>Ga0190274_10000462_pt1 | contig 24691 bp, 18 predicted proteins | sample Popmic531T_FD_133002 | JGI IMG/M metagenome (GOLD analysis project Ga0190274, IMG submission 133002) | Populus adjacent soil microbial communities from riparian zone of Yellowstone River, Montana, USA - 531 T | ecosystem: Environmental > Terrestrial > Soil > Riparian zone | place: USA: Montana... | reverse complement strand
ATATCCTGATCCTCGTTTTTTTCTTTTGCACTACCGGATAAAATATTGGGTTGACAAAAATTCCGTCGTGGTGTAGCAAACGACAGAAGTTCAGAAGTTTTACCTCGTCCCTGATCAGCAGCGGAATGATGGGTGTTACCGATTGGGTTGGCTCAAATCCAAGGTCTTTGATCCGGGCTGAGAAATAAATTGTATTCGACCATAATTTCCGGTGAATCAAAGGATCGTTCCTAAGGATTTTAAATGCCGTTAAAAGCTGAGCCGCTGCATTCGGCGGAAGTGAGGTTGAAAAAATGAAAGGCCTGCTCATCAGTTCAAGGAACCTGATCAGCTCTGATGAGCCGCTTACAAATCCCCCAATTCCTCCAAGTGCTTTCCCGGTGGAGCATGTAATGAGGTCGGCTTTTTCCTTCATGGCAAAGTAACTGTGCGTACCAGCACCGTTCCTCCCAATCACACCGATTGCATGCGACTCATCTACCATGAGCCATGCGCCATTGGCCTTGGTTATTTCCAGGATTTCATCAAGTTTTGCAATGTCACCGTCCATGGAAAAAACACCATCCACTACTACGAGTTTGTTTTTGAATGCAGATGCCTTCTGCAGCGCCTGCCTGAGCGACAATGGATCGTTGTGCTTGAAATAAATTTTGTTGGTATTGCAACAGCCATCCACAATACTGGCATGGACTGACATATCCAGGATAGCAGCATCACTGCTGGTGAGCATGGCAGTTAGCGCACCATAATTCGCAGCATATCCTGAGTTATAAGTAAGTGAAGCTTCATATCCTGTAAACATCGCAATCTCCTGTTCAAGTTGCTTATGTAGCAAGGTCGTCCCTGACAACATCGGCACACTTCCCGAAGCTCCACCGTATTCCTTTAGTGCTGAAGAACCGGCGCTGATAATTTCTGGATGCCTGGTAAATCCCAGGTAATCATTTGAAGCAAGGTTGATCATGCTTCTTTTTGCAGAAAGATCTTCCGGTGTTCTTCGATAAAAATAAAACTGGTGCTTTTTCATTCCATCCACCAAATCACTTGCAGCCCGCAAGCGTTCGCTGAACGAATAGCTGGAGAAATATTCCTTGTTCTTTAAGGCATAATAACCTGCACAGAGGTCTGCCATAACTATTGGATTCCGCAAGGACAGTTCATCCCTGCGCGTTGTCAATTTTTTTTCATTGTATATCATGGTGCTATTGCTAATTGTTTGATTCTCCTGAAATGTGAACGTAAACCCTTTATAACAGGGTAGCATTGGTATCCGAGACCGAATTCTTTCGATGTATCGGCCAGGATCCTGGTAAGAGCGATATAATGGATATGACTGATGCCCGGAAAAAAGTGGTGAATGGTATGTGTATGAATTCCGCCGGTAATGAAATTGGCAACACGGCTTTCAGGCCAATAGTCGCTTGTGTTTTCGAGTACCTGTTTTTCCCATGTGTTAAGAATGATGCCGTCCTCAGATGTTTCCGAAACCCGGGCCCTGTCATTTGCATGCAGCGGAAACTGGATGCACAATTCAAAAATGCTCATCATGGCGTGCACAAAAAAGAATCCCAGCAATACCTTCCACCACGTTACTGAAAGCAATATCATCGGCAAAAGCAAAGCATAGCTGATGTAGAAAAGCTTTGCAGCAAAAAGGAAAAGGTAACGGTGAAATGGAAATCGTTTGACGATTTGCTGGCTATGACGCTTTGGAAAAATGTGCATGTCCTGGAAATCGCGAACCAGCGTAAGGTTGAAAGTGAAAAGAAGATAAAGCAACGGCGCATAATAATGCTGGTATCGCTGTATCCACATCTTTTTGAAATAAGGCGAGAGCCGGATAAACGGCATGCCCTGGTTGATTTCGCTGTCGACGGGAGAAACGTTCGGATAAGGGTGATGAATGACGTTGTGGTTTATCTTCCAGAGGTAGTGACTCATCCCGGCCAATTCGAAAGCGTAACAACATATTTCATTCAGCTTCTTATTCCGAAACAATGCATTGTGCGCTGCATCGTGCCCGATGTTCATCACCATCATCACAGTGCACAGCCCACAAACGGTTCCCAGGAAGAGATCCATACCGGGTGAAAACTTGTCTGATATCATCAGCCCATAAGCCGTCACAAAGATTCCAAGGATCAGGATCGCTTTAAAATAAACTTCGCTGTTTCCATATTTTGAGATATTATTCTCATCAAAATACCGGTCGATCCTGTTTTTCAGCGTCCGAATAAATGTGCTGCCGTTACCGGTGTGGCGGTATTTAATGGAAAGAAATTTTTTATCGTCAATATTATTTCTCATGATTTGGTGTATTAATCTTCATTGAATAATTTTTCATTTCACCTGAATTTTTTCCCTGGCCAGGATTGCCTTGATTGATTTGATCATTGCGTAAATAAACAGGCTGAGACCAATAAAGAATAGCAAGAAGGCTACCGGAACATTTCCAGAACAATAAATGCTGCAGGAGAGCAACGCTAAAAAAATTATGGTCAGGACAAAACCGATGATCACCATGATCATCCCGAAAACCCGAAGGCCAGTATAGTCCCTCTCAGTATGTTCGCTACGACTGAAAGATTCATTCACCTGTTCATCAGCATCTGAAGCCGATGAAAGGTTTTGCCACGAAGCAGATGAGGAAATCCCGTAATTGTTGTGTGATGAACACGCAGCGGCTGTAATATGGTTTCCTACTGAAGCCAAAAACATTGTTGAACTTAAAATCAACGCGAGATCTGCCATCTTTGCTTTCATGAAATACCCAGGAGTGATGGGAGCCCTTTTCTTTCCGCCTCTGTAGAGCATTGCCGCCAAGAGGAAAGCGCTTGAGGAAATGGGAATCATAGCCGGACCGGTAATGACATCCTGCATATAGAGCAACCTGCCTGCAATAAAAGCTGCAGTGGCTAAAAAGAGATGACCTCCAACCTGTATCCACCTTGACAAAGCCGGATTCTTTGCGCTCCACCTGGAGATTTTTGTCAGCCTCTTTCTCTGCGCAGCAGTAATGCCGGTTGCCAGCAATGCAGTCAATCCCGACAGCCAATAAAAAATTTTCCCGTCCTTCTTTTGAGTTTCAGGGATGGAAGCGTTCTGAGATTTCAATGTTCTCATAACTTTTGCGCAGGACTTCGACTCACCTTCGCGCATCGCTTTCCCGCGCTCAGTCTTCTGAATATGCTTTGAAGTGATTTCAATTCCGGTACTTTTCATCTCAACCGGCTTCACTTCATGTATAATTCCATTTGCTTCTTTCTTCGGAATTATTTTGACCGGCACATTATCCACTTCAATTTTTGCAATCTTCACATCGTGATGGTTTCCCTGACCCGACCAACTTATATGATAACCCGGACGATATTTCCTATGTGACACCTCCAAGCCAAATTTGCTGCAGGAAGAAAGAAGTATTCCCGCAAATGCAATGCATGCTAAAAATTTGATGGCTGCGAATTTCATCGTCGTGGATTTTTAAAAAGGATAGAATCTGAATATGAGATTGCCTTCTGTCATCATGCTCTCTTGATTTGTACTTGAACTGGATGCAGGAGAGAATTCATCCTTGGTTGATGAAAGTGAAAACTCAGCACCCAATGAAAAGAACTTTGCCAGGAAATATTCGCCGCCAATCAAGAATGAAAGGGCCTTTATTTTGCCTGAGTTTTTTATAACGCCTCCCGTTGAGAAATCAATTTCTTCATAAGAATAGTCGCTGATTCCATACCTGAGCCCCGCAATAAACCTGGCTCTTCCTTTCGGATACATACCCATGACTCCAAGACCATAGCATGAAGCTTTGGTATGTAAATCATTTTTATCACCATCACTGGTTTCATTTGTCTTACTATACATTCCCCATTGGGCTTCAATACGGAAATACTGATTTGAATTGATGTCCAAGATGATCCTGCTGCCCGGATAAACTGTATAATCGAAATCACTCACCTGGATTCCCGGCGCCCGTACACCGAGTCCGATGTAACGATGTTTAAAGGGTTCTTCCTGTTGAACTGTTTGCTGTGCTTTACTGAATAATGAAACCAATACCATCATGCAAAGCAGGATTGTTTTAATAGATGTGCTTTTCATTTTGTTGTAGTTTTTTTAGTTACGATTCCCCGGATGTGTTGCCCCTTCCAGGATGGGCCCGTTTAAAGTGGTGGCTGAACTCCACGTCATCGAAATGACGCAGCAATGTTATCCCGGCTTGATGCCCAGGCCTAATTGATTTCGACAGGTCCATTTAGAGAATCATGCATTGGCTACTGGAAATGCCATTGTTCCCCTTCCTGAATGGTCAGTTTTGAAAAATCTTTACCGGCATTAGTACTTTTTTTGCAGAAATTGCAAATACTAATTTGTACACTTGCATCTATTACTAAACTTCTTCCATGGAAGCCCATGAATTACAGCAGCAGTTCTTTAGCCAGTTAAAAGGCCGGCTGGCTCCGCACCAATCACTGGCGGAGGAAGTTGCCGATCTTTTGCAGTTGAGTACTGACAGTGCTTATCGTCGCATCCGCGGAGAAAAACCAATTTCGCTGGATGAGTTGCAAAAGCTTTGCAGGCACTTCCAGGTTTCTCTTGACCGGCTGATGAATATTAATTCCAACGCTGTAGTCTTCTACGGTAACTGGGCTGATGATTCTGAATTCAATTTTAAAAAATACCTTCAGGCGTGGCTCGAAAACCTGCGGATGATTAACAGCGCAAAAAATAAACACTTCAGCTATGAAGCCAAGGACATCCCGCCGCATCACTATTACCAGTTTGAATTGCTCGCTTCATTAAAATTTTTTTTCTGGATGCGGACTGTTTTGTCTTATGAAGAATATGTAAATATTTCCTTTGAAGATTTTCAAGCGGAGAAAGAACTTTACACGATCGGTCTTGACATATTAAAAGTTTATAGTCAGATTCCTTCATCAGAGATCTGGACTTATGAAACAGTGAACAGCACCTTGCGTCAGATAGAATATTTTGAAGCGTCGGGAATTATCAGGAATAGAGAAACGGCACAGCAGCTTTATGACGAAGTGTACAAACTTGTAATGCATGTGAAAGAACAGGCGGCCTGCGGAGAAAAATTTTTATACAATGAAAAACCCTCAAAGAAGAATTCGAACTTTAATCTTTACTTCAATGAACTGACCACAGGACATAATACCGGATTGGCTGAATTGGATGGTGAACTCATTGTTTTCCTGAATCATGGTATAATGAATTATATTGTTACAAGGGATGAAAAATTCTGCTTGCACACAAAGAAATCGCTGGAGAATACCATGAAAAAATCCACGCTGATCAGTTCAGTAAGTGAAAGGGAAAGGAACCGGTTTTTTAATATGCTTTACCAAAAAGTGGAAGAAGGAAAAAAATCGGCGATCACGAATTTCAGGTAAACTGGTACCAATCTCAAGGCAAACCCTGGACGCAATATTTTCAGCAAGCTACAAGGAGTTAATCAATGCTCTCGTCCGCCATAGCCTTAGCGGCGGCGGATAAGAATTAAACGGAATATTTTTTCTTCCATTCCTTGAAGAAGTCAGGATTGGTGAGGATCAATTCCCCTTTGAGGTCTAAAAAAACCTGGATGGAGTTGGCTGTTGCAATGATCTCGTCCGGATTCTTTGCATTCATGACCTTGTAAGCAAAAATAATCTTGGCCGCATCGTCATGCACATACTTTGTTTCAATGATAATGCTTTCACCATACCGCAATGCTTTCTTGTATTTGATATCAATCTCGACAAGTGGAGCAGCAAAACCGTTTTTATAAATATCCATGTATCCAAGTCCATACTTGGCTCCGAATGCTTCACGTCCGTCTTCCAGGTATTTGAGATAGTTCCCATGCCAGACGATCCCCATCGGGTCCGTTTCTGAAAAGCGTATGTTGACTTCTACTGTTTCTGCAAGCGCGGTAATGTTCAGTTTTTCTTTCAAGGAAAATTGGTTTCAGGTAAGTGCGTGAAAGTAACAAAATAAGGGAAGAGGCAAATATCGAATACCGAAATTCGAATTTCGAAAAAAATTAGAATCGAGAAATATCAAATATTAAAAAAGCAGCCCTACTATTTATTTTAAAACTGCGGATCAATAAAAGGCATTACAGGTTACCTTGCAATCAAATTCAAAAACATCAAACAAATGAAAACTATCCTCAAACTCATTATGATCGTAATGATCTGTTCTTCTCAGCAAGCGCATGCAGTGTTCTTCGACTGGGCTCGTTACTATGATGGCGGCGGCATTGACAAAGGCCTGCATGCAACCACCGATGCGCTGGGCAATGCCTACCTCACCGGTGTGGCTGCCTTACCCGGCGGCAGCAAAATTATTTCCAGTGCTTACAATGATGCAGGGACTTTACTGTGGCAACGTATTGCAAATACTTTTTTACCCGGAACTCCCATCCAGGTAGAACGCGATGCAGCATTGAATACTTTCGTCCTTTGCCAGGTTTCCGCAAGCTCTTTTACATTGATCCGGTACAATGCCAATGCCGTTGAAAAGTGGAGAAAGAACTATTTAAATTATGTGGTCAAATTCAAAGTAGGTGATCCTGCCGCTGTTTATATCTGCGGGATAACTCCGGCGGGTGCAGTGATGCGCAGAATAAATAAAAACACAGGGGCTTCCGTATGGACGCGCTCTTACTCTGATGTTACTTTATTACCAAACAGCTACCACAGTGATTTTACTATTGACGTTAACAGCAATGTTTATTTTGGAGGAACCTGCGCCGGAACGGTGGATGATTACGATTACAGGATGATAAAAGTGACAAAGAATGGCAACCTGGTTTACAACATCCAGCATGATGCAGGTTCTACGGAAGATGAGGAAGTTTTCAAAATCGCAGCCAACGACGCCGGCCAGCTTTTTATCGTCGGTGATTATGACTGCTATATTCCGGTGCGTGATTTCGTTACGATTTCAAAATACAGCCAATTCGGTTTACCTTTGTGGCATACTCAATTCTGGACTTCGGGAACTTCCAGTGGATATAGTCCAATGGACGTTCAGGTTGGTCCGGATGGAAATCCTGTCGTTGTAGGTACGGCGCATGATTTTTATAATGTAACCCCTGACGGGGAAACGGACCGTATCCAGGTTGGCAAGTACAATACTTCAACCGGAGCTGAAATTTTCCTGGTTTATCCTGATGACGTCACCTATTCTGATCCGACGCTTATTGAAAGAGCCAAATGTATGACCATCGATGCTACGAACAACATTTACGTTGGCGGATCATCAAATGTATATGCAGGTTACAGTGTTCAGCCAAACCGTTGGCTGGCGTTGAAGGTGCTCGGGACTACCGGTGCCCGCGAATGGGGAGAAGCGGGAGTCGGTGATTATGATCCATTAAATGAAATGGCTGATGTAGCAGTAACTTCTTCCAATGATTCTTACTGGGCAGGTTCTGAAAATTTCTCTGGCAACGTAAATATGTGGCTCACAAAATATTGTGAAGTGGGATGCTTCGATGCGCGATTGAGCAGCTCCGGTATTTCAACCCCGTCATTGACTGTTTACCCGAACCCAAGCATTTCCAGTTTTACTTTGTCGAATGTAAACGAAGATGAATTGTTCACGATTTCTGTTTACGATCTCAACGGCAAATTGCTCGAAGAATATCCTGGCATCAAAGGAATGATTCAATTCGGTTCCCGCCTTTCTCCTGGTGCATATTTCGTCAAATATTTAAGTGCTACTGAGAACAAGACATTCCGGATATCGAAATTAGATTAAGATTTTTAGCCTATTGTAAAAGCCCGTGCCTGGTAAGACACGGGCTTTTGTTTTTTCATGTTATGATAAAAAAAAATCAGGCCTCACAATTTAATTTACAGCAACCGGATTAGGAAAAGGCTTTACGGTTTATCTTGCATTCAAATTCTAATACATCAAACAAATGAAAACTATCCTCAAACTCATTGTTGCGGTAACTTTATGCGGTTCCCAGCAGGCACATGCTGTATTCTTTGAATGGACAAGGTCATACAACGGAGGAGGCGTGGACAAAGGCCTGCACGTAATGACCGATGCTTTCTCGAACTCTTATCTCACCGGTGTTGCTGCGCTTCCGGGCGGAAATAAAATTATTTCACGCGCCTATGCTGAAGACGGTACTCTGCTCTGGGCACGCACAGGAAATACATTCCTTCCCGGCACGGTAAAGCAAGTGGAACGCGACGATGCACTGAACACTTTTGTGCTCTGCGAAAATGGTCCTTCTTCATTTACAGTGATCAGGTATAATGCAAATGCCAAAGAAAAGTGGCGTCAGAACTATGCCTATTTCATTGTAAAGATCAAGGTCGGAAATCCTGCTGCTGTGTATACCTGCGGAATAACAGCTGCAGGCGTCACTATGAAAAGGTTGAATAAAAATACCGGCGCATCCAACTGGACGCGCTCTTATCCTGACGCCACATTGAGTACGTCACTCTGCGATTTCACGATTGACGGCAACAGCAATCTTTATTTCGCCGGTACTTCTGATGGCGGCGCTACATCTGATGATTATAAATTAGTGAAGCTCACCAAAAACGGAAACCTGGTATACAATATACAGTACGATGGTGGCGGAGGTGGTGATGATGAAACATATAAAATCACTGCCAATAATGGTGAGTTGTTCCTTGTCGGTGATTATGACAATGACATTCTTTCCCGCACGTTTTATCACCTCGTAAAATTCAACGCCGGCGGAGTACACCAGTGGCATACATTCTTTGAAGCATCCGTGGCAAATGTTTATTTCCCGATGCAGGTGCAGATCGGTCCAGATGGAAATCCTGTGGTGGTGGGAACGGATCACGACTTCTTCAACATTAACCTGGGTGGTGAAACATCACGCATTGAGGTAACTAAATTCAACGGTGTTACCGGAGCTTTGCTTTACAGTGTTTTCCCTGCCGACGTTGACCTGACTAACGAGGATATTCTGGAAACGGCGAAATGCATGACCATTGATGCAACAAATAACATTTACATCGGCGGCACTTCAAATGTGTATGCAGGAATCGGAACTGACCCCGACCGCTGGGTTGCATTGAAAGTAATCGGTGCAACCGGCGCGCGCGAGTGGGTGGAAGCAGGCGTGCTGAACGATCTTTCAAATGAGATCGTCAGCATTGCAGTCACAGCTACCAACGAGTCTTACCTTGCGGGAACAGAAAACATCAGTGGAAATCCTGATATTCAACTCACAAAATATTGTGAAGTCGGTTGCTTCGGTGCGCGATATGCTTCACTGGAAAACACTCCCGGCATATCAGTTTATCCTAACCCGAGCAATTCTCATTTCACACTGAAAGGAAATGCCGGCACTGCTTTTACAATTTCAATTTATGACATCAGAGGGAAGTTGGTTGAAGAACAAACTTCAGCTGCAAATGAGCTTTCCTTCGGTCAGGATCTTTTACCCGGTGTATATATTTTGAAATATTCACACGGAGAGGAAATTAAGACGATCAGGATTGTAAAAACTCAATAACAGTTTTGACATTGAAAGGAGATCACTGAATTCAGTTTCAGTGATCTCTTTTTTTAGAAAATTGGTGTCAGCCCTTTGTAAGAAACCTTTGTTCCTCTTAATCCAATATCATAAATAGTATCTCCAGGCTCAAAGTATGCCGGATCTCTGTACTCAATACATTCAAAACAACGATTGGATGAGATGGAAATGTTTATTTCTTATTTGGAAAAATGGATTGAAACTTCAATCTTTACGAAACAAATTTCTTCCTATATGAAAACATTTTTTACGCTTCTTCTTTTTTGTTCCTTTTCATTTTATGCCTACACCCAAAATATACGAACTCTTACCATGCAACCTCCTGGATTTTGTTCTTATGAGTATACGAATGACATCGAATGGGACAGCAACGGAAAAATGTATGTAGGAACAAACTCGGGACTCAATGTCTTTGATGGAAATTCCTGGGTACTCTATGATTACCCCAACACATTCAACAACTTTTGCAGTGTCGAAGGAATTGCTTTTGACAGTTCAAAAACATTATGGCTCGGAACAAGTTATGGCATATGCTTCAGGGACACATTGGGGAATTGGGATAGCCTCACCATCTTCAACTCCGCCTTGCCATTACCACTCATTACACATATTTCAATTGATGCGAATAATATTAAATGGATGCTTGGAAGAGAGTGGCAAGGAGGATATCCGGCGCTTATCAAACTCGATGGAACAAACTTTACAGCTTATGATACATCGAATACTCCTGAATTCTCAAATGGAATTTATGACATGGAAATGGACAGTCATGGTAATATCTGGCTGGCATCTGATACCATGATCCTGAAATTTGATGGTACTGCATGGACGACTTATACTGATTCAGATTGGAATATTCCAAACAGTGAATTTGGTTCTTTTGAATTCGACAAACAAGGTATTTTATGGTTTACTGTCAGCACATTTATGGCTGATCATTACCTGATCCGGTTTGATGGTACATCATTCATTCAAATGCCCGTGTTAACTGATGGTGGAACAGACAAGTTAATTTCTTTAACGATTGATGAAGAAGGGAATAAATGGATGCTAGAAGAATTCCTTGCAATGTATATGCATAAGTTCGATGGCAGTTCCTGGTCGAAAGATACAATTTCAACTCCCCAATTTATTATGATGATAAAATGCCATGGCCATGAAATCTGGATGGGCAGCCAGATGGCAGACCCAAACAGTGATATCTATTGCTTTAATGAATATGGTTTCAACAGGATTGAAGGGGTCGGTTATCTTGACTTGAACGGAGATCAGACACGACAAGCAAACGAATCCTCATTACCCTCTATCCTTTTTCATTTAATGCCACAGAACGTGTTTACGATTTCTGATACCTCAGGATACAGTTTCCTCCTTTCAGATACAATCGGAAGCTATACAGTTTCAGCGGTCGTACCTCCGAATTGGTTCTCAATGACTCCATCTATAAATGTGATCCAAACCCATCAGCATGAAATATCCGACAGCATAGATTTTGATCTTCGCCATGAAGGCAGTGCTGATGATGTAAGTATTTCAATTACTGCCGGTGCAATGCGCCCCGGATTTAATTCAACTTCTATGCTGAGTTATAGAAACAAATCCTCAAATGTACTTTCTGACACCATCACTTTTATTTCAGACTCAGGAATGACATTTAATGGATCATTCCCTTCGCCAATTTACCAGTCGAACGACAGCATTCAATGGTCATACAGTAATCTTGTCCCATTTGAAATGCGCTCGATAATTATGAATTATACTACAGCACCAAATGTTCAGATAGGAACTGAAATGAAAATGCAGGCATTCATACAACCCAGCAATACTGACACATTTCCATCTGATAACAAAGATACTTCAACTGTAATTGTAACCGGATCCTTTGACCCTAACGCTAAGGAGGTGCGTCCAGAGGGCAATATTTTGCCAACACAGCCGCTGGAATACACAATCAGTTTTCAGAATACGGGAAGTGATACAGCATTTACTGCGATCGTTCGAGATACTCTAAATCCCCTTCTTGATATTTCAACCCTTGAAATCCTTGGTGTAAGTCATCCGTATACACTCCAGCTGCATGGCCGCACTCTTGAATTCCGTTTTGAAAATATTATGCTTCCTGACAGCAACGTGAATGAAATGCAAAGTCATGGTTTCATCAAATACAGAATACGTCCGGCAGCAGGTATTCCGAATGGTTCGATTATCACAAACACTGCAGGAATTATTTTTGATTTTAACTTAGCTGTTCTTACTAACACCACCTTAAACACAGTTGATTTTTTTCTGACAGCTGAAACTGCTTCCTCGTCAGGTCAATTGAAAATTTTTCCAAACCCTATAAATGATCTCTTCAATATTTCATTTCCCAACAGGACGAATCAGTCTTATGTACTTACAATTTATGATGCAACAGGAAAAATTATTTTAACAGAATCGTCCCCCCTTTGTAACCATGGCAATTGTACATGGGAAATCGACCTAAAGAAAAACAAGATAATGCCTGGAATATTTACTGCAGTCGTTCAAAATGATAATGAAATATTCACGGGGAGATTTATTTGTATTAATTGAGGATGTTGCGGGGTTTTCTAGTCTGTTCCAGGAACCCATTTATAGTGCTATCGGTTCTTTTCCTGAGTTCTCTCGCCTATTAAAATTTTGCACTGTGCATTTTACATTATACATTATACATTATTATTGCACCCCGAAATTTTATAAGTATCAATTATGCAGAAAATAAAGGTTGCCAACCCGGTTGTTGAATTGGACGGAGATGAAATGACACGCGTCATCTGGAAGTACATCAAGGATAAGCTGATCATTCCTTACCTTGATCTTGACATCAAATACTATGATTTGGGTATGGAGCATCGCGATAGAACGGATGATAAAGTAACCGTGGAAGCTGCCGAGGCCATTAAGAAATACAGCGTTGGCATCAAATGCGCAACCATCACCCCTGATGAAGCACGCGTAAAGGAGTTCAACCTCAAGCAGATGTGGAAGTCGCCGAACGGTACGATCAGGAATATCCTCGACGGAACCGTTTTCCGTGAGCCGATTGTATGCAAAAACATTCCACGTCTCGTTCCAAACTGGACAGCCCCGATCTGCATCGGCCGTCATGCCTTCGGCGATCAATACCGTGCAACTGATTTTGTTACCAAAGGAAAAGGAAAGCTCCAGATCACTTTTACGCCTGAAGACGGAAGCCCGGCTCAGTCGTTCGAAGTATACAACTTCAAAGGCGACGGTGTTGCTTTGGCGATGTATAACACCGATGAAAGCATTACAGGATTTGCAAGGGCATGCTTTAACACGGCTATCAGCAAGGGATGGCCGCTTTACCTGAGTACAAAAAATACCATCCTGAAAAAATATGACGGACGGTTCAAAGATATTTTCGAAAATATTTACCAGAGCGAATTCAAGGCTAAGATGGATTCGTTGAAACTGACGTACGAGCACCGCCTCATCGACGACATGGTTGCAAGCGCATTGAAATGGAACGGGAATTTTGTTTGGGCGTGTAAAAATTACGACGGGGATGTGCAAAGTGATACTGTTGCGCAGGGCTTTGGCTCACTCGGACTGATGACCTCAACGCTTGTTACACCTGACGGCAAAACAATGGAAGCAGAAGCTGCACATGGAACTGTAACCCGACATTTTCGCGAGCACCAGAAAGGAAAACCGACAAGCACGAACCCAATCGCCAGCATTTTTGCATGGACACGCGGTCTTGAATTCCGTGGCAAACTCGACAACAACGAAGCACTGATTCATTTCTGTAAAACACTGGAGAAAGTTTGCGTCGACACTGTTGAGAGCGGGAAGATGACAAAGGACCTTGCCGTTTGCATCTACGGCAATGAAACCAAACCTGAACACTATCTGAATACGGAAGATTTCCTGAGCGCACTCGACAGCAACCTGAAGAAAGCACTGGGATAAATTTCGAAATTGGATATTCCAAATTCGATATTTAAATGAAGAAGAATAAATATTTACACTTCGGAATCGTTTAATTGGAATGAAATCATTCTTGAATTTATCCTTGGCAATATTAAGCCTGCTGATTAGTACATCGTTACAGGCACAATTTCCCTCTTTCTCCGGCGAAACACTGGAAAATAAAACAGTCACAATTCCCAACGACACCAAAGGCAAATACACATTTCTCTGTTTTGCTTCCAGCATGAAAGCGCAGAAGGACCTGGAAACCTGGCTTGATCCTGTGTACAACAAGTTTATTGCGAAGACCGGTTTGATGGATGAATTCTACGACGTAAATGTTTTTTTCATTCCTGTATTCAAAGGCTCAAATGCTTCGATGCAGGAATCCATCAGGAAAAAATTTAGTGAAACTGCACAGGATGATGTTAGAGGAAATATCCTTTTTTGTAAAGACGATCTTACCGACGTCATGAAAACGCTGAGTATTTCTGACGACAACACGCCGTATTTTTTTCTGCTCAATACCGAAGGCACAATCATCTACCGCGCAACCGGTCCGTATTCCGATGCGAAGTTTGAGAAGATTGATGATCTTATCGAGTGAAGGTGACTAAGTGACTACGTAACTAAGTGACTAAGTCTCAATACTCAATACTTAATACTTGATACTTGCTACTTGCTACTTTCTTCCCCACCTTTGTATTTCATGAGAGAAGTCCTTCGCTCCTACCTTGCAGAAAAACATATTGAACTTACAGATGAACAGTTCAGCAAGTGGACCTCTTTATTCCTGGAGAAAAAAATAAAGAAACATGAGTTTCTCCTAAAAGAGGGTGAATTCTCGAAGCATTTTTACTTCACCGTCAGCGGCTGCCTGCGCCTTTATACAATAGACAACAAGGGAAAAGAACACATCATGCAGTTTGCTCCCGAGAACTGGTGGATCGGCGATATAGAAAGCACCACAAATAATTCTCCTTCCGCATATTTTATAGATGCGCTTGAAGACAGTGACGTACTCTCTATGGACATCATCGCATGGGAAAAATCCATGAACGACATTCCACCGCTTGCCTTACTTTTCCAGCGGTTGATGCAGAACAGGCAAACTGTTTCGCAAAAAAGAATTATCAATTCAATGAGCGCAACTTCTGAAGAACGTTACCATGAATTCATGAAAACCTATCCTTCCGTTGCACAGAGAATTCCGCAGCACATGATTGCCTCGTATTTGGGTATTACACCTGAATCGCTGAGCAGAATTAGGAAGCAGATGGTGAGCCGGTAGGGAAGTAAACAGCTAGTACCAGTATCAGTATCAGTATCAGTATCAGTATCAGTATCAGTATCAGTATCAGTAAGCAGTTGCAGTCAACAGCCAATAACTGTAGGAAGCTGAAAACTAACAGCGAATTGCCAACAGCTAAAAGCCAACGGCCATTATCAATAAGCAGTGGCTGTCACTTAATTCGACTCCAGCACCTTCAGCAATTCATCCAGCTTCGGAGTGAGGATGACTTCCGTTCTACGGTTCTTTCTTTTTGCTTCTGCTGTTGAACCGGGATCCAATGGAAAAAAAGGTCCGCGGCCTGATGCGGTGATCCTTGCCGGTTCAATGCCTTTATTCTGAGTAATAATTTTTACAACAGAAGTAGCACGCAGCACACTGAGTTCCCAGTTGTCCTTTGCGCCACTCGACAGGGTTCCCTGAATCGGAACGTTGTCAGTGTGCCCTTCCACCATGATGTTGATGTCCTTCTGGGCTTCAAGCACCGATGCAAGTTTCTTCAATGCATCCGCTCCGCGATTGTCGACCACAGTGCTTCCGCTTGCAAACAACAATTGTTCTTCCATACTCACATATACCTTTCCGTTTTTCTGCTCCACGCTCAAGCCGTTGTTTACAAAACCGACCAATGCCTTATTCACTGCATCCTTCAATGCTTTAACGGCAGAATCTTTCTGGTTCAGCACCGCCTGGAGTTCGGCAACTTTGGCTTCATTGTCCTTCAGGCTAAATCTCAGCTCCGCCATCTTAGACTCACGGTCGGCAAGATCTGCTTGCTGTTTCCTCAGCTCATCTTCCTTTTTCTGCAGGTCAACACGCGCTTCATTTAATTGTGCAATCAGCTTTCTCGTTTCAGCATTGCTTCCTTCCAGCATTTTTTCATTATTGGATAAAAGTTTATCGTAGGATTTCATGAGCTCATTGTAAAGACTGGTGAGCCGCCTGTAATCTTCCCCGCGGTGCGCTGAGTCCTTCGCCATTTCGTTCATATCACGGTTAAGCTTTTCCATGCCGGCGGTAATCTCAGTGATCCTTGTGTTGAGATCCTGGTTCTCTGATTTAAGCCGGGTATTTTCTTCCTGGCAGGCATGCTCCTGTTTCTTTAAATCCTCAAATTGCCGAGACGGAACACATGAAATAATGCAGCAGCTTACTGCAAGAAAAAATAGATATATGAGACGATTCTTCACCATTCTGAATTGATTTTAAGTTTTTTCCTCTTCTGAATGGCAAAAGTATACCCGGCAAGCCCCCCGGAACTGCAAGGTGGTCTGATCTTTTCAACAAATCACCCGAGAAACATTTTTAACTTATAACCGTTTTTAAAGATATTCCGTGCTACTCTTGCATATAAAGATTCGGGAAAATGAATTCACTCAATAAAAATTGGATTACAGAAAAGCATATTGATTTCGAATACAAGAAATATGTGCTCCTTGCTTACCTTCAACATGTAAGCGAAAACTTCACTGAGAACAAGCTGTACCCTTACCTGGCAGACCTCGTGGAGCATTACAGGAACCTGAAATTTTTGAAGGACAGCAAAAAAAATCTTTTCGAAAAATTTCCGGGACGCATTACAAAGGCCGACTTCGAGCAGTTCCAATTGATTTATGAGAAGATTGTCCAGGATGATAACATCATGCGCGAGATTGCAAACATCATTGACTTCAGCATGCCGCAAATGGAAAATTATCTCCGCGACGGGAAAAAAATCTACGACTTTGTCGAAGAGCATGTAAAAATATTCCCTGTTGGCGTGGTGCCTTTGATCAACGAAAGCGGGTACCTTTTTTTAAAAATGCAAAGTGAAACGGAGACTAAGGTGTATGAATACCAGGTTTCCATTTTTGAAAATCCTGATGAAAAGTTCCGGGGGATTCACGTGCATTACTTAAAAAGTTATGAGAAAAGCCTTCTCAACACTTTCGAATCGATCAAATCAGACCTGATCCGCTACAACAGGAAATTGCCTAACCCTGCCACCTATGTGATTGAGGCCATGCTTGATATTCCATTCGAGGAAACTTTTCTCCCTGTTGCCAAACGCGTGCTTGTGAAGAGGTTGGCCGGGAATGCATGAGCCAGGAGCCATGAGCCAAGATTCAAGAGTCAAGAGTCAAGAGAACTGAGCTAAAAGTTGTCACGAATAGTTTATGCCTGATAGCTAATGGTCAAAAAGCTGTACAACTGATTTTCATTGTTGTAAAATATTTTCCTAATTTGGCTTTACGTTATGAATCAAACCGAAAACAAAGCCATCTCCGGATTTCACATGCTGATGATCCTTTCCCGTGTTGACGGAAATTTTGCTGATGAAGAATCCGAAGTTGCAGCCCGGTATATTTCAAAATACTTCGGAAACGATTTTCAGATTGATCAGGAGACAACATTCCTGAGAACCCTTGACAAGGAAAATTATTTCCATCATTTTAAAAAATGCATGGACAATTTTTACAGCAAATCTTCAGTACACGACAGGTCAGAATTGGTAAAGTTTGCCATAGATATGGTAAAGGCCGATCATAAAATTACATCGGAAGAAAACATTTACCTGAACGAACTTCTGGCCGGATGGGAACCGGAACACACCGGGTAAAACAGTTTCCAGTTGGCAGTTTCCAGTTTGCAGCCTACAGTTCCCGGTTACGTATCCCACTAACATCAACCGCTTTACTCAATTCCCTAATTAAATTCCTTATGGCTGTTACTTAGTCACTTAGTCACCTAATCACTTAGTTCAGTATATTAGCATCTTAAACTTCTCCTTCATGAATAAATTTACATTCAACATTTTCATTGCTGCATTGCTCCTTGTTTCAAGCATGGTTGCGGGACAATCAGCTTTTTCACTTCTCCGGACAGATCCTCACCAGAAAAAAAATCCGGTTCATGGATTGGCAGAATATCAGCGTGTGAAAATCTGGTTAGATGGAAAACCGTCTGTTGAATTGGCTAAGCTGGGAATAGATTTATCAGAAGGAGAATTCCGCAAAAGTGTCTGGTTCATTTCAGATTTCGACAGAAGGACAATTGGCAAAATCAGGAATGCAGGATTCCGCACAGAGGTTGTGATCGAGGACGTAAAGGCATTCTATAAAAACCGGGATGCGTTTTCCAATATGAAACTTCAGCTGCCGAATACACAAAGTACCAGCTGCGGTATGTTTGCACCTGCTTATCCTGTTCCGGCAAATTTCCACCATGGTTCCATGGGCGGTTTCTACACCTACAGTGAATTGCTGAACATCATAGATTCTATGTCACTGCTTTATCCGAACCTTATCACAGCCAAGGCACCCATTGATGCAACGCAAAGCATTGAAGGGAATGACATTTATTACATGAAGCTTTCTGACAATCCAAATACCGACGAACCTGAACCGGAGGTGCTCTATACGGCTGTTCACCATGCGAGGGAACCTGAAAGTGTGACATCGATGGTTTATTACATCTGGTACCTGCTGGAAAATTATGCAACGGACCCGGAGATACAAGCGCTCGTTGACAATACAGAAATGTATTTCGTTCCATGTCTCAATCCAGACGGCTACATGTACAATGAGGCAACAGATCCCAACGGCGGTGGCATGTGGAGAAAAAACAGGAGAGATAACCTTGACGGGGAATACGGCGTGGACCTGAACCGTAACTATGGTTACAACTGGGGATATGATGATGACGGTTCTTCTCCGTTTACAGATGAGGAAACTTACCGCGGTACTTCTGCATTCAGTGAACCGGAAACACAGGCCCTTCGCAACTTCATCAATACACGCCAATTCCGCTTTACGCTGAATTACCATACCTATGGAAATCACATGGTGATCCCCTGGGGGTTTGAGCCTGTATTTACACCTGATGATGACGAATTTGATTTATATGGTCATGCAATTACCAAATACAATAATTATCATGTGGGAACAGGACCTTCTACAGTAGGTTATGTTACCAATGGAGGTTCCGATGACTGGATGTATGGTGAGCAGGTATCAAAACCGAAAATTTTTTCCATGACACCTGAAATCGGTGATCCCGTAGATGGCTTCTGGCCCGATCCTTCCCGCATAGATTTCCTCAGCGAATCGAATGTATTCGCAAACCTTACGATGGCCAAGCTTGCAGGCCGTTATGGAACTGTTACGCAAGAGATGCCGAGATACACAGGCGATATAAACAACCAGTTTCACTTCAGTTTCACACAGCTGGGTCTTGACACAACAGGAACATATACCGTCACAATTTCGCCAGTCACCTCCAATATTATTTCCGTTGGAAGTCAGGCCGTATTCTCAATGCTTGGTGTATTACAGGAAGTAACTGATTCCATTTCAATTACGCTGGATCCGGGAATTACGCCCGGGGATATGATTCAATATACCGTAACTCTCGACAATGGCTGGTATACCGATGTTGACACGGTGACGCAATATTTCGGAAACACAATCATCGCATTGACCGATGATGGCTCTGATCTTGGAAACTGGAATTCATCAGGAAGCTGGGATGCAACAACTGAAGACTATGTAAGCGCTCCGTCATCCATTACCGATTCCCCATTTAATTATTACCAGTCGAATGAAAACAACTCCCTTGAACTTACCAATCCTGTAAGTCTTGCCGGAGCTGTAGATGCAGCCATGACATTCTCCGCAAAGTGGGACATTGAACGTGGCTATGACTACATGCAAATCACAGCATCGCCTGACGGTGGATCGACATGGATTCCACTCTGCGGAAAATATACAGTTGCCGGAAGTATAGATCAGCTACCAGGCGAACCACTTTATGACGGAAATAAAATGGAATGGGTAAAGGAAGAAATCAGCCTGAATGATTTTCTTGGACAGAATATTTTAATCCGTTTCCTATTGGTAAGTGATGGATTTTCAGAATTGAACGGCTTCTTCTTCGATGATTTGAAAATTGAATTCATTAATTCTACCGGCGTTGGTTTACATCCTGCCGCAGGCGATTTATTTTTGTCGGAGCCAGTCCCCAATCCAACTACAAACCAGAGCAGCATTCACTATTACAATGTTGCACCGGGATCAGAAATGGTTGTCTATGATGTATTTGGTCAGCTCGTTTGGAAAAAGAAAATTTCGGGATCCGGGAAAATTGTGATCCCTGCGGAAACTTTTTCAAAGGGAATGTATTCCTGTTTCGTGCAGATGTCAGACGGATCAATATCAAAGTCCATGAAGCTTCTCAAGAATTGATTTTTCCTGATGAAGTCACTTGCAGTAAAAATTTTCTTTGCGTTTTTCATATTCATTACCGTTTTTCTAACCACATCTTTAACCAACACCGGGGAAAGCAGGCAGGTAAAAATCTCTGCGGCATTTCATGATTACATGGAAAAGCATTCGCTGGAAATGCTGGATGTTTTACGTGAATTCAAAGATGAAGTAACATCATATTCAGGAATTGATTCCACCGCATTGCAATTAGTCAAAAGTAAATTCCGGGAGCTCAGGTCTTCATACAAGCTCATCGAACCATTTTCCTGTTATTTTTTTATTGCCAGTGAGCGGAATTTTAACGGGCCTGTAGTTCCGGAAATTGAAGATGAAGACGATGAACGCCCGATGGTGGAATGGCCACACGGTTTGCAGCAGATAGAAGCATACGTGTGGGGTGAAAATTTCATCTCGAAGAAACCCGAACTATTGGAGGAGCTTGACCTTATGTATGAGAATCTTTCGTCTTTGCATATTGCTTTCAAAACCGTTCCCACCGACGAAGTAAAATTCATTGAAGCCATGCAGTTCCAGGTGATACGTACTTTCATGATGGGGTTGTCAGGCTTCGATACGCCTGAATCAGGGAATGCAGTTGGGGAGTCTGCAATTTCGTTTTTGGCAATGCATGAAATACTGATACAGGCATACAAAGAAGATTCAAAGAATGAATATGTAAGCACTGTATTGAGTAGCCTGGAAAATGTCGTGTTGTACTTATCCAAACTCGCGTCCATAAGCGAAGTCGATTATCTGTTCCTGTATAGAGACCAATACGTACCCATCAGCAAAGCTTTTGCGGCAATGAGAAAAAATTTTGTGGAGAAGAATTATTTCCCTTCTTCGGCATTTCGGTTTGAAGCGCAATCCGTTTTCCATGCTGATGCATTCAACCGGTTCTTCTATAATCCGAGGGGTACAGATCCTGCATTCTCAACTGAAGCTGCAGCTTTAGGGAAGGCACTTTTTTTTGATCCTGTACTTTCTGAAAATAACAAGCGTGCATGTGCTTCCTGCCACCGTCCTGAAATGGCATTCACTGACGGCATGAAGACGAGTTCAGGATTCCTCGAAGGAGAATCACTCACACGGAACACACCTACACTCATCAATGCCGCCCTGCAGCGAAATTATTTTTACGACATGCGTGCTGATCACCTGGAAGGGCAGATCGGTCATGTACTCACCAATAAAAATGAAATGCAAAGCAGTTTTGAGTCTGCAGTAAAAAAGCTCTCCACTTCAACTCAATACGTTGAATGGTTCAGGAAAGCATTTTCGGGTAAAGCAGACACATTGATTTCGAAAACATCCATTGAAAATGCCATCTCTGAATATGAACGCACTTTGGTCGCACTCAATTCAAAGTTTGACAGAAATGTCCGTGGAGAAGAAAACACATTAACAACAGAAGAAAAAGCAGGATTCAACCTTTTCATGAATAAAGGAAAATGCGGAACGTGTCATTACCTGCCGCTGTTCAACAATGTAGTTCCTCCCCAATACACGCTCAGCGAATTTGAAATCATCGGAACAACACGCGCACCGGATTTCGATAAGCCGGAGCTTGATCCCGACAAAGGCAGGGGCGGAATTTTCGGGACAAAACTTTTCATGCATGCATTCAAAACACCCACTCTCAGGAATATTGCTTTAACTGCTCCTTATATGCACAATGGTGCTTTCGAGTCGCTTGACCAGGTAATCGAATTTTATAACAGGGGTGGCGGTACCGGGCTGGGTCTTGATGTACCAAACCAGACGCTTCCAAAAGATGGCTTGCAATTGTCGCCTGCGGAAAAAAAAGCAATGGTCGCTTTCCTGAACACATTAACCGATACTTCAAACACAACTTCAATACCTTTAAGGCTGCCTCCAATGAAAAATGCATCCCTCAATAAAAGAAAAACAGGGGGAGAATATTAGGCCGGCTTTTCCATTGACGATTCTGATATTACCCCATCGAATAACGAATTATATACTAATATGCGAATTACCAATTAGGGATTCGCAATTCGTATATTAGTTGGATTTTATTTGTTATTAGAAGGAGTAATGCCCGAAGACTAAATCTATCACTACCCCCTTTTAGCTGAAAACTTTTGGGGAGTTCACAGGTAATTCAATTTTCAAAATCTACTTTTGGCATTCATGACCACAAATTACCAGAATCCAACCATTGCAATCATAGGCGGTGGCTTTTGCGGTAACATGCTGGCAGTACACCTGTTGAGCGATGCGAAGTCGCCCATGCATATTGTGCTGGTCAATTCCGGTTATCCATTAAGTAAAGGGGTTGCTTACTCTTCATATTCTCATAAGCATTTACTGAATGTGCCTGCCAAAAGCATGAGCGCATTTCCTGACAAGCCAAACCATTTCATGGATTGGATCAAGAAGCATGAAAATTACGGGGTGATTGACCAGACTGCGCTGCCAACGATGTTTCTTCCAAGGAATATTTATGGTCATTACCTGAAAGATATTTTCGATACTGCCATCCGTAAAAAACCTGATTTTGTTTCCATCAGCTTTGTTCACGATGAAGCCATTGACATCGAAGAGTTCGACGGAAAAGCACATGTTTACTTCTCAGTTTCTCCTGGTGTAGCTGCTGATAAAGTAGTATTGGCTATTGGTAATCATGCTCCTGACAATCCAAACCTGAAAGAAAATTCCATTTATTCAAGCAGAAATTATTTTGGAAACCCATGGCTGCATGAAGCTGTGAACCACCTGGATCCTGACAGGGAAGTTTTTATTCTTGGAAACGGATTGACAATGGTTGACATCGTTCTGGGTTTGAAAGAAAAAAAGCATCGCGGAAAAATTTACTCTTTGTCGCCGAATGGTTTCCAGATTCTTCCTCATCGTCATTTTGCTCCTTATGTGGAATTGATCGAAGAGCTGGAACCACCTTACGACATGGCGAAGATTATTTCATTGTTCCGTGCTCACGTGAAAAAACTTCGCGACCAGGGTCAATCTGCCGAAGCAGCTGTGGATTCATTGCGGCCATTGACACAAAAAGTCTGGCAGTCGTGGAACAGGCAGGAGAAAGAAAGATTTATGTATCACATCCGTCACATGTGGGGTGTAGCGCGTCACCGGCTGCCGATGGAGATTCACAAGTATATACAGCAAATGATCCTCGACGACAAGCTTGAAATCATTGCAGGCCGAATACAGAGCATGGTTGAGACTGAACGCGGCATCAGGGTTACTTTCAAGAGAAGGCGAGACCAGAAAATTTATGAAGTCGCTGCGGCGCGGGTGATCAACTGCACCGGTCCGCTTTCTGACATCAATAAGCTCGACCGTCCATTGATCAAGAATCTGATCTCACGCAAAATGATCCATGCCGACGATATGAAACTGGGCATTGATGCATTGACTGACGGAACAATATTGAATGATGACAGGACACCTTCGCAATATTTATCTACGCTCGGCTCACCTTTGAGGGGATTGCTTTGGGAGAGTACAGCGGTGCCGGAATTACGCGAGCAAGCAAAAACACTTTCAGAAAAACTGCTGAAAGAACTCGGAGACCACTAACACCTTAAAGTCCCGTAGGGACCATATATCGGTATACCAAAAGAGCAATACAATCCAAGTCCCGTAGGGACGACATATCTTTCGTATATCCAACGCATATTAGTTATTCGATCCCTTTTCTTAAACTTGTCGCTGCAAAGGATAACGTATGGCCAAACCCAATCACCGCATAATCCTTATCTGCGACAGTGGAAGCACAAAGGCAGACTGGCTGCTGATGAATGGAAGCAAGTCAGGTTTATATTTCCAGACGCCCGGTTTGAATCCGGTAAATCTTTCCGAGAAATCTTTGTTGTCAATCCTGAAGGCAGAAAAAAAAATCAGGCAGGTTTCGACGTCAGTTAATACAATTCATTTTTTCGGCTCCGGCTGCGGCAATGCGGAAGGAAAAACCAGAATGATAAAAGTTCTGAAGAAAATTTTTCCTACCTCAAAAGTTACTGTGGAAAATGACCTAATGGCCTCGGCTATTTCCACCTGTGGAAATGAAAAAGGCGTAGTTGCAATTCTCGGAACAGGAAGCAATTGTTGTTATTTCGACGGAAAAAAAATTAATGTAAAGAATTTTGGATTGGGTTTTATGCTCGGCGACGAAGGCAGCGGATCATGGTTCGGAAGAAAATTTCTTTTGGCATTTCTATACGATCAGATGCCGGCTTCACTGGCGAAAAAATTTTATGCTACTTATAAAGTAAACAGACAAAAAGCAATTGAATCGGTTTACAGTCAACCAAATCCAAATCTTTTTCTTTCCTCCTTCATGCCATTCATCATCGCCAACAAGAAAGACAGCTTTGTAAAAAAATTCCTGTTGGAAGGGCTAAAATATTTTTTCGACACGACCATTCTTGCATTTCCTGAATCAAAAAAGACTGCTGTACATTTTACAGGATCGGTTGCGGCATTGCTTGAAAAAGAAATCCGTGAGGTGGGAAAGAAAAAAAATCTGCGAATCGGGAATATCATCAAACAGCCTATGGATGCACTTGCACAATATTATTTAAATAGCTCCCCGAAATACAAATAGTGCATTCGAGACCGAGAATTAGTTTTCAGGTTAAACTCCAATAGAAAAACCGCTCCAAATTGGAACGGTTCTTTATT
>Ga0190274_10000461_pt1 | contig 24704 bp, 25 predicted proteins | sample Popmic531T_FD_133002 | JGI IMG/M metagenome (GOLD analysis project Ga0190274, IMG submission 133002) | Populus adjacent soil microbial communities from riparian zone of Yellowstone River, Montana, USA - 531 T | ecosystem: Environmental > Terrestrial > Soil > Riparian zone | place: USA: Montana... | reverse complement strand
GCATATAACGAACCCACAAGGCGGCTAACGCATCATCACGGTCATACACCATATACCCCATCAGCGGCATAAACAAACAAACAAAGCAACTGTGCAAGGCCACTGCTTCCCGCAATACGATTCCCTTACCCACTTTATCCAGCATCATGAGCACCAGGCTTATGATGAGTGTAAATACAAAGAACCGATTCCAATCTGTGAACAAAGAGAAAATAAACACGAGGAGATGGAAAATGGAATATAAATATCGTTTTATCCGAATGAACATTCTTCTATAATAGATTTTTTTTAGATGCTACTAACATAGCGCTTCCTTCTTCAATAACCGTATCCTGCTTTTGCAGTGATCCATCCGGCCGCAACAAATACAAAGTATAACCCCAGTTTTTTAATGTACGCTGCGCTTCACCTGGTTGAATACCTGCATGTTCTTCGGCCCAATTAACGAATTCAAAAAGGATCAGTGGGGCCTCCTCGCTGGTCAACAATTTCTCTCCTCCTTTAAAAGCAAAGTTCTCGAATCCTTCAATATCTATCTTAATTACATCAACCCGTTGAAATTTATAAAGGTCGATTATTTCCTGAAAGGTTGTTCGTTTTACCTGGGTGGCTTCCTTCGAAAATACTGCTGACATTGACCCTTTGCCGAAAACATTTTCATTCGTGTAAAATGAAACATATCCCTCCGCCGTATCTGTAATCGCATTATTAATGCAGGTAATTGATTTTTCCAGGTTGTTTCGCCTGACATTATTAACGAGATAGCCGTATACCCAGGCCGAAGCTTCCACCGCAACGCACCGGATATCTGCACGCCTCTTGCACAATGGAATTGCAATAGAACCTATATTGGCGCCGATGTCCATATATACCGCATTAGGTGGCATTACACTTAATAAAAAATTGTGGGTTTCAATTTCATAAATTCCATCAATGAACAGATCGAAAGCAATTGGCTCATTTATATTGGGAAGTACATAACTACAATCATACTTTCCCTTGATTTCTATGTCCTTTGCGGATGATATATAAGGAGCCAATAAAACTCTGGCCGCTCTTCTTTTCCCTTTGAATTCACCAAATCGCCTTGCTATCTGACCAATTGCTTTGTACATCTTATTAATTGTTAATTCCAGTTTTAGGCATACACATTTCTATCAAAACCGATACTATTCTTTCGGCCGCTTGACCGTCTCCGTAAGGATTTATAAATGTGTCGGAAAAATGAGGCCTGAATTTATAAAATTGTTCAATTATCAATTCTTTGTTACATCCAACAATTGCTGAAACCCCCATCATCACGGCCTCAGGCCGTTCCGTTTTATCACGCAGAACTAACACTGGTACTTTAAATGAAGGAGCTTCCTCCTGTATGCCGCCCGAATCGGTAAGAACAATCTTACTTTTCGACAGCACCTTTATCAGTTCCAGGTAATCCATGGGTTCGGTAAGTACGACGTTTTTAAGTGTTGACAAAGAAGAATCCAATACTTTCCCTTTTACATTCGGATTGGCATGAAGGGGCCAAATGAAAACTGAAGCGGGGTTTTCACGTCCCAATTGATCAATGGCCGCTATCAGGTTCATCAGGTTCTCGTTTTGATTCTCACGCCGATGACAGGTAATTAATACGAGTTCCTTTCCGCTTTGGTAAGCTTGTTGTACTTTATCATCGGCAAACTGCAAATCGGTAAAAGCTTTTGTTTCCGTTATAAATTGCAGCGCATCAATAACAGTATTCCCGGCTATATGAACTTTGCTGGTATCGTGATTTTCTTTCTCGATGTTTTGCCCCGCAAGTGTCGTAGGAGCAAGGTGACAAGCCGCCACAATACTGGCCACCCGCCTGTTTAATTCTTCGGGGAAAGGTTGATACAGGTCATGGCTACGTAATCCTGCTTCCAGATGAACAAAAGGAATTGTATTATAGAAAGCAACCAAAGACGCTGCCATAACAGTAGTCGTATCGCCTTGTGCCAGAATAATTTTAGGTAAAGAATTCAATTGCCTAAGCTCTTTCAGAAGTTCGTTTATCTGCGAGATCGCCCGTGCGGTAAGACTGCTGAGGTCCTGGTTAGGTAGAATAACATCCAGGTTGTAATCCGGCGTTATTCCAAAAACGCTCCAATATTTATTCAGGAGTTCGCGATGCTGTCCGGTATTTACAATACAATAATTGGAATAGCCCTTTTTCTTCAACATTATTATTACCGGCGCTACTTTAATAAGTTCGGGGCGGGTGCCAATCACAAACATGATATCTTTTCCGTTCATCAGGTGATACTTTTCAGCTTTTCGTTCAAAATATTCATCTGGATATCGATATCCAGCGTTTGGCGAAACTGTTTTATTAATTTTTCTTTTGACGGGATATGATTCTTTATCTTTTCCCTGGCAGTCTGCACAATGTTATTATTTTCAAAATCGAGCAAGTGTCCTTTTTCGTTGGTATCAAACACCGGCTTCAGGCCCGTAAGCGAATGCGCAATTACTGGAATTCCATAGCTCCAGTACTCATACAATTTATTCGGCGCACAATACTCAAAATTAAGATCCACACCTTTGTATAGAATGAACCCGGTATCAAGCCTGGCATAAATTTTTCCCAACTCCTGGTGTGGCAATTCGCCGAGATAGATCAATTTTGGATTCCTGATATTGTTGAAAATGTTCATTACCGCAGGAGCGTACCTGCCAGCGAGCACGAAATATATATTTTCTTCGGTACACGCTTCTATAATGTCTACAAACTGTTGCAGGTAATGGTTAGGACCAACATTGCCAATATGCCCTACCACCATAGCGTTATCAGGAATTTTTTCTTTTAATAAACTATTTTCCTCTGTAGGCGCAGCTTCCGACGTTTTACATGTGTTAGGGAAAACAATACAGCTTGTATTCCGTACATCCCCCTTCATCCTATAATATTCAAGTCTATTTATTTCAGGGAATATCAGCAAATCTGCCAGGTAACTTTTTTTCAGAACAGTTTTCCAGGTTTTCAGATTGTTACCGGCTAATTGATGATCTTCGATTAATTCAAATTGGTGATAAATTATCTTCCATTCCTTTTTTCCAAACAATTCTTTATACCGGAATAAAATTGCTGCTACCTGCCAGTCGGGAGTATATAGCACTAATGATTTTTTTCCCAGCAGTCTTATCAGTTGAAGGTGGATATATAAATACTTCCAGACTTTAAAAAAAATAGTTTGTTGGCTAAGAGATTTAAATCCGGAAAAGTGACCGATAAACCGATGGCCCCTTAGTCCTTCAACCGGATACTGTCCTTTTATATGACATTCCACTACAACCGTTTCATATCTTTTCGCGAACAGCTGAAGAATGTATCGGGTGACCGGAATTAAATAAAAGTTGTTGATCGTTATACAATAAGCCTGCATGATGACCGCAACTAACGCTTTGTTGCCTCCAGAATGTTTTTAATCCCATCTTCAAGTTCGAGTAGCGGTCGGCCTAACACCTCTAGCATTTTAGAATTATCCGGTTGACGGCGGGTCATATCTCCTTCTTTTAGTGGGGGAAGGTGGATTATTTTTGATTGGGAATTTGTAAGATTAATAAGCAATTCGGCCAGTTCTTTAATAGTAGTAAGTTTATCGTTTCCAACATTCACCACATCATTCACAAACAGGTCGTTCTCCAATATGCGGATGGTAAATTCAAGGTTATCTTCGATATAACAAAAAGTGCGTGTTTGGCTGCCGTCTCCATATACAGGGATATCCCGGTTTGCCAGTGCAGCGCGAAGAAATTTAGTGATTACAAAATCTTCGCTTTGCCACGGTCCATAAGTATTAAAAAAACGGAAGATGGTATAATTCAGTCCAAATTCGTCCTGGTAAGAACGGCAAAAGCATTCTCCGATATTTTTCACCACAGCATAGGGCAGGCGCGAGTTCAATGGCGTTTCATACTCGTGTTGCGGTAAATGAACCGGCTCTCCATATACTTCAGATGAAGAGCTGAAAAAAATTCTTTTAACCCCGGTATTCTTTGAAAGTTCAAACACATTCTGGAGTCCTTTGATGTCGTCCAATACCATTTTGGGATTGTCGAGCGTGCGCTTTACTCCCACCACAGCGGCATAATGAAATACGTAATCAAACTGGTGATGCAGCATTACAGACGAGATATCGCGAAAATCGTTTACGTCGCATTTAATGAAGCGAAAATTTGGGTGATTGTTCACATGCTCGCGGGTACCCGTTAAGAAATTATCGACGGCTACTACAAAGTACTTCCCTGTTTTTAACAAAGCCGCTGCCAGAGAACCCGGGATAAAGCCTGCACCGCCCGTGATCAAAACATTTTTCATTTCTATTTTTTTATAATTTCAAGGTTTAAGGCTAAAGATGTATCTGCAATTTTTTTACCCCGTAATCCGGTCTACCTCGGTTAATATATACTCCAGCCGATGTTTATAGCATTGTGAATTCAATACCAGTTTACTGGCTGAAACACGGATGGCAGTTGCCTCTTCGGGATGTGCTATGACCCACTTTACTTCATCCAAAATTTTCGCTTCGTCTTTGTAATAAATAATGTCCCTGCGGTGTTCAAAAATCTTCTCTTGTTCGGGACAGGAAGAACTCACTTGCAGGCCACCCGCTACCGGTACTTCAAAGAAACGCATATTGGCGGCGGGGTAATTGGTATCGTCGATGATATTGATATTAATCCGTGCACTGTTGAAAAAAGCAGCCAGACTTTTCTCATACAATCCCTCACTTTTAATTTTTTGTTTTACTCCGGCATGTTTGCATTCCCGATGCCAGTAGGGACCGTGTATCGCTATGTTTAATTGAGGAAACGCATCGCAAAGAATCGCCATTACGCGTTCTCTCTCCGGACGCCAACCGCCTACAAAACCTATATCAGTAGAAAAATCATTGGGGAAACCGTTAACCCTATGCATATGTGGATCAGCGGCCAGTGGCACCCAGTGCACATTTGAAAAGTCGAGTTTTTTAAACACCGGCACACTGGCTTCGCTATAGGTAGCCGTAAGATCGGCCAGTTTTCCATTTACAAAATTATGTTTTTCGAGGTTAAGAGGCGTATCGGGCCATATCCACACGAGTTTCATTGAGGGCAAAATCGTTTTGATACAGGCAAGGGTACCGGGCAAAACTCTTACGTTGGTAAACAACAGCAGAATATCTGGTTGGTAGCTGCGGGCCCTTAACACCAGGTTACGATTCATTTTACGCATCCATTGCTCCACAGGTAAAAATGCATGCAGCTTACGGCCAAGTATTCCTCCCTTAATATAAACCGCTTGTTCCTGAGCAGGATCGAAAGATTCTATGTGATAGCCCAATTCTTTTGCTGCCGAAATATAGGAATGCTCCAGTGCCCCTTTTGCAAGAGAGCCCACTACTAATATCCGTTTGCTCATTAAAAAATCAGCGTTTTAGTTTGTTGTATAACCAATGCTTTAAGCGCTTAAATAAAGCGACAGGAGTAAGCAAGCCTGCGGTACTGGAAAAAAAATACCAACCCCATACTTTGGTACGGTTGGCAAAATTAAGTAATCGTGTGTTTTCATTCCTCGATGGAATTAATCCCTGCACCAGCCCAACAGCGGCCGGCAGAGCACCGTTACTTTTATAATCAACAATCCAGAAGGGAAAAGTTACTGTATAGATCCGTTTGAAAACGGCATAAATCCGCGGCTGTGTTAAAACACCTGCATCGCGGAAAGCCTCAATCAGTACGTTCATTACTGAAGGAAGACCGCCTGTTTCTACTTTATAATCTTTCCACCGACGCGCAATCACATCTCTATAAGAATTTCTTTCCATCTTTTCCAATACAATGTCTTTAATTACCACCGGTTCTTTGATAGAGAAGAGCCGCGCCCCTTTAGAAATCATGAGGCAACCAAGATATATCTGCGCGTAGATACTGCCGTCGTGTTTCTCAGAATTATGCTTATTAAAAAAATCTTTTTTATAGATCAATCCGCCTACAAAACTGAAGCACGAATAATAGCGCATCGCGGTTTCGTAGCCCGTTCCCAGTACAGCGGTTTTCTTGGCCCTTTCGATCAGCGAATTGCCTGAACTTTCTTCAATAAAATTTGCAAAGCCCAGTTCAGGATAATCATTCGCTTTCAGAAAATCTGCAAGAATGGCTAAGTCGTATGCAGGATTGATTGTATCATCATTGCCAATCACCACCACATAATCGCCAGTGGCCAGTTCAATACATTTACGAAAGTTACGATCGTAACCCTGGTTAACGTTGAAGCGATGATATACCAGGCGATGCTTGTAATTTAACTGGAGGGCGCGCACCGCGCTTTCCGTATTATCTGAAGAACAATCATCGCTTACCACTATTTCGAGATCCGCGTAGGATTGTAATTCAAGTATAGAAAGATTCTTCAATAAGAAATCGATCCGGTTATACTGGGGTATACAAATAGAAAGTCTCATAATAAAACCTCCTATTTATATATTATTATTATTGATAGGTTTCCTGGCCTCGAGATAAACGGAAAGATATGACTCCTTATCTCCTTCTACATCGCCGATGTTTGGTAGGTATTGACTCTTTCCGTACTCCAGCGAAAGGATATCGGTAAAGCCAGCGTCGATAAGTTTTTTTGTGAGACTGAACTCGTCGTACATGAATTTATGCTGGTGCGGGTATCCCTGCCATTCAAAAAACAATCTTTTAAAGAAGTTAAGGTTCTTATATTGACCTTCCCGATGCATATTGATTGCCCACATGGCATATTCCGAAGCGTTTTTGTTTCCTTTTTCGAATTCGGTGACATACCTTTTACTGATTTTATAAAGATCCGGCACCACAATTCGAATCACTCCTCCAGGCTTGAGACAGCGGAAACTTTCTTTCAGCATAAGCTCCGCAGATCTGATTGTCAGATGTTCAAAGAGGTGACTCGCGTAAACGATACTTACCGAACCCGGCGAATATTTCCACCGCGAGTTAAGATTCATGTATCTGAAATTGGAAGAATCGTATTTAACCGTCTTAAAATAAGAAGTAACCAGGTTTTTCAGCACCGGAATGCGTTGCAGATTGGCATTCAGTGAAGAATCAGTGTTGATCCAGCCGGCGGGCCTTACAGATCCACAACCCAGATTCAGTTGAAGAGGTTGCATTTAGATTGGTTTAGGATATTAGATAAGCTGCTCTTGACTTAAAGATCAATCGCTTAGTTTAGTAACGCAATAAATGCTCTTCCTAGTATTTTTCCGCGCTATTAATTTCCCGCTGTAGTTTATAATCTACCCTGCTCGCTTCTTTTCCCTCTACAATCGCTGCAATCCGATCAATCTGCCGGGCATAGGTGTTATCGAGTGCCATTAAAATCCTCTTCTTTGCCAACTCCTCTCTATTGAGATTTTCCAGATTATTGACAGACCGGCGAAACAGTACCGGAAGATCCCCATCTTTGCCTTCATCAGTCATTTCCACCAGGCCCGACTTTGCATATAAACTGATATTACTTGATATGATTGCTTTACCCGTACTCAGATACTCCAGCATTTTGTGGGTGTTTTCGCCGAAATAGTTCTTATTATCTGGCTGATAACAGAGCATCAATGCATCCATCTTCTGAATTTCCGCGGCAAGTTCACCGGTCTTCAAAAACCCATGCAGCTTAACGTTCGAACTGGAGTCCAAAAATTTCATCCAATCATCATAGACCTTATTTGAGCGGTCGTAGGATAATTTCCCGAATATATGAAAGTCAATAGCCTCATTTTCGGCTATCGTTTTCTTAAATACTTCAATATTGAGAAAGGTGCTGAATAAATTACCGCTATATCCCACTTTCAATCTTTCACCAGGTTGCCATTTTTTGAAATTCCTCAATTGATCTTCCGCGAATTTTGCAAAACTCTCCGACAATCCGTGGTTGATAAAATGACACTGAATACCCTGCTCGCGGATGCGATCCTGAATAACACTCGATACGGTGAAGAGGTGTTGAGCACCCCGCGGACTGAAGTGGAGGTCTGCGAAATTATCTACGGGGAAGAAAATCCTGGTAGTGGCTTTTACAAAATTTTGCGAATCGTAATAGGCATACGCACCAAAATCAATACAAATGTCGAATGACGCTGCTTCCCTATTAAGCAGGCGATTGACAACAAAACTATTTATGAAATTATAGAGTCCCTTGAAATGAAATCTGATTTTTTCAGTTACGGGTAATTTATAATGCAGAACCTTTAACCGCGGTTCTTCCTTAATAACTTCCTTCGTCGTTCCCCAGCCCAATTCTTTTTCTGGTGAACAAATAAACCAAACATCGTTTTGCTTGGCAAGCTCCAACGCATAATGGTGCTTAGAAATAAGCAGGTCGTTCCAGGGCTGCGGTGAAAGAATCAGTATTTTCTTATTACAGAATAAACTTGAACTACTCATATTAGCCAAATGCCTTTCTGATCTTTTGAAAAGGTTTCAAAATGGTATAGGTCTCCCATATACTCTTCTCCACTTTAAACTCTGTATGCTCGCGACGGGGAGACTTCATCAATGCTTCAAACTCAACGTCAGTAAGATTGAATTTCTTAAGCACGAATTCATAATCAACCAATAACTGTTCGGGATCGTAGATCGGCTTCTTTAAATCTTCCAGCGCTTGTTCCTTTGTCGTTTGTCCCGAAAAAATAAGCGTGGAGTAATGTGCTTTTCGTTTATCGATGCCGAATTTTACCGGCAATATATATCCCTGGTAAAAGCGGGTGAATACCGATTCGTAATGCTTTCCCCCATAATCGCGCCATTCAAGTTCTTTAATAATAGTCTGCTTCACCTCTGTTTTTACATAATTCATGTAATTGAGCGGCGATACAACTTCAATGCCTTTTGCTTTAATATAATATTGCTTTTGACGGGTACTGAAAAATGGAAAGGTTTTAAGGGGAAGTTTTCCATACTGCCGATGAATATCTTTAATATTTACGTGATCCGTTTTGTTCCATATCCAGTGCAGCGGAAGTGTAGCTTCTGTAACTACGTTCGAACCACTCAGAATATATTTAATTCCATTTTCTGCCGCCAGTTTGTACAACGTTCCGATGATGGCATGATCGGTAATTGCTTCGATATCCACCACCGAGGCTTTCAGATAAGCCATCTGTATGTCTTTGAATTCTTCCCAATCCACCACCAGTGTGTACAAATCAAAACCCAGCCGTTTAATAATGTTTTCAATATTCATCACAGCCAGTTCGGAATTCCAGCCGTTATCGAAATGAACAATCAGGGGCCTCAATCCCAACTGCTTTGCCCGGAGGACGAGATAGGTGCTATCAACTCCGCCACTTACACCGGTAATACAATCGTATTTATTTCCCTTGCCCGACTCCTTAATAGCTGCAACAAGTGCCGCTAGTTTTTGCGCCCCTTTCTCTCCTTTTTCTACCCAGGCTTTTTCCTGTATCTGATAATCATTATAATAATTACTAACCCCGTTTTCATCAAAGCGAATATTCGGATCGGCAATCGTGTCCATTACACTCACAGAACATTGCTGGTATGCTCTGCCATTGTTCGCTTTGGGATCCTGCTTCAGCTTCTCTTCGTTGTATTGGAGCATGACACTACCCGTTTTTCAATTTGTAAATTCGTTCTATAATTTCAACCACTTTTAATCCTTCCAATGCATTGGTCGTAATAGGCGCTCTTCCTTTTAACACATCCACTACATTTTCAAAGATATAATGATGGTTGGCAGCGGAACCCTTATAAGGACCATAATCATTCGGTGGGTTGGAAGGAGCAAGCTCCGGCATCTTATAATCTTTGATATTACAGGCTTCCATTTCATTCATGTATTGTCCCCCTATTTTAACCGTTCCTTTTTCCGCGATAACTGTAATGCTGCTTTCGAGATTACTGTTCCAGACCGAAGTGGAATAATTAATACTTCCCATTCCTCCCTGTACAAAATCAAAATTCACGAAACCTGAATCCTCAAACTCTATAAGATCCACATGATTAAAATTATTGAACCGCGCAGTGATATTGGTAATATCACCAAACAACCAATACATAATATCAATAAAATGCGAAAACTGTGTATATAAAGTTCCTCCATCCAGCGATTGCGTTCCATGCCAGTTGCCTTTTGTATAATAACGATCATCGCGGTTCCAATAACAATTGATCTGAACCAGGAAAACTTTACCGAGTATGCCCTTATGCAGAATATCTTTCAGCCAAACTGTAGGGGGTGAGTACCTGTTCTGCATTACACAAAAAATCAATTTATGCTGATGTAATGCTTCAAACAATAATTTTTCACATCCCGCTTTAGTGAGCGCCATCGGTTTTTCTATCACCACATGCAGGCCCTTTTGCATCGCTTTTAATGCATGTTCCTCGTGCAGTCCGTTGGGCGTAGCAATACAAACCACCTGGGGATTTGCATCCGACGCTAACATTTTCTCTATTGAGTCGTAAAAAGGAACCTGTGCATTTTCGTCTCCCGGTTGGCGGGGTTTAGTATCGCATACAGCCACCAGCTCACATTCTGGATTGTTCCGAATCATGGAAGCGTGCCGTTTGCCAATATGGCCACAACCCACTACCGCAAATTTTATTTTCTCTGTCATCATTTTATTTTAATAACCCGGTCGTTATCTAATTTATATTCCTGATTTGTTTCCGGACAAAAAGCTGCTCCTTCGTTATTAAACTCCAGGCGATGTCCATATTCACTTACCCAACCAATTTGTTTAGCGGGGTTACCCACCACTAACGCATATGGTAGAACGGGTTTGGTAATTACCGCGCCGGCACCTATCAATGCATATTCACCGATTGCATTACCACAAACCACTGTCGCATTTGCCCCGATCGACGCACCCCGTTTTACTACAGTCTGTTTGTATTCATCTTTGCGTACAACGGCGCTTCTCGGGTTGATTACATTCGTAAATACCATCGATGGACCCAAAAAAACATCGTCTTCGCAAATTACTCCGGTGTACACCGAAACATTATTTTGGATTTTGACATTCTTACCCAATACAACGCCGGGCGATATCACTACATTCTGGCCGAGATTACATCGTTCGCCAATCGTGCAGCCGGGCATGACGTGTGAAAAATGCCAGATTTTTGTTCCCTCTCCAATAGCCGATCCCTCATCAATTACCGCGGTTGGATGTGCAAAATAACTCATATCAATATCAGATTCTTTGGAATACTTTTTCTTTCAGTTCTTGTTGAGAAGGATAACTGATTAATACTGCCCGGTGCGGTCGCTGAAACACAAATAAACTTCCCGCCGCTACTGCAGAAGCTCCCTTGCCGGCTGCATTGTAAAAATCATCGATACCCGATGCGCCTCCGCAGGCAATCACAGGAATCGATACGGCTTCAGAAACCTTTTGTACCAGATCAAGATCATAACCCTGGTAGGTGCCATCCCGATCCACCGAGTTTAAAAAGATTTCTCCTGCTCCTGTTTCCTGCATCCGCAATGCAAATTGCACCGGATCTTCTTTTATAGTAATGCTTGCGTTTCGATTATAAACCTGGTATTTTCCAAAAAGTGATTTCTTTACATCTATGGATACCACTACGCTTTGACTGCCTACCAGTTTAGCTGCGTCCGTTATCAGGGAGGGATTCTGTATTGCCGAGGTATTCAGTATAACTTTTTCGACTCCTTCGTAAAACAATTGCTTTATTTCTTCCACGCTGGTAATTCCTCCACCATATGCCAGTGGAATAAATGCTTCACCTGTAATTTCCCGCACCTGTTGCATATTGGGACCACGTTTATCACGACTCGCATCGATATCCAGTATCGCTATCTCATCAACTTCCTTATCATTGAAGATTTTCACTGCATTGATAGGATCGCCCACGTAGCTATGATCTTTAAATTTTATAGATTTTACCAATCCGCCTTTACGGATCAGTAAAACAGGTATGACGCGAATCCTTTTCATTACACGACGGTGCCGGGAGTCTTAATAATTAACAAAAAAATTATTCAATAAACGCATGCCGAAGCGATGACTTTTTTCAGGATGGAACTGAACCCCAACGAGATTGTCTTTTTCAACAGCTGCAGTATAATCATATCCATAATGAGCTACAATCAGCGAGTCGCTCTTATCCACGGGATCCACATGGAAAGAATGCGCGAAATAAAACCTTGAATCGTCGAGATTCTCTAATAACGGAGAAGGCTTCAGTTGTTTTATTTCCGACCAACCCATATTCGGAATCTTTTCTCCGTTCATGAGTTCTGGTTTAAAACGAATTGTTTTTCCTTTCACCCAACCCAGCCCCGCTTCTGATCCTTCTTCACTGCTTTCCATGAACATCTGAAGTCCGACGCAAATTCCGAGTACGGGTATTTTTTCCTGCATTGCTTTTTGCTCGATGATGGGACGCAAACCCGAATCGTTTAATTTTTGCATGCAGTTATCAAAGTGTCCCATTCCGGGCAGCAGTATTTTAGTAGCGGCGATAATATCGGCAGGCTCTCCGCTGATCAACGCATTTACTCCCGACTTCTTAAGCATATTGCGAATAGAAGTAAGATTGCCGACTCCGTAATTAACAATGACCAACATTCTTTAGATTCTTACTAATAAATTCTTATAAACTTAAGATCCTTAATTATTTGATCGCTCAACAAAACCAATATTCATTATATCCTTACAGTTATCAACGTAAGATTTAGAAAATAAGTAGTCAGCAACTTCTTCGCATTTGTTTACCCAATCAGAATAGTAATCATAATCGTTGCTCATTCTCTCCAAAAGAGTCAATAACTCTTGCACATTTGTTAATGATATCTTTTTAATGGCTTTTTCAAGCCTCACATCGTTATAATAGCCTAATATCCCATTTGGCAATACCTTACTTGCAATAGTAATAACAGGCTTTTGCAATGTAGTCGCTTCTAGCAATACCGCTGAATCAAATCCCATGACAACAAAAGATTTTGCAATCAGGTCATAGGTATTTGCCGACTTATCAAAAAACTCAATATAGTTTCCTGATTTTTCCTTTAGTTCAGCATATTTGTCCAGATTGCTTTTTGGTTCTAATGGATGAAGTTTTAAAACCACCTTGTACTTACTACCAGGAATAAACTCTAGTAAGTTCTTAATGAGCAAAAGAAATTCGTCGATTAAATTCCATTGTGTTGGTATGAGAATGATCTTAGATTCATTTGGCTTTTGGACAAAGTTATATTTCGCACGAACATGTTCAATCCGGTAACTACCCAATAACTTAATGTCACCAATGTCCCAAAACCCATTAGCGATCATCAAGTTTTTATGAATTTGCCCAAATACGCCCACATAAGTTGGTAGAGACAAAGATCCCTTAATACTCTTGAGTTTTTTGGAGTAAATATATTGAGGATGATATTTATCGATAACACCATGCTGTAGATCAATGGCCGCTATTTTCAATTTCTCCGTAACGCCAAACAACGCAGTACCTACTTTTTCGCTTGATATCACGACTTTGGGTTTGGTGGCCTTAAGTATCAATGAATAGAATAAATACTCAGATGCGTATGCAAGCAACAGTGCTTTTAAGGGTTTAAGAGAAATTTCCTTTTTTCCGTTTTCCATTTCAAAATAAGTTGACATCAACTCATAAAGAGTCTGCGCAAGGTTATCAATTTCTTTGTCATCCTTATAATAGCTACTAAAAATTGGTAAAACAGAAAGATATTTATCTAAACACACATCTGCTTTAATAAGGGAAGGCAAACGGTAGTCACCATTATGAGAAATTTCTAAATATAAAGAGTTAACCCCTTTGTTGTTGACATGGATTCCGTCAACAATTTGATTGACAAAAGATGCACCCTCTTCAAACTTTATTTTGTCTACAGAAAAAGCCAGGTATAACACCGGATGTTTAGGAGTAAGTTTAAGCTTTAATAACAGCGCACTAAACTGTACCAAATCAGTCATCTTTTTCAAGAGCTTGCGAATCATTCTTTGTTCTGCTACAGGGCCGCTGGTTTTTTGCTCACCTTCATCCTTTCTTATTAAATAAAAATAATACGAAACTTTAATATAAGGCCAGATGTGACGTCCACGAAACGTCAACCTTTCAATCTGTTGAAAATGCTCATCTTCAAATTCCGCCAATTTTTGCGCTAGTATCCGGGAATCCACAACTAAATCTTTATGGCTTTAATTACGCCAATTTTTTTGAAGAAAAGAAAAGACATGCCAGTTAAAACTAAAATCGTAATCAACACTTTTATATAAATATCTGTATCACGTAATTGATACACCAAAAATGTCAGCGCCAGTATTAAGAGAATCCATAAACGGGGATAGTGATTGCTCTGTGGTAGTTTCTTATAGGCTTTCAGGTAAAATCCTGCAAAGCCCATATATAACAACGAAATAAGAGTGCTGATTGCTGCAGCCATTATTCCATACAATGGTACAAAGATCAGATTCAGGATCACATTCAGCATCCCGGCAACAAAGGAAATTTTCCATAGAATACTTGTCTTTTCCGAAATGCTCAGATTAATACCTGCGCTCCAATACATTGGGCGGTATACATACCCCATAATGATAAATATTCCGACATTATAAGCCGTTGAAAGTTCCTCATTTCGTACCAATAATGTGAAAACTTCTCTCAACCAAAGTGACATCAAAAAGCCCACAGTCAGAAAGCAACTCATCAGGAAAAAAGTGAGGTCTCTGGCGTCCTTCAGCGCTTCCGATTTACCCGAAGAGTACAGTTTTGAATAGAATGGCGTTACGGCTAAACCTATTGCCTCGCCAAAAGCTTCGAAATAGTTTCCAAATGTATAAGCAATGTTATAGTTCCCTATTTTTTTTAAATCGACCTTATACCAATCCATTACAACCCGATCCGACGAGTTAAGCAAATAGGTAGAGTAATTGTGCGGGATCATTGGCAGCGAGACTTTCAGATAAGGTTTGATGAAGCGGGTTTTCCACTTCAAAATCGGGACAATCTTTAACTTAAAAAAAACACTGTATACATAAAAACAAAACAAAACAAAACTTGAAACAAAAGTTGCAATAAACCAACTTCGATAACCCAGTTTTAAGTTTACAACGCAATAGTAAGTAGTAATTATAGTAGCAATTCCCGTTATTATAGAGGCTGTGGCAACAAATAGTGGCTTTTCCGAAAAACGATAGTAATAATTTCCAATCAGATTAGTGTTTTCAAATACAATAATCGGGACAATAACAAGAAATAATATCTGCCAATAGTAAACAAGCTCTTCGGAAGGAAGCGCGACATACAATAAGGTGGCTGTAATAATAGAAAAGAAAAAACTCCAGATGGTTAAATGGCCAAAAAAGATGCGCCATAAAAATTTCCACCGTGCAGGATGTTTATAAAATGCATTTACAAAAACGACGCTGAACCCAAGGTCTTTTAAAGCAGATGCAAAAAATAGATATGAAGTTACTACACCATAAATTGCATAATCGTAAGCCCTTACATTTTGTGTTATCACCGGCATTAACGCAAGTGTAGCAAGCTTAGGAATCTGAGGCGCGATTGAATATAAAAACGAATGAGTAAAAAGCTTTCTTAGCATCTTTCCTTGAAGGTACTTTCCAGGTTTATAAGACAGTCAGCATACAACCTATGCGCCTCAGCAGTTAAATGATGACCGTCATCTTTTGTAATTAATTCATCAATATTTTCAGTTTTTTTAATAATAGAATGCACATCAATTAAGTGAACCTTTTCGTCTTCCTGCTCAAGCACGACATTGCTGATAATTTTGTTATAGGCATCGATACTACCACTGAAACCGGGCGAATGGTCTTCAATCTGTTTGTTTGTAGGAGCAATGTTAAAGATGTAAATACGCTTGTAATTTTTCCTGGCATTCGAAAGCCAATTTGTAAGAATTTCTTTATACCTCTTTTTATCCACTAAATAACTTCCCATACCCTTTTTAAGAATAGCAGCACGGTTATTATGTAAAAAAGATATAATGCGGGTTTTTAAAAACCCTGGAAGGACAGAAATCATTTTTCTCAGTCTTTTAGAAACTGGCCGTGGCGCACAATCGCATATTCCTTCATGAATGATAAGAATATCCTTTTCGCCTGTCACATACTCCTCATCTTCCAGGTATACTTCAAATAACTGATCAATAGTAAACCCCCTCCTTGCCCTGTTAATGAGAAAGACGTCTTCATTATAATTTAACTTCAGCCATTCTTCAAAAATATGAATATACCTTTCCTGAAGTGTTACAATTCCGGGTCTTGATAACCCCAATGAGTCTGAATAATACTGAACAATCATTTCGCGTATCCACTCATTTGAAGATAATAATTAGATATCATTGTTTTTTGATCCTGAATGGAACATAGTCGACTATAATCGTCTGCAAGAAATGCCTGTGTTTGTCTAAACAGACCAGGCTTGAATTGTTTATCCAGAGAATCGTCAATTTCAACCGGGTTCACAGCGACAGAACCGAGTGCCTGAATCTGCAAACTCTCCATAGGTTTAAAGAGAAGTCTATTCTTCTTGGTCAATATTTCCAGTACCCAACGTCCTGGCGCTTCCCAATTTGCGTGATAAGAAAACAAGGCGTCCTTATCGCTGATGCCTGCTCCGCAAAAATTGGACGAAGCCGGATGCCAGTCGATAGAGCCGCTATAAAATGCCGCAAGTTTTTTGGGCCTGCCGCCAAGAAAAAAAGCAGTATCTATAACGTGCGAAGAATTTCCGAGAAACCAATTATGTAATTCGGCCTCTGTTTTGGTAAGTGTTTTTATCACGTGTGACCATTCGGTAAATTCAAAACTAAACGATGAAACACCACCGTCATTTTTAATAATCTCTTCAGCCTTCATTACCGAAGCGTAAAATCGACGGTTATAGGCCAGTAAAACAGTTGTGCCCGCTTTATCCGCTTCGGCAACAAGACTATTAATTTCGTGAGGATAGCCGACACCCGGCTTCTCGAGTAAAATTTCCTTTACCCCATAGCTGATTAATTGAGTTGTTGACTCAGACAGTGCCTCAATACCTACAGCAACAATTGCTTTTTGCGGCAATACTGGCTTTGTTTTAATAAAATTCTGCAAACCGCCAGAAACAACATCACATTGATAAGTTTCCGAAATTTTCTTACAATTTTCTTCGCCCCTGCCTATCACTAAAAAAGGAATATTCAAAGACTTTAAAACTTTTGCATATTCCATACTCATAAGACCAGCACCTATTAACCAAATCATTTTGTAAATTATGTTATAGGAAAAATATTGTTATGTGTCTTGCTTTTACCAAGCCAGTCAAAAAGTAATTGATGGACTTTTACAGATTCGCCAATCCGGGGCAACAATGATTCGCCATTAAGCAATCCTATCACCCATTTAGCCGTGAGATCACCTAAAAAAGGAGAAACAATTTTGGACTCTACGGGAGGGAGGTAGTCGGAAAAATACCTGTTTATTGGCATTTGCGAATCCTCTTTCCGAAAAGTATCAACGCGCCGCTCCTCAACTTCATTAAAGTATATTCTTCCATGAGGTGCTACTATTTCCCAAGAGCCAAAAACGGTACTTGTAGCACTCATTGACAATAATGCCTTTCCGAGGAATATTTCATTCTTATAGAATTTCATCACTGCCCATCCTCCAAAATCGCCAAACTGTGGGCCCCGACCGCTGGGAATTAATTGTTCATCCACTTCGGCAGCGACTAATACCGCCTTATCTGCATCGAGAAGAAAATATAATAAATCGAGATAATGGATACCATTCGCGCCGATACCCAAAGAGCCGGTATTAACAGTTATAGTTTTATTGCCTTGTAATTGAGGAAGCGTTTGCAGGTCACTCTTTAGTTTAATAAAACTATCATAGAGACGCATATTGAGATTTACGAAACAGCTTAACCCGTTTTCGACAACATAACTTTCCAGTTCATTTACCTGGGTCATACTTTGCCCCAAGGGTTTCTCCACCAGAATATTTTTACATCTCAATTTTTGGGCAACCTGCAGAAGATCCGTTCTACCAGCAGCAGTTGCTGCGATAATACAAATGTCAAAATCCTGTTCCTTGATGTTTTCTAATAAACAATAATCAAATCTAGGATCATTGATTTGTTGCTTAGCATTTTGCAAGGATTCCGCCTTGATATCTGCCACAATAGCAGACACTAGCTTGTCTACATTTTTAATTCCCTGTGCATGCCTGATTCCCATCCTGCCCGCACCAATAATTAGAATCTTCATAGCTTAATCGTCTGCGCCGTCTTTGTTAACTGTATGTCTTAGTTGCCATGCACCATTTGTTTGCTTCCACAAATGCGGAGAACGGAAAGAATCACAGAGTTGGTGGAAATGTTCGGGTTCCATTTCGATATATTCCATAATCTCGTTAAAGTATTTATCCGGAAACTCCCCGTCAAATTTTTTCACCAATGCCTGTCCTTCTTCACGGGTTAGATGGTGATTTCTTATTTCCTGTGATGCATCATAAGTGGCACGGCCAATACCAAATTTTATGTAGGTCGTATAATAATGCAGGTCGTCAATTTTATCGTCGATGCTGTTGTACTTGCTGTATGTTCCCTGGGTTCTGAAAGGTCGTGCTTTAAAACCAGTGTTTTCAGTTGCATAATAATATACTTCTTGCGGTGTCCACCGGAGGTAATATCCTAAATAATGCACTTGAATTTTTGCCCGCTCTAATTCATCCGCGGGCGCCGGGAGAAACGCCATCAGGTCGCTAAGTTGTACATTGTATTTTTCCCGCAACTCTTTAACAGATACACCTCCGAGGAAAAGCTCGTCGATATGCTGAAAAGTGTGAAAGGATTTATCGCGTAATGACGTTGAATTATCGGCTATAGGATTTCCGTATTCAGCCTCATTTTCACCATAAAAAACAAGAGGGATACCAAATTTTGCAGCCATTTTGGGACCCAGATTTTTCTGACCCAGGATAAATGTTTGAAATGGATGCAAGAGATTTTCAATAGCCAGCTTTGTAAGTAATTTCATAACGCGGCCATTTCTCCTGAAAGAAATATTATCAAAGCCGCCTATATCAATCCATTTTTTCCAATTCTCATATCCATAGTCCGTGTACAAAATCGGTGGCCAGGTAACGGTCAACGGATGCATTCCATATTTGGTCTTTAAAATATGAGCCTGGAAAGCACTATCCTTTCCTCCACTTCCTGGGACCAGACAATCATAAGATCCATCTTTACTTCTGTATTGGTCAAGCAGCTTCAGCAATTCTTGCTCTCTGTTTTCCCAATTGATAGCCTCTTTACGTTCGTTTGCACGGCATGCATCACAGATATCTTCTGCATCGAAAACCAAGGTTTTCTTTTGAGTATTGATGGTGTGCTTAAACTCTACCTCGGATACGGGCCGTTGGTTACTCATCACACATTTTTTACAAAACTTTACTTCTCGTGGTAGCCCGTATTTAGTTTCGAGTAAAGGCTTTTTAGTTTCTTGCATTATTAATAGTATTATTTTTATTAAAGCAGGAGTGTATTCGTCGTTCTTTTAATTAAAAAGGGAGAGCCACTCTTTATAAATATTCACTCCGTATAACCCACTTTTTTCCGGATGAAATTGAGTCGCGAATACATTGTCCTTTAGCACCGATGAACAGTATTCAAAATTACCATAGCGGGTGGTCGAAAGAATATATTGATTATCTGTAGGCTCAGCATAAAATGAATGTACGAAATAAACAAAGTCGCCCGATTTACAACACTGAAGAGGAGTGTTTCCCCATTTGTCCGGTTGTGGTTCCTGGATAGTATTCCATTGTATTTGCGGAACTTTATAGCTGTGTCCATCAATAACCTGTAAAGGAAATTTCTTGACTGTGCCCTGTAGAATGTTTAATCCTTTGGTGCTCCCGAATTCATCACTGCTGTCTAATAATAATTGAAGTCCCAGACATACACCCATCATCGGCTTTCCTTTTTTTACAAATTCGTGTATGGCGGAAGTTAACCCGAATTTATCGAGGTTTTCCATTGCATCCCCAAAGGCTCCCACTCCCGGCAAAATAGCATAATCAGACGCAAGGATATCTTCCGGTTTTGTAGTGATAGTGGCTGAATGCCCAAGGTATTCACAGGCTTGTTTCACACTAAATAAATTACCTAACTGGTAATCGATAATTGCAATTTTCTTTGTCATGTCATTGAATTATGGTCTGCACGCTATATGATGCTGAGTGATATGCTGCTTTATTTCAGCAATGCTGCTTGGTTGAATTTTTCCGAAATTGGTACGGCCGCTTTTTAAATAAGATATATTTCCTTCTGTCCGATTTTCCATATCGCTTTGCCGGTTGGCTATGAAATCGTAATGAATAACAGAAGCCACCGCAATGGCATCCGCTTTTCCTTTTTCAATTACCTCATGAAAATGCTGAAGTTTTCCGGGGCCACCATGTGCGATCACCGGAATACTTACTAACTCAGCAATCTGAGCGGTTATTTGATTATCATAGCCAATGCCCGATCCTTCATTATCTACCGAAGTAATTACAATTTCTCCCGCTCCCAATTCTTCTACTTTTTTTGCCCAGCTTAATACCTCAACGCCGGTATGTTCTCTTCCATTATCTACAAACGCAAAATATTTTCCATCGGGTTGTTTGATAGCCTCGATTGAAACTACGATGGTAGATGATCCGAATTTATGAGAGGCCTCTTTTATAAAATCGGGGTTTCTGATTGCTGCAGTATTGATGGCAACCTTATCTGCACCCGCTCTAAGTACATCCCGGATATCTTGTATAGTTCGGATGCCGCCCCCTACGGTTAAAGGGATAAAACTTTTCTTGGCTGTTGCCGATATAATTTCATGCAAACTGTTCCTCTCATATAAACTAGCTACCACATCCTGATAAAAAAGCTCGTCAGCTCCATGGCCGTAGTAATAACGTGCAAAATCCTCGGGTTTTCCCAACACACGCAACCCCTCCAGGTGAATTCCTTTTACTAAATTAGGCCCCTTGATATCGAGCCGCGCAATTATCCTGATGTTATTCATGTTAGAAATTAGGTTTTAAATTGCCGTCCAACCCCCGTCAATCATCAGGTTATGACCCGTTATATAAGATGATTGATCGGACAAAAGGAAGCAGACGGCCGGAGTAATATCAGCAGGCGTGCCCATTCTTCTCAATGGAACCTTTTGAGAATACTGTTGAACAAACTGCTCAGGTTGATTGTCAATGATCCCGCCCGGGGAAATACAATTGACACGAATATTACCGGGGCCATAATAGGCAGCCAGGTATCGTGTAAAATTTATAATGCCTCCTTTAACCGCAGAATAGGCAGCTGGCATTGTAAGAGTTGTTCCATCATAAACCGAAAAATCCGGGCCCACCACTCCGTAAATAGAAGCGATATTAACGATTGATCCGGATCCTTGTTTTTTCATCTGTTTCAACACCGATTGGCAAGTGGCAAAAGCACTATTCAATTGAATATCCACGTTGGTTTTCCAGGAACTCAATTCAATATCTTCAAATTTTTTACCCCAATCTTTTGTTCTGGGGTAGGCAGAATTAACCAATCCATCGAGTCTTCCGTATTGCTTTACAATTCCATCAATTACATTGTTGATCGATTGCTGATCAGTAATATCAAGATGCACATGGGTATTGTCCTGGATTTCTTTCGAATTTATATCCGCGCTTATAGCTACCCCTCCTTCGTCTGAAATACCCTTTACGATAGAACGGCCAAGCAGGCCGCCTCCGCCGGTAACTAATATTATCTTTCCTTTAAGCATCATGAGCGGTGGCAATTTTCAGAACAGATAATGCTTCCTCAAAATCATTCATCAGTACCCTGTTTTCACGAAGCGCTGAAATGAAATAGCTCATCTGATCAGTATAAGTTTGTTCCATAGAATAACCGGGGACCTCAATTTTTTCCTGGCCTGAATGAGAAACAGTAGCTGTAAGTATATCTGCATAAACAGTGCCTTCAGAAGTCAAAATTTCAATACCCCTTTTTGCGTCTTTGCGAAAATAATTGAGAACTATTGTGGCCGTAAATTTTTCATATACCAATGTATACACTGCGCTATCCATTGAGTCGATTTCAAGGGCAGAAACTTTTCTTATTACCGAATCAACCTTTTGGGGTTTTCCAAAAAGCCAATAACAGTAATCCAGTTCATGTATTAAATCCAGGTGTACTCCTCCTCCCATTTCCGCATGAGCGCTGTAAACAGTCCGGTAGTCTTTATTTTTCCGCCAATCGGGTAAATAGGAGCCGCAATATATATTTACTTCATATACCTGAACATTGTTTTCACTAAACCAGTTTTTCAAATATTTAATCGCCGGGTGAAACCGCAGATTACAGGCTACATAGGTCGGTATTTTATGGTCATTTATAATTTTACGAAGCGCTTCACCTTCTTTGTAATCCGACAATACTGGTTTTTCAATAAACAAGGGGCAATTTAAAACGACCAATTTTTTTATCGCTTCGCTATGAAACCTTGTCGGATTGGCAATGATCGTGAAGTCGGGTTTTTCTTTAATTTCTTCAATTGAATAAATATTTCTTACCCCTTTCTCGATATTACCAGATTCCCTGGAAGAACGAAGTGCATAAATTTCAGCTTTCTCATCTATCGTAAACAAAGCTTTTATGTGCTTTAAACCGATTGATCCTAATCCAACAATAAGCACATTCATATCGGAAACCCTAGTTTTTTGGTTTCCAGCAAATATGCCATAAACTCAAAATCATGTAACTCATCTAAATCAAAACAAATATGAGGCATGGGGTATATCATCGAATGCTCATTAATAGTTGGTTTAACCGGTCCCTCAAAAAACGATCGGCGGTAAAAATAAAAAGACGCATTCAGTTCGTATACTGCTGGAGCGGACTGGCGGGTCAAAAAATTTCCTTTTTTTACGAGTCCATAATATCCGTTATCCTGCTTTTCTACCATATTGAAATATGGATTCCGGCCGGCAACATTCACAGAAAAAAGATTGAGGGCGTTTGAATCGGCTTGAAAGATTTTAAAAGCTTCTTCTAAATCCTGTACAGTTCGCAAAGGCGAAGTAATATCCAGGTCAAGGATATAGTCAAATTTCTTACCCAGTTGTTTTTCCTCGTATTCGAGGAGACCTTTTATCACCTCAATCTTACCAGCTGTATCGGTGGCGAGATGTGCAGGTCTTAGATACTCCGTCACCAGGCCGCATTGTTTTGCAACTTCTTTTATTGAAGGATCATCAGTAGATAAAGCAATATGTCCCCCGTTTGCCTCCGCAAATCTTCTAGCGGTATTAATAGAATACGCAATTAATGGCTGTCCGGCAATGGGCTTAATATTCTTCCCGGGAATTCCCTTCGATCCTCCTCTGGCGCACAATGTTATAATTAAACTCATCAGAAAAGGATATGCTTAAAATCTTCTTGCGCCTTATGATAATCATTCATACGACCTATATCCAACCAATACCCAAGCACGGGGAAATGAATGAGCTTTTTATTTTCTGCTATTACTTTTTCCATCAGGTCGGTTGCGTTAAAATATTCTCCATAGGGTAGATACTGGAGCAGTTCTTTCTTGAACAAGTATATACCTGCATTTGCGAAATAAGTATAGCGTGGTTTTTCCTTGAGCGACGCAACAGTATTGTCGTGAAGCTCGAGTATTGCATAAGGGAGATCAACATGATGCGGAATAGTGGCCACGGCCATATCCGCTCCGGAAAGAATGAACTCACTGTACAGGTCAGCAAAATCGATATTGGTCAACAGGTCCGAATTCATCAGCAATAATGTATCATGTACATATGATTCGACGAGTGAAGCTGCTCCAATTGTACCAAGGGGTTTAGATTCCCTGATATATTTTATAGATACGCCTTTTTTATCACCGTCACCAAAGTAATCACAGATTTTATCGGCCAGGTAATTTACGCTGATATGAATATGTTGAAATCCGTAGTTAATAAGACGATCGATATTGTGCTCTATAATTGGTTTTCCCCCCACTGGCAAAAGCGGCTTGGGCAAATCCTTTGTCAACGGAAGCAGTCGCTCTCCTTTTCCACCTGCCATAATAATAGCATCGGCAGGAACAATTTCTTTGTAGTCATTAATATTAAAAACATTAACAACTTGTTCTCTGTCATTTACTACCGGTAGTATTTTTATTCCTGTATTCTTGTATTTTCTGATGAGGTGGTTGTCAATTGCATCTTTACTTATCTTTTTGCAATTGGGATTAAAGATCATTTCCACCGAGTCGTTTATATGGGAATTATTCAGCAATCCCCTTCTTATATCTCCATCGGTAATGGATCCTTTCAATTTATTATCGCTATCCACCACAAAAAGCACATTAAAGGCAATACCGATCTCATTTAATCTTGCCAAAGCCTCCTTGATGGTGGATTTATCGCTAATTGTATTTCGTTTCCAGTCTATCATTACTTTAAGTCGTAAAATTTCTTTTTTACCGATGATAAGCGACCGTACTTTTTCAGCTGATTCAGAACAGCCGGCGCAGTACCGGGTTTGCTATAGGGATTCGATGCTTTTTTACATTGCGCCTGGAAACCGGCTGATAACGATTTTGTGATTGCTTTTATGATATTGGAAGATGAAGTTCCGCAATCAATGACTGTTTTTGCTCT
>Ga0190274_10000460_pt1 | contig 24711 bp, 12 predicted proteins | sample Popmic531T_FD_133002 | JGI IMG/M metagenome (GOLD analysis project Ga0190274, IMG submission 133002) | Populus adjacent soil microbial communities from riparian zone of Yellowstone River, Montana, USA - 531 T | ecosystem: Environmental > Terrestrial > Soil > Riparian zone | place: USA: Montana... | reverse complement strand
CGATTTCCTGGCGATATACTACCTTACCAAATACGTCAAAGATTTCAACGATACAATTAGCAGGAGTAGAAATCTGAATCTCATCAGTAAAAGGATTCGGATAAATTTTAAAATCATCAGTAAAAATATTTGTGAGTCCTGCACAGATGTCAAACGTGATATCGATTTCATCTACTGCAACACAATTTACATTATTGCTCACAGTCACCGAAACGTTTACAGTTCCAACTCCTGTTCCGGTTGAATCAACGGTAATGGTTTGTGTAGTTGCACTGTTGCTCCACAAATAAGAAGCAAATCCACCGCCTGCATCCAGCACTATATTATTGAACATGCAAATGGTCGTGTCATTTCCTAAGGCAACAACAGGCGCCGGATTTACGGGAACATTCCCCGTGAGAAATCCTGTCGTATTGTAATTGGTAGTAATTGTAGTTCCGTTGTATTCGATCACAGCAAGAAAATATTGAGTGCCTGCTGTAAGCCCGGTTATGTTGCATGAAGATCCGTTTCCTGAATACACGATATAATTTGCAATGCCTAGATCATCACCGGTTCCAAAAACTGAATTGGCTGTGTATTCATTTCCGTCAGATGGAAAAACATTTACAGGAGTTACAGCTTTCATCACCACAATGCGCGAAGCACCGTTGCCGCTTGTCCACGACAACTGCACTTCCGTACAATTGGCTATTGTTGAATTGAGTCCTGATGACGCTACTGTTGGTTCCGGTGCAATCGCATTGAAGTAGGCCGTGACGGTGGTATCTCCATTTGGGATCCACGTAATCGGCAAGGTATCGCCTCCGGCAGTTGTCCATCCTGCAAAAGCATAACCTGGATTGGGGACGGCAGTAAGCTGCGCGGAGTACCCGTTGAAATAAACAAGTTTGCAATGATTGTCCGGTACTTCAAATGAATCGACATACACTATACCGCCTGCAGCCGGAACTTTATTGATCACCAGTTCAGAAGTATCGTTGATACCAAGTTGCTGCATGATGAAGGTGCGCATAAAATGTGCGCGGTTGGCAAAGAAGATGTGGATCGAATCAATTTTCAGGTTCCACTCTACCATGTTTTTGAAATAACCTGATGTCCAATTGATCACAGTGTCGTTGCTGTCCTTCCATTTCTCAATGTGATTCGGCATCTCATAATTGAGACGGTCGCGGAAAGCATCTGTCATGGAATCTATGCGCTGCTGGCAGAAAGTAAAGTTGATGTGATCAGCAAAGTGCTTTACAAAATCACTTGAGAACTCAGCGTTCATTAAAAGATTTCGCAAAAGAAAAGTGGACCACGTCGGATAGTTTGCGCCGAAGAGCGTATGATCCGTTGCCCAGTTGAGTGTGTTGTGGTCGAAGCCTGTGTCTCTGTCCCACCTGATTTGGGTGGATTTTTCCGTATCCCACACGATCCACTTCCACTTCCCGCTTCCGTTGGAGGGCCTCCAGAATTTTATGTTGTTGCTCGGCCAATCAGTAGCGGCGAGGTAAATGCGGAGCTGTTCATAATCAATAAAGTTCAACACATCCATCTGCGTCTTCACATAATCGTAATTGTTCTGGTTGCTCATCGGGTTGTTGGTGATGTAGCTGATCATACTGTTGTAATCAGTGTTGCTTCCTGATATTACAGCGGCATCTTTTTCCAGCAGGTCAATGCTGTCCTTATCTACTTCGGGATGATGTTCATTGATATAATCGTCGTCAATTTTTTCAGTGATATTCAAAATGCCCCAGTACTGGCCATTGAGATAGATCGCCGCCGGGCGGTTTGACTGGTGGTCCAAGTCCATGAAGCCTTCCGTCATCGTGTGGTTCATAGCGTCACGAAATGTTGTAAAGCTCCAGTCCTGGCCGCCATTGCGGACTTTAATCGATTTAAAATCTGTGATCGGCAGCTCCGGAAAAATCTGGTATGGAATTGAACTTTGCCCCAATGCGTCCTTTGCTTCCAGGTTGAAAGACTTCTGCGCAAACCCCCTGCTAAAGTTTCCGCTGATGGAGATATTCAGGTTCTGGCTGATCACTTCCACATCGTTCGCTTCAAACATTTCAATGTGCCCCGGACGTTTCCATTTTTCCCAGAAGTTTGCACCCATGAACGGGAAGCTGGTTGAATAACCTGGTTGGCCGAGCACATAGATTCCTGTATTGATGTCCCAGAGGTTGAGTGAATCAGTAACGATAGAAATGATTGGAAGGTCATGAACGCGGTTGATAAAATAAGAACGCGTATTCACTTCACCGGGTACAAGTCCCGGCACATACACGCGCGCACGGATCGCATTTACGGAATCAACCTGTATCGGTCCGGTATATAAAATTCCATGTGTAGGTGAAGGTTCATTTCCATTCAGTGAATAATATATCTCGGCGTTGGTGTCGGGGTAAGAAAGCTCAACCTGGATTCCGCCTCCATAAAATCCCGCATCATGGCTGAAGGTGGCCTTGCCTGCGATTCCGGAATAGCCGCCACCACTGTTTGCTACATCGGGTGTAGGTATTGGGAAAAAACTCCATGATGCATTGCCGTCTGTCGTCCTTCCGAAAGATACATCATACAAAAGTTGAGAGTAAGTAATAGAGTCAAGGATGGTAATGCCATCACTTGCTGTTAATCCAACCTGTTCTCCACTGCCATTCAGTTTGCCATCAATGTGAGTGACGCCTTTATATTCTTTCTCATCGAACCAGAATATTCTCCTGCCACCTGCAGGAATCGTTGTGGCTAAAGGATAAGTACCGGGGATCAGGTATTTGTCGGGTACTGCAAGATCATCTGTAAGATACATTCCCGCGACATCAACACTGCTGCCACCGGCATTGTATAATTCTATCCAATCACCATGATCATCTGCAGAATCAGCATAGCAGATATAATTGCTCGCGCAAATTTCGTTGATCAGTATATTTTGTGCCAGGACATGATCAGAAAAAAGGAGAATGGAAACAAATAAAAGCTGTAAAGATTTTCTCATTAGGAAATATTTTTTCTTCTCAACACTCAGGTATTGAGTTATTTAACAAAGCGTGAAAATAGGAGATATTCTGTAGGAAGCAAATTGGATTCAGTAAAACCCTTCAACAACTTCGCGAAGGTTATTTAAGAAGATGGTAAATGCAAAAAAGCTATTGAGAAAAGCTTTTAACTCTTTAGATCACTGTTTCTTGGTAGAATCGGCAGGAGCTACGGTGGCTGCAGGGCCTTTATTCTTGTCGCCCGTCTTCTTGGAATCAGCGGCCTTCTTTGCATCCTCTTTCTTTTTCTGCTCAGCTGCAAGTACCGCTACATCTTCACCGTCCTTGAAAGATCCTTCACTCAGCACAGTTCCTTTTCTGTTATAGGTTTTCCAGACACCATCTTTTTTACCTGCCTTGAAGCCTCCATCCTGGCGGATACTTCCGTCTTCAAAATATTTAGTCCATTTGCCGTCCTTCTTGCCGTTAGCATACTGTCCTTCAGTAGCTACCTGTCCGGAGAAAAAATACCTGTTGTAAGCGCCATCCTTTATTCCACCGAGATATTCCTGTTCTTCTTTCACCTTCCCATAAGAATAATACTTCTTCTCCATCCCTTCCTTCTTGTCATTTACCCAGTCAGTTTCCGCTATTTTATCGCCAAAGGAGTTAAATACCACCCATGTCCCTTGCTTGCGGCCCAGCTCATCAGTTTTGTTGCGGTGCTTTTTATCTTTCCCTGATGCGTACTGCGGCTTCTCTTCACTTTGGGCAAACAACACGACAGGCGTGACGAAAAGAAAAATCAACAAAATAACTGCCCTGAATTTTTTGATCCGAGTCATAGGTAAATATATTTAATTACGAAGCGGTTTCCCCGTGGTGAGTATACTCTGAATCCGCTCTAAAGTTTTACGCTCACCGCACAAAGATAAGAAAGCTTCGCGCTCCAATTCTAGTAAATATTTCTCACTTACCAAAGCAGGCGTTGATAAATCACCCCCACACATTACAAATGCAAGCTTTTGTGAAATTAACTTGTCGTGATCTGAAATATAGTGGCCGGATTTCATGATATCGGCGCCAGCATAGATCATTCCAAGAGCACTTTTGCCAAGGACTTTGATGTCGCGCCTTTGGACAGGTTTAACGTAACCTGCATCGGCAATTTCAACTACAGCTCTTTTGGCTTCGGCAAGCTGTCTTGTAAGATTCATTACAATTTCGTCGCGTCCACGCCTTAAAATTTTCAGATCATAAGCCTCATGGCCGGAAGTTGACACTTTTGCCATCGCAATGGTGAGGTAATATTCTCTTAGAACCTGTTCATCAATATTGTTGGGCGCAAATGAATCACTTGCCCGTAAGGCAAATTCCTTGCTTCCGCCGCCCCCGGGAATAAGTCCGACACCAAATTCAACCATTCCAATATATGTTTCAGCTGCAGCTACAATCCTGTCGGCATGCAACGACATCTCGCATCCACCACCCAGAGATAAACCCCTCGGCGCCACCACAACTGGAACAGATGAGTAACGCACACGCATGTTCATGTCCTGGAATATTTTGATGGCAATGTCAATCTCTTCCCATTCCTGTTCTGCAGCCATCATGAAGACCATTGCAAGGTTGGCTCCTGCAGAGAAATTCTGTGCTTCATTTCCAATGACCAATCCACGGAAATCTTTTTCAGCAAGCTCAATCGCTTTGCTCATTCCTTCCACAATCTCCCCTCCGATCGTATTCATCTTTGTGCTGAACTCAAGGTTAAGCACGCCGTCACCAATATCAATAATACTGCAGCCGGAATTTTTCCAGACTGTTTTGTCCCTGTTGTTATCCAGGATAACAAGCTTTTCACTTCCGGGCACAGGAACATAATCCCTGCTTTCAATACTGTAATACTTCTTTATGCCGCCTGAAGATTCATAAAATGATTTTTTTCCTGAAGCCAGCAGATCATAAACCCATTTTGCCGGTTTATATCCGAGTTGTTCCATCTTTTTCACCGTCTCCCCTGCTCCCAATACATCCCATGTGGCGAATGGACCCATCTCCCAGCCAAAGCCCGCAGCCAAAGCATCATCAATGAGATACAGGTCATCGGCGATTTCCGGAATGCGGTTGGTGATATAGCTGAACAGGTTGTAAAAGGAATGGCGGTAAAATTCCCCCGACTTATCCTGGGAATTTACGAGCATTTTTAACCGCTCTCGCAGATCATCAACTGACTTTGCCTGGTCAAGCCCTGCAAAGCGCACTTTTTCTTTTGGTTTATATTCAAGCGTCTTGAGATCAAGAGAAAGAATTTCACTTTTTCCTCCTGCGCCTTTTACCTTTTTATAAAATCCCTGGCCGGTTTTATCTCCAAGCCAGTTATTGTCAACTATCTTCTGAACGTATCCCGGAAGCTTAAAAATTTCCCTCGCCTCATCTTCCTGGCAGCGTGTATAAACATCGCTTGCAACTTTTACCAGCGTATCCAGGCCTACAACATCACATGTTCTGAAGGTCGCTGACTTCGGTCTTCCAATCACCTGGCCTGTCAGCTTGTCAACCTGGTCAACGGTAAGATCCATTTTTTCCACCAGGTGAAACAAGCTCATGATGCTGAATACACCGATCCTGTTTGCAATGAATGCCGGCGTATCCTTGCATCGAACGGTTTCTTTCCCCAGAAATTTATCACCGTATTCTACAAGGAAGTCCACGACGTCAGCATCAGTCTTTGGCCCGGGAATTATTTCCAAAAGTCTTAAGTACCTGGGCGGATTGAAAAAGTGTGTACCGCAAAAGTGTTTTTGGAAATCTTCACTTCTGCCTTCGCACATAAAATGAATCGGAATGCCGCTGGTGTTACTTGTAATAAGTGTCCCGGGCGTCCTGAATTTTTCGACCTCTTCAAAAATTTTCTTTTTGATCTCCAGGTTTTCAATCACAACTTCGATGATCCAGTCGCAGCCGGAAACATCTTTCATGTTGTCAGAAAAATTACCGGTCTTAATTTTTGAAGAGAAAGATTGTTTGTAAACCGGTGAAGGATTTGCTTTCAAAGCAGACAGAAGCGCTGCATTCACAATCCTGTTCTTTACCTGCGGAGCGTCAAGAGTCAAGCCTTTTTTCTTTTCCTCTTCAGTCAATTCCTTGGGAGCAATATCAAGCAGCAATACATTCACTCCGACATTTGCAAAATGACATGCAATGCGGCTTCCCATAATACCTGAGCCGAGAACTGCAATATGTGTAATTTTCCTTCTCATGGGCTCCTAGATGTGAGTATTGAGAAGTGAGTATTGAGATATAAGACTGGAGAAAAATCGTAGCGTATACTTTGTCATTTTGGTCTAAGCGTATTTTGAAGAGCGTAAATCATTTTTTGAATTTCATCAACTTTTGAGATCAACTTTCCTAGTGCATCATTTGAAATGAGATTTAGTTTATTGGAAATGATCAACTGAGATTGTAACTCATAAGAAGAACCATTGGCGATGCCGAGAAAGTGAACAAACTCATTATCGGAATTACGTCCTGCACCCTCGGCAATATTTGATGATATAGATACAGCAGCCCTTCTTGATTGAGAAGTGAGTCCAAATCGTTCTTCGAAGGGAAATTTTTCTGTAGTGCGATATACCATAACGGAAAGTTCAATGGATTTATGCCAGACCTTCAAGTCATAAAGTTTATGCATTTCTTTTTTTCCGAAAGCAAAACTTAAAATTGGCACCATACAACTTCTTTTATCAGGATAATTTAAAATACTGTGTTTATCAATTCCACTTTGCATTTCGAGCATCATCTCATATCTCACTACTCACTACTCTCTTCTCATATCTCACTCCCACCAAACATTTTATCAATCGCCTCCTTATATTTTTCCGAGACAACTTTTCGTTTCAGACTAAGTTTCTGGGTGAGGTCACCTGACTGTGGCGTCCATTCCGTTGACAGCAAAATAAATTTCTTTACCTGTTCAGTTTGTCCGAAGCTATTGTTATAGTGATCAATTTCGCTTTTGATCCTGGCAATCACATCCGGATTTTTTATGATGTCCTCGTTTGACACATACGCAATACCTTTTGATGCACACCATGTTTTCAAATGTGCAAATGCAGGAACAATTAATGCAGCAGCATATTTTTTATTTTCACCTACTACCATCATCTGTTCAATGAACTGCGACTCCTTGAATTTATTTTCCAGCGCTTGCGGAGCAATGTATTTACCGCCTGAAGTTTTAAAGATTTCTTTTTTACGGTCGGTGATTTTTAGAAACCGCCCTTCTACCAGTACCCCGATATCACCGGTATGAAAGAAGCCATCCTTGTCAATCACTTCTGAAGTAAGGTCAGGGCGTTTGTAATATCCTTTCATCACATTGGGACCTTTACATAAAATTTCTCCGTCTTCTTCAAATTTGATTTGTACGCCCTCAATCACCGGCCCGACAGTTCCGATCATCACTGAATTGTGAATGTTGGTATTGTTCACTGCAACAACAGGCGATGTTTCCGTAAGTCCGTATCCTTCGAGCACTACAATTTTAGCGGCCCAGAATACCCTTGCAAGCCGCGGTTGCAATGCAGCCCCGCCGCTGACTATGGCACTGACATTTCCACCAAGCGCTTCGCGCCATTTATTGAAGATAAGTTTGTTTGCAAGCCACAACTGCATTTCATAAAACCAGCCATTCTCTCCATGCATCTTGTATTTCAGTCCAAGATTTAATGCCCAGAAAAAAAGTGTACGCTTTATACCTGTAAGTTCTTTTCCTTTAGAAACGATCCTGTCATAAACTTTTTCAAGGAGGCGCGGTACAGTTGAAAACACATCAGGTTTAATTTCCTTGAGGTTGTCGACAATCGTATCCATGCTCTGGGCATAATAAATTGAAATGCCTACGTACATATAAAGGTATGTGAGCATCCGTTCATACACATGGCAAAGCGGAAGGAAACTTAAAGCCTTCGCTTTGTAACTGGCAGGTATAAGCGTACGAGTGCCCCAAACATTACTCACCAGGTTATCGTGAGTAAGCATCACACCTTTGGGATTACCGGTAGTACCGGAAGTATAAATCAATGTAGCAACGTCAGAAGGAAGAATTGTTTTTTTTATTTCCTCAAGCTTTGTCCACTGCTGGCTCAATTCTCCTTTTATAAGGAAATCCGCCCAGTGCATTGCGCCTTCAATTTTATCAAACGTAATTACTTCCCTCACTTCGGGAAGCTGCGAACGGATGGATTGAACCTTTTCATATAATGAATGATCGGAAACAAAAATCATTTTCGCACCGCTGTCATTCAGGATGAACTGTGTCTCCTGCGGACTGAGGGTAGTATAGAGCGGCACATTCACAACACCGATCTGAAGCATGCCCATATCAAGCATGTTCCATTCAGGTCTGTTGTTTGAAATAATTGCAACCTTCTCATCCTTCTGCAATCCCATCGCCCAGAAAGCATAACTGACGCGGGTGGCATTGGTCCAGAATTCGAAAGAAGAACATTCCTTCCATGCTCCATCTACTTTTGAGCACAGCGCATTATCCAGCGGCAATTTTTCTTTTTGCTGGTCAAGAATATCGAAAATACGGGTGATGTCTTGCATGAAATACGAAAGGCTAGATGTGAGATGTGAGATCGGTTTCTCATATCTCAATACTCATTACTCAATACTCATCTTGAATTTCTTCAAAGTAAATCAAATAAAAGCAAAGCCAGAACAGGTGAACAGGCTGTTATCAAAAAAAATTTGTTGATAACGAAAGCTGCATCCAGCTTGTAAACCGATCATTTTTTATTATTGAAAAATAGCGCAGCAGTCGCTCTTACTTTATTATTGCTACAGAACCGGCATCAGTACTTTTTGTATGCAAACCTTTCAGCAAATAAACATATACTCCTTCAGGTGCGTAGGAATTATTATAGGTACCATCCCAAAAATCAGTCAGCGCATTGTCAGCATGAAAAATAGCTGCTCCCCAGCGATCAAAAATATCAATTGAATATTCGTCGCAAGGAACACGGTTTTCGATCCTGAACACATCGTTTAGACCATCATCATTGGGCGTGAAACTATTCGGAATGTAGACGTGTTCCCCGTCATTCATATAATAGTTGATTTGTTGCTGCTGGAATTCCTCACAACCCGTACCTTTATTTACAGTCAGGGTTATCATATATAAATTGTTTTCCGGGAAACTGTAAACTGCAGTAGATGAAGTTGAAGATGCAATCTGATCAAAACTCCAATCATAAGTAACTGCCAACGGCGAGTGATTCACAAATATTGCCTGGCCATTGCATGAATCAACAAATACACTGAAATCTGCCCGTGCCTGGATCACAAGGTTGAGGTTGTTCACTGATGTATCAACACAACCATATTGAGATACTGCAATAAGCTGAACAGGAATATTTCCAGCCATATTATATGTATGTGTTGGGAACTCATCGGTTGAAGTTTCACCATCACCGAAATTCCAGGTATATGAAACCGTGTTCAAAGATTGGTCTGCAAAGTTTACTACAGAATCACAAAGCGTATGGAACCATGTAAACCCGGATACCGGCAAAGGTGGAATTGTAAATGATGTTGAAAGTGAATCTGAACAATTGTTGATATTGGTTGCTACAAGTTGCACGGATCCATTTCCTCCATTCGGAAAAGAATGCGAAGTAGAAATTGAAGTATCTGTGAATCCATCAGAAAAGTGCCAGGAATAATTGGACGCATTTGAAGATGAATTGGTGAGTATTGCTGTAAGCAAACATGTATCTATCTGCAAATTAAAAGATGCAACAGGGTTTGGAACCAGGCTTACCGTTTGAGTTTCCTGGCTTGTACAAGTTGATGCAGGCGAATAAGCCGTAAGCGTTACCTGGTATTGACCCATGCCCTGGAAATTATGAAGCGGATCATTCACCTGGTAACTGCTTCCATCACTGATCGTCCATGAAACGCTTCCGCTGTTTAACGACTGGTTAGTAAACTGCACATATGTATCACAATCCGGAACCTGGTAAATAAAGGCAGCGTTTGGCAAAGGAGGCAATGTCAAAATGAATGTTGAAGTATCAAAACAAACGCCGGCGTTGGAAGATATTAAAGTCACTGTAAATGTTCCATCAGATGAATACTGGTGAACAGGATTTGACTGGTTGCTAAAAAGCTGATCACCAAAATCCCAATGATAACCATCTGAAATAAGAGAATTGTTTAAGAAACTTGCCGACAGGTTGCAGGTGTCAACCGAACCAGTAAAGTTGCTTATTGGGTTCGGAATTACATTCAATGTTTGTGTTGAAGTATCAGGACAACCATTCTGGTTAAATGAAATTAATGTGATCAATTGATTTCCTGTTGTATGAAAAATATGTACAGGGTTGGCGGCAGTATCCGTAGTACCATCTCCGAAGCTCCAGGATTGTGATGTTGTATTTTGGGACTGGTTGACAAACGTGGCTACAGAGTCACAATTTGTAATCTGCGCTGAAAAATTTGCAACCGGTAATGCCGGGAAGACGATGTCAAAATTGTTTGTTGTGTCAATGCATCCAATTGCTGTTTCAGAAATAAGAATCACAGTATATGTACCCGCCCCCGCGTATTGATGCACAGGATTTTGCTGAGTGCTTGTACCCAGGTCGCCAAAGTACCATGTATAATTTGTAGCATAGACTGAAGTGTTTTGAAATGCTACAGAAAAATTACATGAATCAATCACAGCGTTGAAACTGCTCACAGGATTTGGTACAATAGAAACCATAGCTGTTGCCGTGTCCTCGCATCCCGTTGTACCAGAAGCTAACAAGGTCACTACAAATGTTCCAGTATCATTATAAAGATGCACAGGGTTAAATGCGGTATCGGTAGTTCCATCTCCAAAATCCCAAATGTACCCGGATGCATTCGTTGAAGAATTATTAAAATTTACCTGGCTGCCTTCACAAAATTGTGTTGCTGCCTGGAAAGAAGCCTGGGTCTGGTTAATATTTGAAATAATATAATTCGGCTTGGTGAGAGTAAGCGTATCGCCGCAGGCAACCATTCGCAGAGTAATGTCAAAAGTATCTGATATAAGATATTGATGTGTCGTGAATTCAGAATTTGAATACGTTCCGTCGCCGAAATTCCATTCCCACCATGTTCCGAGGCAGGAAGAATCGCGGAATGAAAATTCATTGCAGTTTGAAGTTGCACTCGCTTCAAACCAGATAAACTGCGGAGTGGTTGTGGTTCCGGGTGGTTCACCATCAATTGCACTTGGCAATGCTGCACGCAATCCCGTATTTGAAATAAAAATTGCGTTGTGGGTATAACCAATGTTTGCAATGTTGTTGTCGTTGGGATTGGCAACTTCAGCGAGATAATCCTGGTTGTAATTCGGACAAACATACATTTTACCGTTTCCGGCCTTTTCAATAGAACCAATAAATCTTCCCATCACAGGATCAATAATATCTATCGTGCTGGTTGTTAAATTAATTCTACCGAAATCAGAATTATCATTTGTTGTGTTTCCAACAAAATAAACCTTGGTATTGTCAGGCGACCATTCAGTTCCATGGATCTGATCTATAGTTACACTATAATCAACACGATTGGAAGCGGTTCCACTCAAAAGGTCAAAGTCCCAGATAATAATGTCAGGATCTGTCGGCAAATCCCGGTGTGTTGACATGCTAAGCTTGGAATTATCCGGACTCAATTCCACTTCAAATGGCATTCCACCCAGCGTCGGTGAAAGATTCACGGTTGCAAGCACAACCGGTGATCCGATTGTAATGTCGTTAATCAAAAACCTTACTACCTGGTATGTTGAATCATTCACATACCCGGGAACGATCAGCCACCTGCAACCCGTTGGCAATTGATGAGAGATTGTTTTTCCTTCACCTATACCTGCTTGTACCAATGTATTTTTCTGAACTACATCACCAAGACCACCATTCAACGACATATCTACAACAGAATAATAAAGTATGCCGGGTTGAACTGTTGAATGGACGAAAAAATATTTGTTGGTTGAACATGGAATGCGAACGAGGGCCGATTCCTGGCAGCTGTTGTTACCAAAAAGCCCGGCGCCATTTGGCATCACGGCCCAGTTTGAATCACGCACTTCAATAAGATCATTTCCGTAAACACATGTCGTAAACAGAATATTGTTGTTTACATCTGTCATTACGTTTACATCTTCAAAGTCGATACTTACAGTAGTACCATATCCGGCAACTGGAACAGAAACAGTTGGAACACCAGTAGTAAAATCGACCAGGTGCACCAAACCAGAAGTCTGCCTGGTTATAAATTTCATCAGTTGCGCGTTGACCTGAAAAGATGAAATTAACAGAAGGCAAAATAAAGCCCAGCCAAAAATGAATTTGGAATTCTTCATTCAAAAAGTTTAGAATTGCTAATCTAGAATGTTTTTTGAAAACTCCAAAATGCCTTCAAAACTACTTGTTTAGCCAATAATTCAGGACTGCAATTCTCCAAACCAAATTTGCATGCCGGTTATTTCCTTTTCTGAATTCATCAAAAACTGATCGCACTTTACGCATCTCCAGAAAATCAATTTTTAAATTATTGTCATCCATCAAAAACTTCAGCGGGCCGCGCAGCCACTTGACTTCACCGGGTGTTACAAATCCTTTTTTGTCCTTACGGTTTGTAATTTTCTCCGGAAGGATCCGGCTCATTGCATCACGGAGAATTTTTTTTGTGACTCCCCTATTGATCTTATCCTTGTCGTTGAGTGAAAATATAAATTCTGCAAGCCTGTGATCCAGGAAAGGCACCCTTGATTCAATTGAAAATGCCATTGAATTTCTGTCTTCATACTGCAACAGCGAAGGCAATGAAGTTGTGAAAGTCAGGTGATACAAAAACCGGTTCAGTGTAGTACCGCCTACATCATCCAGGCGAAAATTTACCTTTTTGTCTTTTGAAAGAAAAGGAAAATAATTTTTGTATTCTGTTTCATAAAGTTGTTGTTCGTTCATACCCGAGACAAGAATACTTTTAAGCAAAACATCTGAAGACTTGGTAAAATTCATATCCTGCATACTTGCATGTGAAGACCATTCTTTCATTGCTTCACTCATATTCAATTGCCGGAGCAATCCACCGATCCGCCTGTAAAAAGAATGCATGTATCCCCCAAGCATTTCATCCGCTCCTTGTCCGTCAACAACTACCTTGATTTTTTTATCAGCCGCAAGCTTCATCACAAAATACTGCGATACCGGCGATGAACCTGCAATGGGAACATCAGCATGATACAAAGCTTTATCAAATGAGTTGGCAATATCATCATCCGTTGGAGTAAAATAATAAGGGTCAAGTGATGGATATTTAGTCAGCACTTCACTCACAAATGGTCTTTCATCAACACTGTCCTTTCCTTCATAATAGATTGTAAACGTTTTAAAATCCAGGTCAGGGAAGTCTGTTGCAATCGAAGAGGCAATTGCTGAACTGTCGAGGCCACCGCTCAGGCAGCCGCCTATCTCAACATCACTTCTCATGTGTTGACGGATACTCCGGTCGAACAATGAAATAAATGTATTTCGTTTTTCTTCCTCAGAGGAAGTGGATCCTTTGGATGTATCGATGTCCCAGTACTTAGTTATCGAAGCTTTACCATCTGAAAATATTAAATTGTGGGAAGCAGGAAGCGATTTAAGTTTATCGTAATACGTTTCATCATGATAACACGTCCACCCCAGCTGCAAACCCCGACTCACTTGCGCCATATTCAACTTGCTATTGAATAACGGGGATTCTTTCAAAGCTTTGTATTCGGAACCAAAATAAAACCGGTCTCCTTCATGCAAATAATAAAACGGCTTTATCCCAAACCGGTCTCTCGAGCAGAAAAGCTTTTTTGTTTTTAAATCCCAGAGTGCAAATGCCCACATGCCCATAAAGTGGTTTACGCATTCGGTACCGTATGCCCTGTAAGCTCCAAGAATCACTTCTGTATCAGATTGTGTATTGAAAATATATCCATTCTTCTTAAGCTCCTCGCGGACTTCAATGTAATTATAGATTTCACCATTGAAAATAATTACTGCATCGAAATAAGTCATTGGCTGGTTGCCTTCAGCAGAAAGATCAATGATGCTAAGCCTGTTATGGCCAAGTGCCAGCGGCATCTCAACAAATGTATCCCTGGCATCAGGACCCCGATGGGCAATGCTGTTCAACATTTTGCCAAGGGTGTTCCGGGATTCGTCTTGTGTAAGTGTGGGATCAATAAACCCTGCTATTCCGCACATGTTATAAATTACTATTCGTTATTAAAAATTTCACGTAATAATACGCGCAAGGTGTTCCGTAAGATTTTTCCTGGAATATTTTTCAAAGATACGGGATTCGTTCTGCATAGCTTTGTTGTTCAACCGAAATTTAATCAGCTCCGATATGTAATCAGTCATTTCCTGCTTTTCATTTCTCTCAAATGTTCTGCCCGCATTACATTCACCTATAATCCTTGCTGCATCACCGTCACGTGGGCCGATACAAACTATTGGTTTTCGTGATGCCAGGTATTCAAAAAGTTTCCCGGTGAGAATGCCATTGCTGTCCGGCACGTCAGGAATCACGAGCAGCAATGCATCCGAGGATCTCATGTATGAAATGGCCTGCTCATGCTTTACGTGCGGGATAAATTCCGTAACGCTTTCGAGATGATTCTGTTTGATAAGACCAACGATATTTTCAGTGCTGGCGCCTACGAACCTCAGCTTCACTTTACTATCCGGATTACTTTCTCTTGCGAGCTTCAGACTTTCAAAAAAAACTGCCGGGTTATAGATGTCGGCAATTGTCCCTACGTATGTGATCGTAAATTCATTGTTCGCAGGAAAATCAAATTTTGGGAAATCATCTTCGTCATATCCATTTGGAATGACGTGAATTTTATCGGATGAGATCCTGTCACTCTTCAACCGGTAATTATCAAGAATGGGTTTGCTCACTACAATCAGCGCATCTGCCTGCTCCACAACTTTCTTTTCCAAAGAGGCATCATGTGCTGCCGCCAGTGCAGTGTGGAGCATATCCTTGTAATAATAAATATCTGTCCAGGGATCTCTCAGGTCAGCTATCCATTTGATTCCGGGAAACTTTTTTTTGAGTTTTAATCCGACAAGCTGTGAACTATGCGGAGGCGAAGAAATAATGACGGTGTCAATTTTTTCCTTTTCGATCAGCTCAACTGCTTTTGTATAAGCATAATTCACCCATCCCTTTCTTGCATCAGGAATAAAAAAATTTCCCCTGATGAAGCGCAATATTTTTTGCGAGAAGGTGTCCTTATTTTTATTCGCGAAACCACCGTATGGCGCCTTGTTGCCCGTAATTCCGGTGAGAATGTTCAGCGGCTCGAAGGAATGTGTACGGAAAACCTTTATCTCGTCCGGAACTTCATTCAATAAAGATGTATCTACTACGGGATAACTTGCAGTTTTGTCGTCTACCGTTACAACGTAAGGGAGATAACCATACTTCAAAAGATACTTGGCAAACTTTAAAACCCGTTGAACACCAGCGCCACCGCTTGGCGGCCAGTAATAGGAAAGGATCAGTATTTTCTTTTTTTCTTCCACACGGGAGGGGAATCGTTATCAGTTAAACGTTATACGTAAATACGTAGGATTACATTTGTATTCGTTGATTTTTATTTCTTTTTTCAAAGTATCCCGCCGCGATAACCAACAGAATTAACAACGATGAACTGATGAGTGATACCCTTTCACCTGTTGTATAAACCTCCGGTTCGAATTTCCATTCTATGGTGTGGGAACCTGCAGGAATTTTCATGGCGCGCAGCACGTAATTCGCGCGGATATAATCTGATTTCTGTCCGTCAACATATACGTTCCAGCCTTTGTCGTAATAGATTTCAGAGAAAACTGCGAGCTGCGGACTTGAAGTATTGGATTTGTAAATAAGGTCATTCAGTTTGTAAGACTCAAGTTTGATCGAAGAAGAAGGATCCGGTGAAGGAGTGAATCCATTCACATGATCTTTGAAACGTTCATCGATGATCACTGTACTCCTCGGATTGAAATTACCGATTGCCTTAATTTCTGAATCTGCATTCGGAACGATTTTAATTTCATTCACGAACCATGCATTTCCCAGAGCACCTTCATTTACAATGGGAGCCGCATCAGGATTAATGATGAGATATTTTGTATTCATCATGTTCAATGTGGGTTGGGAATACAGTACCGGAATAACTGTGCTGTCCTTCCGTTGCATTGCGCTTTTCATTGCAGTCATTTCCGGAGTAATTGTAAAGTCAATCATCTCCTTGTACCGTTTCAGTTTGGCACCGTGGTAACCGCCAATGGACTGGTGATAATAAGATGTACTTGCATCGTTGAAGGTATTGGCTGCAAGGTTGAGTACACGGAAAGAGCTGGTATCACCAAGAATCATTTCATCGGCCGGAGTCATAGGGAAGGGCGTATATTTTGTTGTCTTGCGCGCGTAATCATCGGCACTGAGGTATCGTTTGTCAACGATCCAAAGGTCAAGGAAAATAAGAATGGCCAATGACCAGATAAAATATCCATCCCTGAACTTATATCTCATAAATGCAAAGATCAATGCTGATGCAATGAGCACGAGCATGAATGTTCTGAGCGCATCAGCAGTCATGATGGCTTTCCTGGCATTCTCCAGGGAACTGAAAAAACCATCGAGCACTTCCTGGGAAACTTTTTTATCCTGGACGGATGCAAGCACCTGGTCGTATTCTTCCTGCGTATAAAATGATGTGAAGGATGAAGGCGTAATAAGAATCAGCAGTGAAATACCCAGTACTATGCCCAATCCGTAATAAAGCTTTTTAATATTTTTTTTCACCAGGTCTGATTCCTTCACAAGTTTGTCAAGAGCCATCACAGCCATCAATGGCAACATGAATTCAACAATGGTAAGCGTCATCGAAACCGTTCGGAACTTATCGTAACCGGGAACATAATCGAGGAAGAAATTTGTAAATCCCATAAAATGTTTTCCCCAGCTCAACATCAATCCGAGCAAAGTGCAAGCCAGTATCCACCATTTCATTTCTCCTTTGATGATGAACAAACCCACAACAAAAAGCAGGCAGATAATTGCACCTGCATAAGAAGGGCCGCCGGTAAACGGAAGGTCGCCGTAATAAGATCCGAATTGTGCGATGTTCTGTTTGTAGTTTGGATCTACTTCTTTCAATGCATCCTTACTCACTTTTGCAATTGGTTCCGATACACCGCCTTTGAAATTTGGAATGAAGAGTGTGAAACTCTCACCGATCCCGTAACTCCACCCGGTAACATAATCGCGGTCAAGTCCGGTGGTTTTATTTTCCTGGTCGGAGGTCAGCTCGGAAGGACCACGGGTAGAATATTTTCCGTACTCTTCTGTGGCAAGCAGGTTCGTAAGATTGGTGCATCCTGCAAGAAGCGCCACTGCTGCAAGTGCTCCGGTGGCTTTAAAAAAGTATGCAAGCTTTTTCTCCTTATAAGCACGGTAGAGTTCTGCAATGCCCAAAAGAACAATCATCAATACAAGGTAATAAGTGATCTGGAGGTGATTGGCGTAAAGCTCAAGCGCAATCATGAGTCCTGTAATGGCAGCGCCCAGAAGTAATTTTCCGCGGTAACACATAATGATACCGGCGATGATGGGAGCCATGTATGCAATGGCATGTGCCTGGGTGTTGTGTCCAGATTCTATATAAATGAGGAAGTAGCTTGACAATGAAAACCCAATGGCGCCGAGAATGGAAATCCTTTGATCTATTTTAAGCACGATCAGTAAAAAATAAAAACCAATCATCAGGTTCCAGAGAAGATTTGCAGGTGACGGCAATCCAAGCCAGATAACTTTATTGATGTATTGTACCAGGTTAGCGGGGTATATTACTGAGATCTGGTATGCAGGCATGCCCCCGAACATTGAATTCGTCCAGAGTGGTTCTTCGTGATACTTTACGCGGAAATCATCTATTGCCTTGCTCATTCCTTCCCAGTTTGAAATATCACTTTGCTTGAGTTGCTTTCCGGCAAAAAGGGGAGAAAAATAAATCATCGTGATCGCAAGGAATACGGCGACGGCAATGAGATGCGGCAGGTATGGCTTGAGTTTATTCATGCAAGGGTGTTGTGTAGTAAGCGGATTAAGAGTGCAGAATTAAGAATTAAAAATCAGGTACGAAAAGGTTTTAATGCCCCTGAAGCTTATTTTATTTCCTCGTAATCCACATATTCACCCTTGTCGGAATTTTTTTGGTCACCGGAACCAGGGTTGGAAGTTATGGTAACATCACCTTCCTGTTTTTTTGGCTGTTGGTAAGAGTGCTTGTGATGAACAGTTGTCTTTACTGATCCGCCAAAAATGCGCCAGAGCACCCAGATAATTAATAAAGCATAAAATAGATCAGCCATTTAGAAATCGAGTAGTGAGTATTGAGATGTGAGATGAAAGAGGGAAGAAGTAATTTCTGCAAAGGTAGAAAGGTTTCGAAATAACAGCCATAGCCACGAAGTCGCAAAGTCACTAAGAAACACAAAGCTTAACAATAATTAAGGTTTTTAATGCTTAGTGTTTCTTAGAGTCTTGGTGCCTTAGTGGCGAGAAATTTTAGTGTTTCCCGGAAGGCTGGTTTGAGCCTTTTAGTTTTCGTGGCGAGGCTGCTATTGCTTTATAATTTTCCGATGAATGATTTCTTTGTCGGTACTTATTTCAACAATATAAATTCCCGGGATCAGCCTGGAACAATCAATTGTACACTTATTATTTTGAAAGTACACTGGCAGCTTAATTTCTGAAAGCGCGATATTGAAAACCCTGAGTTGAAAAATTGAATTCCTTTCTTTGCTTAATTCAATATTGAGAGTTGAATGAACAGGGTTTGGATAAATCAACAATGCATCTTCAGAATTTTGTTCATTGACATCATCGGTTAAACAAAGTGTTTCAATGTCCGTTCCAGCATTCACAATCAAAAGGGGAAGCCCAACATCAGGCGTAGAAATAATTGGATACAATAGATGATTTACGACTCTTGTATTTGGTGAATCTACCTGCACCACTGTATTTGTTTCAGTGCAACCAACGAAATCTGCAGCACCGGCTTTCATCAACAAAAGATCGGTGTTACCACTCAGCGAATAATAATAACCGGTTATTGCAAAAGCGGAATCTGAAGTAATCGTCAGAGAATATCCTTCATTGTTTTGAATCGAACCAAAATTTTTTGTCCATATGGTATCTCCTATTCCATTGGTTCGAACAATGCAGATATCAAAGTTCCCTTGTGAATTGCTGGCCGATTCACCGGTGAAAAGAAATCCGTCATCAGAAGTTTGCACGACTGATTCACTCCTGTCGTCACTTGCCCCGCCGTACGTCTTCGACCATAAAAGATTTCCGGAGGAATCCGTTTTTACAAGAAAGTAATCTGCCAGGCCGGCACCGAAACTATATGTAACAGCAGCAAGGACACAGCCGCCATCGGAAGTTGTTTGCACCTGCTGCGCATAATCGTAACCCGACTCGCCATAACCTTTCGCCCAGAGAAAATTTCCAACGGAATCAGTTTTGAAAATAAATGCATCCACATCAGAATTGAATTGCTCCTGCATAGAACCTGCGGCCACAAATCCGCCGTCGGCTGCGATTTGAACAGAGTAAATCTGCGCATTGAATCCACCTTTGGCGTAACACCTTGTCCACAATGTATCACCATCGGCATTCGTCCTGATGAAGTAAACAAGCATGTCGCCGTTATAAAAATATCCTGCCAAAAGAAATCCGCTGTCGGGAGCTTGCACAATGGATTTGATGTGCTCCTTGGCGCCCCATGTATAACTTTTATTCCACTCTAAATTTCCGGATGAATCTACCTTCAGGAGAACCGGCGCGAAGTTAATACCGTCTCCTCTTACACAAGCAACGGCAAAACCGCCATCATACGTTTCAACAATAGCATTTCCCGAATACGTTAAAACAGTTTCCTTCATCCTTCTTGTCCAAAGTGTGTCTCCATTCTCATTGGTTCTAACCAGAAAAACTGATTCGATCTGGTTTCCGGAATCAAACTGGGTACCGGCAATGAGATATCCGCCGTCCGATGTTTGAATAATGGAATTCCCAATATCATTTACTGTTGAATCGCCGTAGAGTTTTTGGAAGGGTTGAGATGAAGAATTTAACCACAGAGACACGAAGGCACAGAGAAAAATGAAACAGTATCTAACCACTGTTTCCTGATTTTTTTCCATAGGTTGGAAAAGGCTCATTCAAAAGTGCATGAATTGAAATATCCTCATCAATAGAATGCCAATGAATACCGTAGGCCGAAGGTGAAACTGAATATTGTTTGAGCTCTTCATCCGTTGCTTTAGACAACCGTTCGGAAATTTTTTTTAATTCAAAGCGATGCGTCCTTCTATCTTTTGTAATTACAAGGTAGCCGCTTTCAACGGTCACATCTGCAATAACAAGTTTATTTTTTTCCATGGATTGAATTCCATTTTTCAATGATGAAATCTAAATTCAAATATATCAATTTTTCATTACTTACAACTTGAGTATGAATCGATCAGTCGTACTATTATTCTTTGTGTTTCTTTGAGACTTAGAGTCTTAGTGGCAAGAATTCTGGCGTCACGAAGACACTAAGAAACATAAAGTAAAAACCGATCATTGTTTGATGAACTTTTGAATGAATGAGTTTCCTTCAGTCTGAATATTTAAGAAGTAAATACCTGGCTGAAAATTATTGCAATTAATGATGAATGGCTGATTGGAAGGATTCAAAGTGCCCGAATATAAAACCTGGGAATAAATATCATATACAGTAAAGAAATATTTACTTAAACCCGGAATCGAAACGGTCAGGGTAGAATGTGTTGGATTAGGAAAAACAGAAAAACCATTTTGCCATTCGGGTCGGGTAATTTCAGCAGGAGTACAAAATGGTAGAACGGTTACATGCATCGCTGTATCAAATTGAATTGGATTCAGTGTCATTGCCGGGATGTTTTGGTTAATTTGAAGCGCAATTTGTTGTAAGTTCTCATCAACTATACTGATGTCCAATTTTGCATCATTACATGGAATCTGTCCGAATGAATCTGTTTTAGTAACATATGTGTCGCCACTGAAAAGATATCCGCCATCAGAACAGGATGATACACATCTACAAGCTGAGAGTGTATCGAGGTAAAAGGCTGACCACAAACTATCTCCTGAATTGTTTATTTTAACGAGGCAGGCATGCGAGACAAAATCACCTGCCGCTCCCGCATCAGTGCAACCTAAAATTAAGTTACTGTCATTTGTAAAGGCAATTGCTGTCCCTTCCAGAACATTCAGTCCCGTATATTTTTTTGTCAAGACATTTCCATTCACATCAACCTTCAGAAGCAAGGTGCTCCCCTCGTATGCATTTGGACTCATTGTACTTCCAACGATAAAAATTTCATCGTCCGGATTAACAATTACTTCCTGCACATATTCGTTTCCACCGTCATTTAGAGTTTGGGTCCAAATCGTGTCACCGTGATTATCCAACCTCATCAATAAAATGTCAAAATAAATAGTTGCACTTTTTGTAATACCGGCTATAAAAAATCCACTGTCTGACAATTGCACGAGCGACTGGCCAAAATCGTTTTGGCTGCTGCCTCCATAAACCCGCGACCATTCATTATTACCGAACTTGTCAACTTTAAAAATAATTATATTCTCCCCAGGAAATCCCGTGCAGGTGGACGAGCCAACAACTGCAAATCCGCTGTCAAGTGTTTCGATAATATCCTGTTGATCATCAGTGCAGGAATCAGAATAAGAATTGCACCATTGTACGATTCCAAGACTGTCTGTCTTAAGCAAAAAAATTGTATTTCTTCCGCCAATTGAATCCATCGTACCCGAAACAATAAATCCGTTGTCGCTAGTCTCAAGAACAGAACGGGGTCGTAGATAATTAAAACCTCCAAATTCTTTTTTCCATTCCTGGTTTCCGGTACTATCCAATTTCAGAAGAAAAAAATTCACGCCTGGTGAAGTATCGCTGGCAATCCCGGTTATAATATAACCATTATCCCTAACCTGGGCGCTGGAAATTGTGAACACGCCATATCCATTTGATTCAATTTTATCCTGAAATGAAATCTGCGATTTGGCTAATAGAGAAAAAGCAAGGAAGAAAAATTGAATTAAAATATGTTTCATACTATAAAACTAACCAGTAGGAAAATTGCAGGTTCATTGCTTGATCAACTTTTGAGTGAAGGAGCCGCTTTCGGTTTGGATCTGGATGAAATAAATTCCGCTTGGAAGGTTTTCGCAATTGAATGTTTCATCATTGCTTCTTAGTTTACTCTTCCAAATCAAAACTCCCATAGTATTCAATAAAGCAACTTCATATCCCATTGCATTATCGATTTTAAAATAGGATGAGGCCGGGTTAGGAAAAATCACGAATGAATTCAATAATCCCGCTTCTTTAATATTTACAGATGAACAATAGGTTGTGATTGGAAATGCTCGTGAACTAACCTGAGAAGGAGGTGATAATTCTGCAAAATTCGGATTTGATGCTATGGTGCCGGTGAATTCAATTTCTATTGGCATTTGAAAAATTTGTAATGACTTAAAATTTTCATAGCATCCGCTATTTCCATGTTTATCAGTTTTTATCAAGTAAATTCCATAGGACATACTTCCAAGTACTGCTTCGCCGGTAATAATAAAGCCACTATCTGAAGTACAGTCGACCGCATAACCCGCCCCATTTATAATTCCATATTCTCTCGTCCATAAAGTATCACCGTAGGAATTTGTTTTGATCAAAAAAGGGAGCTGATCAGTTCCTGAAAAAATGTAACCATTGTCTAATGTTTCAAGAATATTACCATAAATAAAATTACCTGTATTAGTAAAACCTTTTGTCCAAATTGTATCACCATCGGGCATTAATTTCATGAGTACTATAGAGTCATGAGCATGATTTAATACGATAAAGCTGCTGTCTTCATTCTCAAGAATTGAAGTAGCAGACATTCCCCATCCCGGAATACTATAAACCTTTGTCCACAGCGTGTCACCATTAGAATCAGTTCTCAGAATGTACGTGTTAATCATTCCGCTTCCCCAACTTTGAGTACTACCAGCAATTACATAACCACCATCGTTGGTAAGTTGTAAATCGTAAGCAAAATCCTGATCAATACCTCCATACCTCTTCTGCCAAATTATGTTGCCTGTTGGGTTTGTCTTAATAAGAACTATTTCTCCAGCCATAGACGTATCCATTGTATGGCCAGTCAAAACATAACCACTATCAGCTGTCTGCTTTACAGAAATACCATCTTCACCAAAAGTACCACCAAATGCCTTAGACCAGAGAAGTGCTCCTACATTGTCAACTTTGAACAGATAAATATCATGGTATCCGCTCCCAAAACTCTGAGTAATTCCACAAACAATGTAACCTTGATCAAAAGTTTGTTCAACTGATTGAGCAAAATCTACCGAAGGTCCTCCATATTTCCGCATCCATAACGTATCACCTATATTATCAACTTTCGTCAGTTGGCAAGAAATACCTGCTTCATTACTTAAAGATAAAACGATAAATCCTCCATCAGTAGTTTGTTTTACTGAATAACCCCATTCAGCAAAATCATAAGCTATGCCAAGTGCTTTTTGAAACGTCACTTGTCCGTTTGCAGAAAATTGGAAAAGAAATAAGAAAAGTAATAAGAATCCTTTTATTCTCATGCGATAAAGCTAAAACAAAATCGCAAAAATCAAACTGGTAATTTGGCGCAGAAAAAGTATCTCACGTCGAGATGTGGAGAACGAAGAGTAGAGTTGGAATTGCTAATAAGAAGGCTGAGATTCACTCGGTTTCATAGCAACGGATTGCTTCCCGCCAAAGGCGGACAGGCGTTCCTCGCAATGACTACACTTTTTTGAGCGCTCTCAACGGCTTAGATAAAGATTCCGTTCGCCATAGACTTTCTGGAAAAACTCATCCTCCAGATCTTTGATAAAATAAATCGCTTCTCCCGTTGATTTCATCTCCGGACCCAGTTCTTTATTTACATCTAAAAATTTATCAAAGCTGAAGACAGGAATTTTTATTGCATAGCCTTCCATCTTCGGATTGAATTTAAAATCCTTCACTTTGTTGGCACCAAGCATGAGTTTGGTTGCGTAGTTGACATATGGTTCATCGTATGCTTTCGCAATAAACGGAACGGTGCGGGAAGCTCGCGGGTTGGCTTCGATCACATACACGATTTCATCCTTGATGGCAAACTGGATATTGATCAGTCCTTTCACATGCATCGCCTTTGCAATCTTCTTCGTGTACTCAGTGATCTGGCTCATTACATTTTTGCTCAGGTCAAAAGGCGGCAGCACTGCATTGCTGTCTCCGCTGTGAATACCCGCCGGCTCAATGTGCTCCATGATGCCGATGATGTAGGAATCTTCTCCGTCACAAATTGCATCTGCTTCTGCTTCTATGGCGCGTTCTAAAAAATGATCCAGCAAGATCTGATTGCCGGGAATGTCCTGCAGGATTTTTACTACGTGCTGCTCCAGCTCTTCTTCGTTGATAACGATCTTCATGCTTTGTCCGCCAAGTACGTAGGAAGGACGAACAAGCAATGGAAACCCAAGCTCGCGGGAAAGCGAAACACTCTGGTCGGCATTT
>Ga0190274_10000459_pt1 | contig 24740 bp, 18 predicted proteins | sample Popmic531T_FD_133002 | JGI IMG/M metagenome (GOLD analysis project Ga0190274, IMG submission 133002) | Populus adjacent soil microbial communities from riparian zone of Yellowstone River, Montana, USA - 531 T | ecosystem: Environmental > Terrestrial > Soil > Riparian zone | place: USA: Montana... | reverse complement strand
TATGGGGCAGTTGCAGCATGGCGGTTATTTATTCTTTTTTCCGCAACCGGTTTAAGTTCACAATTGGCCAGGCTGCAGCGGCCATCCTGGTGATTGCTTTTTCTTATGGATTTTGGTTTTATAGTGTAAATATTGAAGTGTACGCGGCGCCGCTTTTCTTCATATTACTGGCGCTTTATTATATCTGTCAGCCCCGATTAACTGTTTCGGATTGGTGGAAAGTGATAATGCTTCATATATTGGCTATACTTTTTCACCAGATAAATATTCTCTTTGCTGTAATCATTTTACTCAAGTTATGGCAGCAAAGAAAGCATGTCGGTTTTATCCGATGGTTGACAGTGTATGCGGTTAGCGGAATCGTATTCGTGGGTACCGCTTATTTTATCGTTGGATGGATAGTGGAAAAACAGAATACCGTTTCAAAATGGTTTGCCTGGATGAGGGGATATGCAGATGGTGATACTTATTGGCAGGCACTTAGTTTAAAAACTCCCGTGAACGTTGGTTATGGATTTTCACATGCCTTACTGGGCGGGCATTATATTTTTCAGGTTCCTCCCGTTAAGAAGCTGATAAACGCGTCCCTGTCGTCGCATTCTTTGGGAGATGAATTATATATCGCCCGGAATATATCAACACCGATGGCACTATTTCTCCTTGCATTGACGGTTCTACTGTTTGTAATTACTCTTTGGCTATTGATCCGTTTTATCAGGAACTTCCGTTCAATAAATGCAAGCTATCATTCTATCATCGTTCCGCTTATTGCAACTTTCGTTTTATACAGTGTTTTTTTTACCTTCTGGATGCCTGAGATTCTTGAGTTCTGGATTCTTCAATCAGTGATAGTATGGCTTCTTTTATTAGGCACTCTCACTTTATCGCCTTTGCCATGGCGGTTAAAACCTGGTTATGTTTCATTGGTGCTGGCCATCTTGCTTTTTTGTATCAATTATTTTGGGAGCATGCGATGGATGCAGGACAAGAAAAACGATTTGTATTATGTGAATACTGAAACCTTACAAAATGAGGTCAAACAAAATGACCTGGTAATTTTACAAAGCGCCTGGATACTAAAGGATTTTCTTCATTATTTCACCGATATTAAAGTGCAATCGGTACCGCTAAAGGATTCATCACATTCAACAATCGACCAGGCTTTTAATGCTGCTTTATCAAATAAGGGGCGTGTATTCATTCTCCCCGAAATAAAAAATAAGATGAGTGCACAGGATACAAAATACATTGATTCATTGCGCACGCTTTACTCCACCCGTTTTCGGCAATTCCGCGAGAAAGATCCGGTAATATGGGTTATTGAATAATTGTTAAACCCAGGTTGTTTTGTACCGTTTCTCATATCCGTTTTTTTAGTATGCCGCATTTATACGATTTTTGAGAATAGTAAAAGTTGAAAAAACGCCATGGAAGCGACGGCTCTAAAAGGAAAAATAACTTCTGCGCATCTTATTGATTTCCGCAAAATCGTCGGTATTCAGTTTGTGCTGGTAGATGAAGAATCCCTAAATAATTATGGGCATGATGAAACCGAGGAGTTATTATATCCTCCGGAAGTTGTATTGCGACCCCGCACCGCAGAAGAGATTAGTGCAGTAATGAGAATATGCAATCGCGATAAAATTCCTGTAACACCACGTGGAGCTGGTACCGGCCTTAGCGGAGGTGCCCTGCCTCATTTAGGTGGCGTATTGCTCGCTACGGACCGGATGAACTCAATACTTACTATTGATGAACGTAACCTGCAGGTCACAACTGAACCCGGAGTAATTACAGAAGTATTACAGAATGCTGTTAAAGAGAAAGGGCTTTTCTATCCACCCGATCCCAGCAGTCGTGGTTCCTGTTTTATCGGCGGCAATATCGCCGAAAATAGTGGTGGACCTAAGGCAGTGAAGTATGGAGTAGTGCGGGATTATGTATTGAATCTGCAGGTAGTATTGCCCAATGGAGACATCATTTGGACGGGCGCGAATGTATTGAAAAATTCTACCGGATATAGCCTTACTCATTTAATGGTAGGTAGCGAAGGAACCCTGGGTATCGTTACTCAGATCGTGTTGAAATTAATTCCTCTTCCAAAATATGATTTGCTGATGCTTGCCCCTTTTCAATCATTGGAAAAAGCGGGAGAAGCAGTGAGTGCCATTTTTCGTGCAGGCTTTACACCCAGTGCGCTTGAATTAGTGGAGATTGATGCCCTTAAGATAGTTAGCAAGATGGTAGATAGCACTGCGGTGCCCGTTACGGATGATATGGAAGCGCACTTGATTATTGAAGTTGATGGAAACAATATGGAAGTATTGATGCACGATATGGAAGCGATCGGTGAAGTATTGGCCCGATACGGAGCAGGTGATCTTTTCTTTGCAGACGATGCACAACAAAAAGCGGAACTTTGGAAATTGCGCCGGCGAGTGGCAGAAGCAGTTAAATTGGATGGATATACCATTGAAGAAGATACTGTAGTTCCCCGCGCTGAATTACCTGCGCTTATTCGAGGTGTAAAACAATTGGGAGTGAAGCATGGGTTTCATGCGGTATGTTATGGACATGCAGGTGATGGCAATCTTCATATTCGCATAAAAAAAACAGGTACCCCCAATAGCTTCGGCGATCCGGAAATGACTAAATCTTTGCGAGCTTTGTTTGAGTTAACCAAAAGCCTTGGAGGTACCATCAGCGGCGAGCATGGGGTAGGGCTGATTCAGAAAGGATATATGGATATAGTTTCCGATGAAGCAGGTTTGGCACTAATGCGGGGCATTAAAAAGACCTTCGACCCTAACAATATTTTGAACGCCGGTAAAATATTTGATCTCTAAATACGTATAATCTATAAATCAAAGTATGAAAAGAATAATCCTGATTGTGATGTGCCTGGCGTCGTTGGGTTTCGTGTATGCCCAGGATGAGGAAAATCCCGATAAGAAATTTGATCCCAATAAATTATTTTTCGGTGGTTATATAGGATTAAGCTTTGGCGACTATACGCTGGTAAATGTCTCTCCACAGGTAGGTTATCAATTCAATCAATATTTTGCCGCTGGAGCCGGAGTTAACTTTATTTATACCAGCACCCGTTATCGATATTATGTTCCGGAATACAAGGAGGAATATGGGGTTGCGGGACTGAATGTTTTCGGACGGATTTATCCAATTCGATTTCTTTTTCTTCAACTTCAGCCAGAGCTGAATTATACATGGGGAAAATTAAAATACTACGATGATTCCCCCGAACAGAAATTGAAAGGTATAGTTGTACCTTCTTTACTGGGTGGTTTAGGAGCAGCGATTCCAACCGGTGCAAGAGGAGCTACGATTATAACGGCCCAATACGATTTATTGCAACAATACCGGAGTCCTTATGGCAATCAGGTGTTTTTTAGTTTTGGATATTCAGTTGGGTTTTAATCGTTGCAATGGAATAGGCCTTATGTAATCCGGTTGAATATTTCAACAGGAGTCTGGCACATGATTATTCTTTCTTCAAGCCGATCATATAACAACCCTTCTTTCTCTAATTGCTGCAAGTGAAGGATCAGGTGCTTGTAAAAGCCAGCGGAATTCAGCAGGTAAATTTTTTTATTGTGTATTTTCAGTTGGTTCCAGGTGAGCATTTCGAATAGTTCATCCAGCGTTCCGAAACCTCCGGGCAGTACAATGGCAGCATCACAAAGATCATACATCATTTTTTTTCGGGTGTGCATATCGGGCACTACTACCAGTTCCGTCAATCCTTCGTGCTGATGTTCCCAATCTACCAGTACTTTTGGGATTACACCGATAATCTGGCCATCATTCAGTAAGGCACCATTGGCCAATGCACCCATTAGTCCTACATTGCCGCCACCATAAATGAGTTTGAGATTGAGCGTGGCGATCAGTTTGCCGATCTCCGCTGCGTGTTTAAGATAGATAGGATTGGTACCATCCTTTGATGCGCAAAAAACTGCAACCGATTCAATATTCATAGGAAAGACTTGGAGATAAAGTTGATCAATAATTTTTTTCTTACATTCAAACCGTAAACCGAAAGTAATAAATATAAATTCAATCTATGTCGCCAGCTGTATTATTTGCTTTTGTGATCGGATATTTCGTTTTGTTGCTGGGGGTAGCCTGGTTAACCTCGAGGAATTCTAACAACGATTCCTTCTTTATCGGTAACCGCAACAGCAACTGGATGCTGGTGGCTTTTGGAATGATCGGCACCTCCCTCAGTGGAGTAACGTTTGTAAGTGTACCGGGTGGTGTGGGAACAGGTAATTTTTTTTATTTCCAGATCGTTTTGGGCTATTTGTTCGGTTACGCGGTGATTGCCTTTGTGCTCATTCCGCTGTATTACCGCATGAACCTGACCAGCATTTATACGTACCTCGAAAAAAGACTGGGATTAAGCGCGCATAAAGCCGGGGCATTCTTTTTTATTCTTTCCCGTACGGTAGGCGCTACCGCGAGGTTATATCTTGTGATCAATATCCTGCAAATTTTCATCCTCGATAAATTAGGGGTTCCTTTTGTTGTTACCTCCCTGGTTATTCTTTTGATGATATTGCTCTATACTTTCGAAGGAGGAGTTAAAACAATCATCTATACCGATACGCTCCAAACTTCGGGAATGCTGATAGGATTAGTGGCTTGTATTATTGTAATTGTAAAAGCGCTGGGGACCGATTTTTCCGGAGCACTATCTTTAATGAGCGATAAAGGATATACGCAGATATTTAACACGGATATAAAAGCGGGTTCCTACTTTATGAAACATATTGTTGGGGGTATGTTCATTGCAATTGCCATGACTGGTCTCGACCAGGAAATGATGCAAAAAAATATCAGTGTAAAAACCTTGAAGGGTTCTCAGAAAAATATAATGACTTTTACGGCTGTATTGGTAATAGTAAATCTCCTGTTCCTGGTACTTGGGGGTATTCTTTATTTGTATGCTGCTAGCAAAGGATTGAAAACGGAACCCGACGATCTTTTTCCAACCATCGCGCTTAGCGACGCATTCAGCGGATCGATTGGAATTATATTTATCATCGCTTTGATATCTGCCTTGTTCCCGAGTGTAGATGGCGCGATTACTTCCCTTACCTCATGTTTCTGTATAGATATTCTTGGTCTTAATAAAAGCAAGGGAACTGAAAAAGAAAAGAAGCGTACCCGCTTAAAGGTGCATTTCACGTTCGCTGTTGTATTCTTCATAATGGTACTCATCTTTAAAGCTATCAATGATAAACTGATCATCGACTTTATTTTAAAGTTCGCGGGTATTACTTATGGGCCTTTATTGGGTTTGTTTGCCTTTGGTATTTTAACAAAGCGGCAATTGAATCAAAAACTGATCTGGACGGTTTGTATTATCGCTCCACTTCTTGCGCTTACTCTTGATATGCTTAGCAGTCCCGAGTGGTATGAAAAGAAATTGCACGTTGAATTAGGTCTGAAAGCCATTTCAGAAAGCTTATTCAATGGATATAAGATCGGAAATGAACTGATACTGATAAATGGTATTCTAACCTTCCTGGGCTTGTTAACTATTTCTAAAAAAGAACACTTACTGCAAACTAAATAATCGGGTTTCCCGTTTTAATAATTGAAATGCCATCCGCATTCGCTAGAGCGACAAGGATGGCATTCATTGTCTAAACCCTTAATTTCAGTGAGTATGAATGATACCATAAGGTTGAGTAAGCAGCGGAGATGGTCAGAGTCGAAAGCACATTCAAGCTGGCAGATCTTTAAAATAATGGCCGAATTTGTGGATGGATTTGAAGCGCTGGCTAAAATAGGTCCCTGTATCTCCATATTTGGTTCGGCCCGTACGCAACCCGGACATGTTTATTACGAACTAGCCACCGATATTTCAAAACGCCTGGCAGAGGAAGGGTTCGGAATTATTTCTGGGGGTGGACCTGGAATCATGGAAGCGGCCAACAAAGGCGCCCAATTAGGTGGTGGTAAATCAGTAGGATTGAATATCGAATTGCCCTTTGAACAAGAAGCCAATCCCTTTATCGATCGTGACGCAAATCTTCACTTCGATTACTTCTTTGTACGGAAAACACTTTTTACCAAATACTCACAAGGATTTGTTATGATGCCCGGTGGCTTTGGCACCATGGACGAGTTTTTTGAAGTAGCCACTTTGATACAAACCGGTAAAATGTTACAGGTTCCGCTTATCCTGGTAAGCAGCGATTATTGGGGTGGTTTATTGACCTGGCTCAAGGAAACCATGTTACAGAACACCGGCTATATTTCCCCACCAGATCTTGATCTGTTAAAAGTGGCGGATACTCCTGAACAGGTGGTTGAGCATGTGTTAAATTTCTATACGAAACACCCATTGCAGCCTAATTTCTAGTCTGTAGTCATTATTCAACAGTCTGTAGTCAAATACATGACGTTATTGACTTCGAACTCTCGACTTCCGACTCCCGACTTATCTGCTATCTTTGCGGAAACCATTCCCTCTTTGGACCTCGTTAACCTACTGGCCCAGGCATATGCCGAAAAATACACTTCCAATCCCGACCTCGTATTAGACGAGCTGGCCGGACAAACCTATTTAACCCATTCGCAATCACATATGCTGAGTGGTAAAGTGCAAGGAAGGTTCCTGGAAATGATCAGTTGTATGGTGCAACCCAGAAGGGTGCTTGAGATCGGGACCTTTACCGGATATAGCGCTTTATGTCTTGCTAAAGGATTACATGGGGAAGGGAAATTGCATACCATTGAAATAAGGGAGCAGGAAGCGGAGACGGCCCGGGCTTATTTTAAGCTTTCTGTATGGCAGGAACAGATAATTTTGCATTTAGGAAATGCGTTAGAGATCATTCCAGCGCTAAATGAAACCTGGGATCTTGTATTCATCGACGCCGATAAGGTGCATTATATTGATTATTATCGTTTAGTATTACCCAGAGTTCGTCCTGGAGGGATCATAATAGCGGATAATGTACTGTTTCACGGCGAGGTGTTGCAGGAATCTATTAAGGGCAAAAATGCAATAGCCATCCAGGCATTTAACGATTTTGTGGGCGAGGACGATTCGGTAGAAAAGGTATTACTTACCGTCCGGGATGGAATAATGCTAATTCGTAAAAAATAAAAATATAAGGAATGTTGAGAGTCGTTTTTTTTGCTGGGTTGCTTCTTATAGGAAATCTGGCGATGTCGCAGAAAGAAGAGTTTGTTATTGAGTATATCAATACGTACAAGCAATTAGCGGTGGAAGAGATGATACGGACCGGAGTACCGGCGTCCATTAAATTAGCGCAGGGTATCCATGAAACAGAAGCGGGTCATAGCAATTTGGTAACAAGATCCAATAATCATTTTGGGATTAAATGTAAAACCGGCTGGCAGGGCGATAAAGTATATCATGATGATGATGCACGTGGCGAATGTTTCCGCAGTTACAGTACTTCCAATGATTCTTATAAAGATCACTCAGACTTTTTAAAGAACAGTTCCCGCTATGCTTTCCTGTTCCAGCTTGATCCAACAGATTACAAAGCCTGGGCCTATGGTTTGAAAAAAGCAGGGTATGCTACCAATATCAAGTATTCGCAAATTCTTATTAAAATCATCGAACAATATAATCTTCAGCAATATTCGCTGATTGCGTTAGGTAGACTTTCTGCTGATGAAGAAATATTGGCAGGTGTTAAAAGACCCGGAGCCGTTACCACATCGGGCCCTGCTGCACCAATACTCCCTGCAATGGAAGAGCTTCCGGTTGTTATTCGCCCAAACTATCCGGAAGGCGAATTTATAATTAATAAAACAAGGGTGGTGTTTGCAAAATCGGGCACTTCACTTCTTTCGGTAGCGAAGCTGTATGATATTTCATTAAGGCGTTTGTTTGATTTTAACGATTTGCAAAAGGAAGATGTGCTGATTGAAGATCAGTTAATTTTTTTACAACGTAAACGCAAAATAGGAGCGGAAGAGTACCACATCGTTCAACATGGGGAAACACTTTATGGGATATCACAAAGTGAAGGAATCAGGTTAGAGAGTCTGTTGCAGTATAACTTTCTTAAGTCTGATATGCGGCCTGCCGTAGGGGAGAAATTATATTTACAGAACGATGCTCCTGCACAACCACGATTGGCAATTGATGAAAGCAACAGGATGTCCGGTGCCATTAATGAGCCATTACAGGTGAATGAAAAAGCGCGACCCGTTGATTTTATCACACATGTAGTTCGGCCAAAAGAAACATTGTATGGTATAGCCAAAAACTACAATACAACTACGGATAAGATAAAAGAGTGGAATAAATTAGAAGATGTTCAATTGAAAAAAGGACAGGAACTGATTATTTATAAAAACTAATGTATGCAGGTTATTCGTGTACACGACAAACAATTTGAGCCTTACTTAACCGCTGAAGAGATTGCGCTTCGGATTAAAATGGTGGCGCAGCAACTCAACCAGGATTATGCTGGTAAAAAACCTTTGTTTATCGCGATACTCAATGGTTCCTTCATGTTTGCCTCCGACCTGTTCAAAGAAATAACCATCGACGCGGAAATTTGTTTTATCAAACTCGCATCGTATAAAGGAACCAAATCTACTGGTCATGTAATTACCGCTATTGGTTTGGATATGGATATTATTGGTAGAGAAATTATTATTGTTGAAGATATTGTGGATACCGGTAAAACGCTCAGTGAGTTCTTACCACAGATTCACCATCAACAGCCCGCTTCAGTAAAGATTGTAGCTCTGCTGCAAAAACCAGATGCTATGGTGTATCCGGTAAAAATTGATTACCTGGGTTTCACCATTCCCAACAAATTTGTAGTAGGGTATGGACTCGATTACGATGGATTGGGAAGAAATATTCGCGAGATTTACCGGTTGGCGGAATAAACAGTATACGTAGCTTTTCTGTTCAATTATATAAACTGGTAACACGCATCTTAATTATCCAATTGAAATTCCTGCTTGTCATATTATCTGTAATGTTTTTGTGTTCGTCAGTGCGGGCACAGTACTACCTGCGTGGTGAAATCAGGGATGAAAAGAATATTCCCATATCCAATGCCAGAATATTGCTTCATTCTACTGGTTATCTCTATCATTCAGGAAGCAGCGGCGCATTTGGAATTATGATCGGTAAACCTACCGATAGTATCACGATTTCGTTGGACGGGTATCAATCAATGTGTGTAAAAGTGGAAGCGGCCCGTTACCAGCAGCTTGTCTTAAAAATGCTTTTTGCCGCCGCAACCGCCAGTAAAAGCAAACTCGTTTCCGTTACAAAAGATCTTAAATTAGAAGATCGGGAAAACTGGACGGTAGGAGGAGAAACTTACAGCTCATTATTGGAGAATGAATTTGTACATGCTAAAAAGTTTCCGGAAACCGGATTCTCCATTCATACCGATAAGGCATCGTACAGTAATATCCGCCGGTTTCTGAACATGAATACGATGGTACCACCCGATGCGGTGCGTACGGAAGAAGTAATGAACTACTTCAATTTTACTTATAAAGATCCGCCAAAGGACAGTGTGTTCGATTTTCAGTCCTTCATCTCCGATTGCCCCTGGAACGCAGAGAATAAATTGCTTTTCCTGCAAATGTGTGCACGCAAATTGGATCCTGAAAAAATTCCTCCCAGTAATCTTGTTTTTCTTATCGATGTCTCCGGGTCGATGGATATGCCTAATCGTCTTCCCTTATTGAAGTCTTCATTTAAATTATTGGTAGATAATCTTCGGGAAAAAGATACGGTTTCCATTGTTGTTTACGGTAGCGCAGTAGGAGTATGGTTACAACCTACTTCGGGTAAGGAAAGAGAAAAAATCCGTAAGTCGATTGAAGATTTGTTCCCCGGCGGTTCAACACCGGGAGAATCCGGCATTAGAGCGGCTTATCGCGTGGCAAAGAGCCAATTTATAAAAGGCGGAAATAATCGGGTGATATTAGCTACTGATGGAGATTTTAATGTTGGACAAACCAGCGAAGACGAACTCGATAAACTGGTCACGCAGCATCAACAGTATGGGATCTACCTGACTTGTCTGGGAGTAGGCATGGGAAATTATAAAGATTCAAAACTGGAAGTGCTGGCTAAAAAAGGGAATGGAAATTTCGCGTATCTCGATAATGTATTGGAAGCGGAAAAAGTTTTGGTTAAGGAACTTACGCAAACATTATATACCGTTGCGGATGATGCTTATCTCAGTATTCAATTCAATTCAAAAATAGTACAGGAATACCGCTTAATCGGATTTGATAATAAAATGAAAGCGCTGGCCGATTCGTTAAATGAAGTAGAAGGCGGTGAAATAGGATCGGGTCACTCCCTGCTCGCACTTTTTGAAGTAAGATTGGAAGGGGATATCAAAGATCCGAGATTCTATGAAGACGATGGTTTGGCAAAAGTGGTGGTGAATTATAAAATCCCCGGCGACTCGTTGAATCGTACTACAGGGTATCGCTGCCCGTTATTATATACGGAGTTTTATGAACTACCTGCTTCTTATCGGTTCGCAACATCACTGGCTATGTTTACAGCTTTGCTAAAAGAATCCAAGTACGCAAGACGCATTAACTGGGCCGATGTACAACAATTGGCGAGCCAATCCTACAATCCTTCCGATGCGCTGCAGAAAGAATTTCTTTTGATTGTTGAAAAAGCAAAAAAAATATATAGTCGGGGTAAAAAGAAAAAAAGAACCGAATAATAAAAGTAGTTCGGAGTCTGAAGTCAGTAGTTCGGAGTTAATGCGAGCCCTCTCGCACTTCAAGTTTCACCTTTCACTTTTCACCTTTCGCTTTTCACGTTCACTACTCACTATTCACTATCACCACTCACCTTTTTTCCTCTCTAAAACCTACCCACTAAGTAGTATACATTCAATGTTAACCAGTATAACTACGTAACAATTTCAGTACTACTTCTCTTGTTTTAAATCCCACCTGATTTCAACTTTGTATCAGCAATTTCACCCCTTTTTGTTTAAGCTCCATCGTAGAAAAGAACTGGCATAGCTCCTGACGTAGTTAAGAAAAGATATCATTAATTATTAAACCTTATTTGTTATGACAGCAGCTGACAAAAAGCTGGGGCTTACTGCCGCAGATGAACATGGGGGTACGGGTATTCCCTGTTGTCCCGAATTATTGAAAGACGATCATTGTGATGTGTTTAATTTCAAACGCATTCTTAATTATCCAATTACTGTTCAGGTTCAGGATCGACCCGTACAGTTTGAAGCAGAGGTGATCCTTCATTTCCAATTCAAGCGTTGTACACTGGGACTTACACTCGGAGATCCAATCTACACTACAACCTTATTGCCTGGCGAGAAAGTGCGTCTTGCTACTACGGACCGGAAAAGTCGATTTTCTTTCGATAGCGAAACTAAATTAAGTTATCGCAGCGAACAGATTTCCGAAGAGCAATATTATATGACAGCGCTACAACATTATGTAACCGACGGCGCCAACAAACAATCGGGAGGAGGTAGCAGCAGCAATAGCGGCGATTGGAATTTTCATGGCGATGCTCATGGAAGCTATGGCACTTATATATTTGGCGGTTCCGCGGATGCAAGTGTAAACTCAAATGGCAAACACAACAGTAAATCAACATTCGACTATTTGCATGAACAACGTTCGCACGCGGAAGCATCTGCCAATCAATCTGTAAATGCTACGCACAAAGCACATTCCGTTTCAGTAGGTGAAGTATCGTCACGTACACATATTGAAGGAGAATCGGAAGATCATTTTGAGGCTTCTTCAAGAACATTTGCCAATCCGAATCATTGTCATGCAATCAGTTTCTTGTTTTATCGGTTAAATAAAAAGCAAAAGATATCCTTTACACTCGTAGCAATCGAACGTCGTGTAAAAGATCCCGTGGCACCCGTACGCAGACCATTTGTTCCTGCAACGGTAAAACCAGCTGTATCTATAAGACCTGAAGATATTGCAGCTACCAGCAAAGTATTTGCAAATCGGCAACAGGTATTTGCACATGCCGATATTTCAACCGCGGCCTTCAGTAGTAATCAACCAGCTTTTGAGGCTGCTGCTATTAACAGCTTTGCCGCTTCCGGTTTACAACCCATCCCTGTTGAAGTACATCAAATTGTATTGAAAGAATTAGATGGGCAATTGCAGAAACAAAGTTTGGTGGGTGCCGATGGGAAAGTTTCAAAAGAAATATCGCAATCAGTTTCTTTTGATATGGAATTCTCTTTGCCAACCGGTGGTGTAATTGTTAAAGGTTGTTTGGATGAATGTGATATATGCGAACCTGAAATGAAAGAGAGACTGCAACTGGAAAATGATTTGCTACGTCGTCAAATCGAATTATTAGATAAATCACAGGAGTATCGTTGTTGTCCCCAACCGCCTGTGAATACGGATTAAATTTTTGAGGGTTATCTATTCGTATGATTGAGCCGTACCCTTTTTTTTATGACTTACAATGTATGTCGCCGGATATACAAGATTTAAATATTTCATCATTAACTATTAAACCTTTCTTATGGCAATTTTAATGCACGGTTCCTGGAATATCCAGGTAACCCAAAAGTTCGCTGACCGTGAACAACGCTTTATCGTAAGCGGTGCCAGCGGCGGTAATGGTATTCATCCAGGAGTTGTTGGTTCTCCCATAGTGCCGGTAACAGGCAACTCGTGGAGTTTACAGGTTCAGAATAAAAATGGAACTACCTGGCAAAATTCTACCGAAAAAATTTTATTGAGTCCAGCTCCCTGCACTGGATTTTCATTGGCTTCCGATGATGGGGGAGGAAGTGGCGCAGGAGACCAGGATTTCAATGACCTGGTATTGCAGTTTACGACGGTTGCTACCAGTGGAGCAACTGATTACATTGTGTACGGACATGTTTCTTATTACGAAGGAATATGTCTCATCAATCCTTGCTGGCGCGATTGGATTGTTATTGATACGTATACTTCTTTGCAAAGAGCATTGGAATACCCCGAACTCCGTGACTATATTAAAAAAGTATATCCCGATAGGTATATTAAGAGACCAGGAATTCCTGTTCCGCCTAATCCTCCCGATCCCTTTAAGCCTTTGATGCTGCCCCTACAATCTAACCAACTCATTCCGCAACAGGAAGCTACTGTATTCAGAATTGATAAGAACGTAACAGAAGACGTGAAAAGAAAAGCAAAGGAAGAAACGGTAACGGAAAAAATGACGCCGGTATCTTCGGTTGCACTAAATCGTTTGAGGAATGATGCAGTTTTAAGTATCGATAAAACCCGTATCGCCCGGATTGTTGATAAACTTCCATTCTATTGTAATGTACAATCCTATGTTTCCGCATTGCTCCGTTTTATAGAGTACGACAGATCCGCAGAAGAACTTGCGGGTGGAGCTTATACTGGCATTGGTACACGTGAAATACTGGGCAACGTAATTACTGATAGTTTTGGTAATTATATATTCCGTTTTCAACGTACCGATTTTGAGGATGCGTCAGAACTTGAAGGGGATGTAGCAAGTGGAGAATCGTTCTTAACTCAACGGAAGCCTGATTTGCTGGTGCAGATTCTCGATCCTACCAATGTAAACAGGGTAATGTATGAATCTGGTTTGTATGCAAACATTGGTACCTGCCGCAGAATCAATATTTGCATACCAAAGAGTGTAATAGGAACTACGGTTAATCCATGTACCGGACAAAGTATCATTCAATATATAGGTGATATCTATCTCGGCGAAGATATCAGCGGAAATCGTGGTGGCCTGGGTTATACACTGCATGGTTCCGGTCGTATCAGTGGCAATGGTCTTTCTTGCGCGGCCTGGAGAGGAAGGTTGAACCTGATCTCCTGTCGTTTTACAGATCCTGCCATTGCCTATTATACTGTTCGGTACCGCAGGCCGGGTATTGGCTGGACGAATGTTGAAGAGGATACTTCATTGATTAATGTGAGCAGCGGATTCCCTGTTAATACTTCAATTCGTACTACACAAAACCTAAGTGTAGACGGAGCACCGCTGGCTCCCACACGTTGTTACTTTAATGTAGAAGCGCCTCCGCCAACAATACCACAACCTGCGGGATGGATTACTTCTATTAACTACAAAGCGTTTCTGTCGACTGGAAATTATACAGACATAACAGGAAGGGGTAGGGTGGAATTCAGGGTTGAAGGATATAAAGCGGATGGAACCAAGCTTCCTGCAATCGATGAATCGATCGCTTTGTATCTCGATAATCATCTTTGGAGCATTGAACTGGACGAAGATGTTTCTATGGATGGTACCACACTTGGTAATTGCGCTTTATTCTCATTGCCTTCAAACGGAGCAGGTGGATTTATTGAAGACGCGCCACTTGAGGTGAGATTTAAAGCGAACCAGGACAGTGGATTTATGGGAGCGTATTCGTTGACTATTGGTAAAGGAGCAATTGGCAATATCAACCTGATGAAAGTTGGAAATCATCTTCCTTCGGGATGGAACAGCTTACCCAATACTACACCTTTTGCCGATGGCGGTGCACCGGTAGGGCGTTCCTACTCATTTAGCTCAAGTTCTCATGCAGCTTTCTGTCCGATATTTAAAGGAACTATTGATGAAATTGGCGCGGATTCTGATGGTGATTTCATCAGGATCAAAGTAAAACCTAATTCAAGATGGCTGGAAGTTGGACAAAACTTCTGCGCTTTCAGACTGAGGGTTGATGGATTTGTTCGTCATACTGATGGAGATACTTACTGGAATGTGAATTTCAGTAGTAATGAAGTACTCATTGGTATTGAACGACCCGTATAAATGAATAGCACTCTTTTCATATTATGCGCACTGGCCGTATGGCGACTTACCCATCTTCTGAGTAAGGAAGACGGCCCATTCGATATTATCTATTTGTTGCGCAAACAGCTCGGGCAGGGGTTCTTCGGAAACCTGCTCGACTGTTTCTATTGTTTGAGTTTGTGGATAGCCATTGTACCTGCATTGTGGCTGGGAATTAACTGGAAAGAAAAAATTGTGTACTGGTTGGCATTATCAGCAGTGGCTTGCTTGCTTGAAAAAATATCAGGAAGAAATGAACCACCGCCGCCAACCTATTTTGAGGATGAAAAAAAATTATAACTATGTCTTGTTGTGGAAAAAAAAGAAACGAGTATGCCGGATCTATGAGCAGATCTTCGGCAACATATACTCATACACCTCCTGGTCAGTTGTGGAGCGATGTGAATTTTGAATATATTGGAGAAAGAGGATTGACTGTAAAAGGTGCGATAACGGGTCGAACTTATCGCTTTAATGCAACCGGTGATCAGCAGCAGGTTGATTATCGTGACGCGGGAAGTATGATGGCAATTCCGTTATTACGAAAAAAATCTAAAGAGTCATAATCAATTGACTACTGGATATGGAAAAATCAAAAACCCGGTAAGCGAAAAGCTGCACCGGGTTTTGCTGTATGCTTGAATTCGTTTTCTTATGAAAACATTTCACGCACTTTATCAAAAAAGCTTTTATCGGATTTTTCTGGTTTTGGTTGAAAGTTCGGGGAGCCATTCATTTTTTCCAGGATTGCTTTTTCTTCCGGAGAAACATGTTGCGGGGTCCATACGGTTACATAAATAAGCTGATCTCCTTTTTCATATGAATTGACCGCCGGAAAACCTTTTCCTTTCAATCGGAATATCTTGCCACTTTGAGTACCCGGTGGAATTTTAATTTTCGCTCTTCCATCAATTGTAGGTACTTCAGCCTGTGTTCCGAAAACTGCATCCGGAAATGAAAGATGTAATTCAAATGCAACATTCAATCCGTCGCGATGCAATTCCTTGTGTTGTTCTTCCTCAATTAATATGATCAGGTCGCCTGGCATACCGCCACGCTCACCAGCATTTCCTTTTCCGCCAACACTCAATTGCATTCCTTCCTGAACGCCGGCTGGTATATCTATTGAAACTGTTTCCTCACCATACATCCTGCCTTCACCTTTGCAGGTGCCGCATTTAGCAGTTATTACTGAACCTTCGCCATTGCAGGTAGGACAAGTTGTAACTGTTTGCATCTGTCCGAGAAAGGTATTGCTTACTTTTCGAACCTGGCCACTACCGCCGCAGGTGCCGCAGGTTTGCATGCTATTCTTGTCCTTTGCTCCACTTCCAGAGCAGGTTTGACAAGGAACGTGTTTTTTAACTTTGATCTGTTTGTTAACACCTTTTGCGATCTCTTCGTAACTCAATTTTAATTTTACACGCAGATTACTTCCTCTAACACCACGGCTTCTCTGACCACCGCGTGCACGGGCATTTCCTCCACCGAAGAAACTACCAAATATATCATCCCCAAAAATATCTCCGAACTGACTGAAGATATCTTCCATATTTGAGCCGCCACCACTTCCAAAACCTCTTCCATTACCGCTAACCCCAGCATGACCGAAACGATCGTATTGTGAACGTTTATCGTTATCGCTTAATACTTCATATGCTTCTGCAGCTTCTTTAAATTTTTCTTCGGCTGCCTTATCGCCCGGGTTTCTGTCGGGGTGGAATTGCATGGCCACTTTCCGATAAGCTTTTTTAATCTCATCGGCTGATGCGCCTTTAGCAACACCCAACACTTCGTAATAATCTCTTTTTGACATATTTTTTACCAGGCTATATGATCAATTCTTAATTAGTCTTGCGTAAATCGATTGTGACATAATACGCTATCTATAGTTATTTACCCACAACTACTTTTGCAAAACGGATGATCTTATCATTTAAATAATATCCTTTTTCAATTTCATCGATTACTTTACCCTTTAGTTCCTCAGTTGGCGCAGGAATCTCTGTAATAGCTTCGTGTATATCGGGATTAAATTCCTGTCCAATACTTTCCATCACTTTCAACCCTTTTGCCTGCAGAGTATTGCGCAGCTTTTGAAAAACCAATTGCAGGCCTTCTTTTACAGCGCTTACTTCCTGGTCATTGGCTATTTGTTTTTCTGCACGCTCACAATCGTCCATAACTTCCAGTAGAGAAACAATTACATCGCGACCGGCCGTTTGAATTAGTTCCACCCTTTCCTTAGCTGTCCGTTTACGAAAATTATCGAATTCAGCAACCTGACGAAGATACTTGTCTTTAAGGGAGCCTATCTCGGTCCTCAGTTTTTCAATTTCATCTTCATTTGCTACGGGTTCATTCAGGTGATTGGTACCGCTTATATTCTCATCGGTATTGATGTCAACTAGTTTATCAGTTCCGTTTGGCTGATCCACAGACTCTTTTTGCTTGGTATTCATTTCTGACATAGTTTTTCTTCCTGGTCGGTAAAATTGACCGCAAAGTTAAGCTTGACAATTACTTTGCCAAGAGGATTTTGTAAGACAAATTGACTTAAATAAGGTGGTTTTCCAGCCTTCGCCGTCATTAAAAGCCATTTTAGGCGACGAACAAGTTCATGGTGGCTCGGGAATCTTGTAATATCCTGCGGTTTGAATACAATTATTGATATGATTTTTTACGCATCATTTAATATAAATCAATAATGAAGTACAGCTTCATATCTATTAAGATTTGTAGGATCGCCTTTGTAGCCTTTTTGCTACATACTTTCAACTGGATGCCTTTTTTTTAGCAGGATCACGTACTATTATTGCAAACTCAATAAATCATTTTTAGAAATTTTTTTTTGAGAATGACCTGAAAGCCTTGCTGCAACTCATTTACATCGATATGCAGAATTATAATTAAAACTTCTTTTGTTAATGAGATGATAACAAAATGAAAAATCAAGCAGCGTTTATCTAATAAAAAAAATCTTAATGACGATGAATGAGTTTTGAATGTGTATGTGCTACGCAAATAGCTGTTAGTTTTTTGTAATCAATGATTTCGATGAAATGCAGGTAGCATCTACGATTGCTGGTAATTTATCAATTGAATTTTTTTTGTGAAATTTCTTTATAAGAATTATTTCTAAGAAATCGGCAAAAAAATTTGAAACAATTTTTAATTTATCGTTAAATTTATACGCCATTTTTATTTTATTTCACACAACCTTAATCAAAACACAATCATTATGCCCTCAAAGCTAACTGCCGCAAGGTCGTGGTTAATAGCCTGCCTGCTATTATTTACCACGGCCTCCTTCGCACAACAAAAAACCGTTACAGGTAAAGTAACGGGGGATAAAGACAAACAGCCCGTTGTAGGTGCTACTGTCTCAGTTAAAGGCACAACTACTGCCACACAAACAGGCACCGACGGAAGCTTTTCAATTACAGTTCCCAATGCAAACAGTGTACTAGTGATTTCTTTCGTTGGATTTCAGACGATGGACGTATCACTAGCCGGACAAAATGACGTCACGGTTTCCTTAAAAGAAGGAGGATCTACGCTCAATGAGATTGTCGTTACGGGTTATACCTCTCAACGGAAGAAGGATATTACCGGAGCCGTTGCAGTGGTAAACGTTGGCGATCTCAAAACTCAACCTACCTCTGATGTTCAATCCCAGTTACAAGGTCGTGCATCAGGTGTAACTGTTACTCAAAACGGAGTACCCGGTGCCGGTTCAACGGTACGGATTCGTGGTTTAGGTTCATTCAATAACAACAACCCCCTTTATGTAGTGGATGGAGTACAAACTGGAAGTATCTCCGGTTTAAATCCCAATGATATTGAAAGCATGCAGGTATTGAAAGATGCCGCTTCTGCTTCTATCTATGGAGTAAGAGGTTCAAATGGAGTAATCGTTATTACTACCAAAAAAGGTCGTAAAAGAGGGGTAAACGTTACTTATGATATGTATTATGGCACACAGGTTCCTGGTGAAGGAGCTGAATTGCTGAATGCACAGGAAGAAGCGGACCTTTTGTTCCTTGCCCGTAAAAACAGTGGTTTAACAACCGCCGGTTCTATATATGGTAATGGTCCAACAGCGGTTCTGCCTGATTATATATATTATAGTGGTGTTGCCAATAACGGCGTACCTATCATGAATGGTAATCCAGGGGTGGATCCAAGTAAATATCAACTGGATTATGGTCGTTTAGGTGATCCGGGTTATGCTCCTTATATCATCGTTCCAACAAGTAAGGGCGGTACAAACTGGTACCAGGAAGCAACGCAGAATGCGCCCATCCAAAACCATAACGTTGCAATGAACGGCGCTACTGAAGCAAGCCGCTTTATGCTTAGCGTCAATTATTTCGACCAGCAAGCCATAACAAAATATCAATTCTTCAAACGTTATACGGCCCGGTTGAACAGTGAGTTTACCATTCTGAAGAACTTCAGAGTCGGTGAAAACTTACAGGTTTTTAATTCGGAGAGCAACGTACCGAATGATAATAACACAGAAGGAAGTATTATCGCGCAAACATCACGTATTACATCAATAGTTCCGGTTTATACCATTAGACCTGGTGACTTTGCAGGAACCCGTGGTGGTTCTGGTTTCGGAACGCTGGGTAATGGTAAAAATCCATTGGCTCAACTCTATCGCACCAAGGATAACCGTAGTAACAACGTGAATCTTTTTGGTAATATATATGTAGAAGCTGATTTCCTGAATCATTTTACGTTCAGAAGCAGCTTTGGTGGCGCCATGAATACCAATAATACTTTCACTTATCCATTTATCGAATACGAACACACAGAGAATACATCTAACACAACCTATACTGAAAACTTCGTCAGAAATTATCAGTGGATCTGGACTAACCAGATAACTTACCGCCAATCCTTCGGTGATCATAACGTATCCGCTTTAGTTGGTTACGAATCTCAAGAAGGCGGTGGTCGCCAGGTTATTGGAGCTGCCTCTGGTTTTTATGCGTATAACTATCGTCCGTTTATCAATTTAGGAAATGGTACTGTTCAGAATTTGGGAGGAAGCGTTGTTTATACTCCTGGAACTACTCTTTCTTATTTTGGAAAAGCGGATTATTCGTATAACGGTAAATACATTGCTTCTGCCACAATCAGAAGGGATGGTTCTTCCAAATTCCTTGATCCTAATAAATGGGGTACATTCCCAGCCTTCTCATTAGGTTGGGCAGTATCTGAAGAAAACTTTATGAAAGGGATTTCCTGGATCAACTACCTGAAAATCCGTGGAAGCTGGGGTAAAATGGGTAATGAAGCTGCTGTTAGCGCTTCAAATGCCTATACCACATTTGCAAGTAACCGCGCAAGCTCCTGGTATGATGTTACCGGCACTCAAAACTCCCCTCAGGAAGGTTTCTTCTTATCCTTTGTAGGAAACCCGTTGGGTCAGTGGGAAGAAAACGTAACTACAAATATTGGGTTTGACGCAACTATCTTCAACAATACAACAGAAATCGTATTTGACTGGTATAAGCGTTCAACGGAAGGGTTGCTTTATAACCCAGCTGGTCAGGCCATTGCCGGTGCCGTTGCAGCAAATAATCCAGCATTCAGAAACGTAGGTAGTATGGAGAATACGGGTATTGACCTGATGATCAACAACAGGGCAAGTATTACCAAAGACCTGGTTCTTACTTCTACGCTCACTTTTACAACGTATGATAACACGATTACCGCCATTACCAATGATGGTCAGGCATTCTTTGACTTCAACAGCCCTGCTAATGAAGCCAACCGTATTGGTGGAAATGCTACCCGTAACTTTGTAGGTAGTTCATTAAATACATATTATGGTTATAAAGTAATAGGACTGTTCCAAAATGCAGCTGAAGTTACTGGTGCTCCAACACAACCCGGAGCTGCTCCTGGACGTTTCAGATATGCAGATGTTAACGGAGATAAGAAAATTGATGCCGATGACCGCACCATCATAGGAAACCCTAATCCTAAATTTACGTATGGATTAAATCTGGCTTTAGAGTATAAAGGGTTTGACCTCTCTGGCTTTTTCTATGGTGTTGAAGGTAAAGATGCATTTAGCTTTACAAGATGGTATACTGACTTCTCCAGCGGTTTCCCTGGTGGAAGAAGCAAAAGATCTTTATACGAAAGCTGGTTACCAGATGGAAGCAGACCTGATGCACAAACTCCAATTCAGGAAACGGTTATTGCCGCTTCTGGATTCAGCACTTCCGGAGTTGTTAACTCTTATTATGTAGAAGACGCTTCTTATTTCCGTTTGCGTAATCTTCAACTCGGATATACCTTATCTTCTGAAGTAATGAGTAAAATAAAGCTATCTAAAATCAGAATTTATCTTCAGGGCACGAACCTGTTCACATTTACAAAATATTCTGGATTAACTCCTGATATTGTAAGTACTGATGATCGTGCTTCGAGCGTAGACATCGGTGCGTTCCCGAATGTTAAACAATTCTTGTTCGGATTGAACGTCACTTTTTAATTGATTTTTAGATAATTTAATATATTGATATATGAAAAATAAATTCTTAAAAATTCTCCTCTGTATAACGATAGTTATCGGAATGAATGCCTGTGATAAGGGATTCCTGGATAATAGTCCCCGAGGTGTTCTGGATGAGGCTACCCTTGCCTCTGAAAAAGGAGTCTCTAAACTTTTATTATCCGCTTACGCGATGCTGGATGGCCATGATGGTGGATTGAATCTTGGTGGCGAGTGGGGTTCCGGTGGTTCTAACTTCCTGTATGGAGATATTGGTGGTGGTTTAGCGAATAAAGGAAGCGATCCCGGTGACCAGGGGCCAAATATGACTCCTGTTCAACGTCATGACATTACTTCTGGTAATGGGGCAATCAACGATCGTTGGAAAGCAATCTATGAAGGGGTAAAACGTACTAATACAGTTTTACAGGTATTGGAAAAAGCAACAGCAGTTGATGCTGTCGCAAGAAAAAATCTTGCTGGTCAAGCCCGCTTTTTAAGAGCGTGGTATCATTTCCAGGCAAGAATTTTATTTGGAAAAGTTCCTTATCTCGATGAAAAAATCGATGCGGACCTTGCAAGTGGTGCAATAGCTGGTGTTGCCAACGATACAGATATCTTTCCTAAAATAGTAGAGGATGCAAAATTTGCCTGGGATAATTTGCCTGTCAGCCAAAGTGCAATAGGACTTGCTAACAAATGGGCCGCAGGTGCGTTTTATGGCAAAGTATTACTATTTACTAAGGATTTTGCAACTGCCAAAACAGTTTTAACTGATGTAGTAGCGAATGGTAAAAACTCCTTGGGCGTTGCTTATAGCCTGAATGCAAATTATTACGACAATTTCAATGTGGCAACCGACAACAGTCCAGAATCTGTATTTGCCTTCCAGGCATCTTCACAGGATAATGCTGGTGCAAGAAATGGTAACTGGGGCGATCTCTTAAACACTCCTTCCGCAACCGGTGGTGGTGGTGCAGGATTCTTCTGTCCAACTTATTTCTTCACAAACCAATTTAAGACAACAGCTGCAGGTTTGCCTGCTGCTTCACCAAACAATACGGCGGTTTATGATCCATTTGGACAGGCCGGCCTTACAAGGTATAGCGGAAATGTGGATCCACGTCTTGACTGGACAATCGGAAGAGATAATGTTCCTTTTCATGACTGGGGTACATATCTTACTACCTGGCCAAGGGATCGTTCAGCTGGTCCATATGCAGGAAAGAAAATTATGATTCGTCAGGACCAGGTTGCCGGAACCCACGATGCAAGCATTTGGTTTGTAGGTGGTGGTACCGCACTCAACATGAACCTGATTCGTTTTGCGGATGTGATATTATGGGCAGCGGAAGCAGAAATTGAAGCAGGTTCATTGGCTACTGCGCATACCCTGATTAACAGGGTTCGTACCAGGGCTGCTAATACACCTAAAGTTCCAATCGCAGCAACTGAAGGAGTTGCTTTGGCTGCACCTTATCCAACTGTTTTTGCATCCCAGGCCGAGGGCCGCACCGCACTTCGACTTGAAAGACTGCTTGAATTAGGTATGGAAGGACATCGCTTTTTTGACCTTGTTAGATGGGGTATTGCTGCCACCGAGCTTAATGCTTATTATACTTATGAAGGTGCAATGCCTTATCAGGTATTGTTAGTACCCAAGCCAACATATGCCTCTCCAGCTAATGATTATTATCCAATTCCTCAACAGCAAATTGATTTGAGCAAAGGGTTTATCAAGCCTTAATGATTCATAAATAGATTCTTATCAATAGTAAGGCAGGACATCAAAGTTCCTGCCTTACTACATTTGAAATGATCTTTTAGCAAAGTTGATTTACATATCTTCATACTTTGACGTGCTCGGGGTTATCCTTTCTTTTTTAATTAATAGGTTTTGATTAATGAAAACTCGCTTACAACGAACACCGTGGCTGCCACTTGCAGTCATACTTTTTCTAATCGGCGGCTGTAGTCAAAAAAATGGAAAATTCGTTCGATTAGAATCAGCTGACACGCATATTGATTTTACCAACACGATTACCGAAGACGATTCAATAAATATTTTTGATTTCTCCAACATCTACAATGGTGGCGGGGTTGGTGTGGGTGATTTCAATAATGACAGTCTCCAGGATTTGTACTTCACCGGTAATATGGTTCCTAATAAGCTTTATTTGAATAAAGGAAATTTTGAGTTTGAAGATGTAACGACTCAAAGTAAAACAGATGGAGCCGGTCGCTGGAGCCGGGGCGTTTCTGTTATTGATATTAATAATGACAACAAACTTGATCTATATGTTTGCGCAACAGCAAAACGAGATCCTTTGGAAAGGATCAATCTTTTGTATATAAATCAGGGAACAGATAAGAACAATATTCCCGTTTTTAAAGAAATGGCAAAGGAATATGGACTCGCGGATACTACCAACAGTACCATGGCGTATTTTTTTGATTATGATAATGACAGTGACCTCGATTTATATATTGCCGTAAACCATATTGTTAAAGACGAGTATGCAAATAATTTCAAGAAAAGAAACCTGAACGGTGAGCATCCAAGTACTGGTAAACTTTTCCGTAATGATTGGGATTCGGTTTTAAAGCACGGCGTGTTTACAGATGTATCCAGGCAGGCGGGTATTCTTATTGAAGGGTATAGCCATGCAGCAAACATCATCGACATAAATGAAGATGGCTGGCAGGATATTTTTGTGGCGAATGATTACATTTCAAACAATGTTCTTTATATCAATAATCGTGACGGTACTTTCACCGACCGTGTAATGGAATATTTCAAACATACCGCTGCTAATTCAATGGGATCCGATGCGGTTGATATCAATAATGATGGGTTGGATGATATCATAGAAGTGGATATGGCTGCCAAGGATAACTTGAGAAAAAAAATGTTTCAGCCGCCTAATTCATACCAAAACTACCTAAGCTCGGATTTATTCAATTACCAATATCAGTATGTGAGGAACATGATTCAGGTAAACCAGGGTCCTTCTGTAGGACAGTTCGATAGTATCAAACATCCCGTTTTTTCGGATCTCGGATATTTTGCGGGTGTAGCTGAAACAGATTGGAGCTGGACACCACTGGTTACAGATTTTGATAATGATGGTAATAGAGATATCCTTTTTACAAATGGATTTCCGAAAGATATTACCGATCGCGATTTCATGGCTTTTCGGAACGAAGCCTATTCTCTTACTCCTAAAAAAGATATGCTGGCTGAAATCCCGGCTGTAAAAATTCCAAACTATGTTTACAGGAACAATGGAAATTTTTCTTTTACCGATGTAGGAAACAAATGGGGATTTAATGAACCCAGCTTTTCGAATGGAGCCGTATATGCCGACCTCGATAATGATG
>Ga0190274_10000458_pt1 | contig 24764 bp, 12 predicted proteins | sample Popmic531T_FD_133002 | JGI IMG/M metagenome (GOLD analysis project Ga0190274, IMG submission 133002) | Populus adjacent soil microbial communities from riparian zone of Yellowstone River, Montana, USA - 531 T | ecosystem: Environmental > Terrestrial > Soil > Riparian zone | place: USA: Montana... | reverse complement strand
GGCGGCCCGTTGGGTCCCAGGGAATCGGCCTGCGGCCTCATCCCTGGGCTCTGTTCTCCCGGCCCGTTGGGCCGGAAAGGACGGCCGTCAGCAGCATCATTTCAAGCTGCGAGAGAAAGCCGCGGCGAAGGCCGCGCCCGCCTTCGCGGCCCCCGCGCCGATCGCGTCGAGGGGGCGGTATCACTTCCTCCGAAGGATCGTGGCGATGTCGTGCTTATCCAGCGTGAGGTTCGCCGCCGCCACGATCGGATCGACCTGTTCAGAGCGCCGGAAGCCGACGATGGCTCCGTTCACGGCCGGGTTGCGGAGGGTCCAGGCCACCGCGACCGCCCCCGGCGTGGTGTTGTGGCGGGCGGCGACCAGCCGCAGCCGCTCCACCAGCTCGAGGTGCTGGGTGAGCTGGGGCTCGCGGAACTGCTCGCTGTGCCGGCGCCAGTCGTCCGCGGGCAGCGCCGCGATCCGCTCCCGCGTCATCGCGCCGGAGAGCAGGCCGGAGGCCATCGGCGAGTACACGACCATTCCGATCCCTTCCCGCTGGGCGATGGGGAGGATCTCCACTTCGATCCGGCGGTCGATCAGCGAGTACGGCGGCTGCAGGGTCTCCACCGGCGCGATGGCCTGCGCTCGCCGAAGCTGTCTGGCGTTGAAGTTCGACACGCCGATGTAGCGCACCACCCCGCGCTCCTTCAACTCGACGAGCGTCGACCAGCCCTCCTCGATCTCCTCATCGGGGACCGGCCAGTGGATCTGGTAGAGGTCGATGGCCTCGACGCCGAGGCGCTCGCGGCTGCCCTCCACCTCGCGCAGCAGCGAGTCGCGCCGGAGGCTCCGTGTCTTGGTCCTCCCCGGTCCCTCGGGCAGCCCGCCTTTGGTGAAGACGTAGGGGCGCGGTTCGACACCGGCCAGGGCGCGCCCGATGACCCGTTCCGAGTGCCCGAAGCCATAATGCGCCGCGGTGTCGATCCAGTTCACCCCGAGAGCCAGCGCGCGGTGGATCGCCGCGATCGAGTCCTCGTCATCCTGCGGTCCCCAGCCCCCCTCGTAGCCACCGCCTCCAATCGCCCAGGCGCCGAAGCCGACGCGGGTGATCTTGAGACCGGTGGCGCCCAGCTCAACTGTTTTCAGCGCCGTGGGCGTCATGGCATCTCCTCTCAAACCGCAGTTTCATCGGGCGATGATGGCACAATCGTCCGGCCCGCCGCGAGGCGCCGAAGGAGGAGGGAAGGGTCCCGTCAAAGTCGTCGGAGCCGGAGCTTTCCCACGCCCAAGGACCCTCACCCCGACTCTCTCCCACCCGCACTCACGCCCGCACGGGAGAGGGCGTCCCCGCCCAGAGCAACCACAAGGGTTGCCCCTACACCGCATTCCGTAGGGGCAGGCCTTGTGCCTGCCCTTTCTCCCCCTCTCCCGCGTGGGTGTGAGTGCGGGTGGGAGAGGGGGCCAGGGGGTGAGGGTCTTTGGGCGGCGACGCCGTTTTTATCAGGCACTCCAAGGAGCTGTCCACGCCCAAGCACTTCGACGCACTTCTATATACTGACCCTACGCGGGGGCCGTGGAGACTTGGTGTTTTTCGCGTAAGGTTTAACGGTTTCGGCGCTCGTCGCTGAGCCTGTCGAGGTTTCATAAAATGGCTGTAGACCACTACTCGATGCTGGTGCCCCCCGCGGTCGCCGGCCTGGCGGATCGCCTCCGCTCCTGGATCGAACGTTCGCTCGCCGCGGCGCCGAGGGCTCTGGACGGCCCGCCGGTCGCCTTCGTGCCGCAGGCCCTGGAGGCCCGCTCGTGAGCGAGCTGGCCGAGGCACCGAGCGGGCTGGAGCTGCCGGTGGACCGGCCGCGCCCTCCCGTCCCGAGCTTGCGCGGCGCGACCTGCGCGCTGCGCCTGCCGGCGGCTGTGACGGCGAGCCTGCGGCAGGTGGCGGGGCGCGAGGGGGTCTCGCTCGACGTGCTCCTCCTCGCCGGCCTCGCCGGCCTCCTGGCGCGCTACAGCGGCGCCGAGGAGCTCGTCATCGGGGCCGCCGGCCTCACGAGCCTCCTGCCGTTACGCATCCAGTGGGCCGGCGATCCGCCGTTCGAGCGGCTGGTCGCGTCGGCGAACGGCGCCCTGCGTGCGGCGCTGGCGAGTGCCGATCCGCCGTTCGAGGCCCCGCTCCAGGTGATTTTTGCCGGGCCGGATGCCGGACACGCCGAGGGCTCGGCGCGCTTCCCCTCCGGTGAGCGGCAGCTCGCGGCGGACCTCGCCTTCTCGGTCCGCGAGGTCGAGGGTGGAGAAGGGGAGCCGCAGCTCCTGGTCACGCTCGACTACGCTGTCGACCTGTTCGACGCGACGACCGCGGCGCGCCTTCTCGAGCACTACGCGGGGCTCCTGGCCGGCGCCGCGGCGGCGCCGGAGCTGCCGCTCTCGCGCCTGCCGCTCCTCGGCGAGGCCGAGCGCCACCAGATGCTCGCCGAGTGGAACGACACGGCGTCAGCCTTCCCGCACCGAACGCTCCACAAGCTCTTCGAGGAGCAGGCGGCGGCGCGGCCGGATGCGCCGGCGGTGGTGTGGGACGGGGGGGCGTTCACCTATCGCGAGCTCGACTGGCAGGCGGGCCGCATCGCCCGCCGGCTGCGGCGGCTGGGGGTGGGGCCGGAGTCGCGCGTGGCCCTCTACCTGGAGCGCTCGGCGGAGATGGTGGCGGCGGTCCTGGGCGTTCTCAAGGCGGGCGGCGCCTACCTGCCGATCGACCTCTCCTATCCGCGGGAGCGCCTGGAGCTCCTGCTGGAGGACGCGGCGCCGGTGGCGGTCGTCGGCACGACCCGCTCGCTGGCGTCGCTGCCCGGCAAGGTGCCGCAGCTCGCGGTCGACCTCCTCGCCGTCCATCCGGCGACGGCCCGGCACCTCGCCCGCCGGCTCGGCGCCGGCTTCGCCCCCGACGAGCCGGCGAAGGCGCTGGTCGAGCGGCTGGCCGGCGTCTACCGCGCCAACGACGGCGACACGCGGACCCTGATGCGGACGATGGTGGAGGGGGCCGAGGCTCCCGCCGCGGAGACGGAGGAGGAGGAGCTTTCGGCCGACGTGCCGCCGGAGAGCCTGGCGTACGTCCTCTACACCTCGGGCTCGACCGGGACGCCCAATGGCGTCGAGGTGACCCACGAGGCGGTGGTGCGGCTGGTGCGCGAGACGGGATACTTCCCCTTCGGCCCCGGGAACGTCTTCCTCCAGATCGCGCTCCTGTCCTTCGACGCCTCGACGCTCGAGCTCTGGGGGCCGCTCGCGAACGGCGGCTGCGTGGCGCTGCCGCCGCCCGGGCGCTTCGCGCTCGGCGACCTCTACGAGCAGGTGGAGCGCCACGGGGTGACGGCGATCTTTCTGACCACCGGGCTGTTCCACGTCGCCGTCGAGGAGGGCCTGGCGGGGCTCGCGGGGCTGCGCCATCTCCTGGTCGGCGGCGACGTCATGTCGCGCTCCCACCTGGAGCGGGCGCTCGCGGCGCTGCCGGAGGTCGAGCTGATCCACTGCTACGGACCGACCGAGAACACCGTCTTCACCTCCACCTACCGGGTGCCCCGCCTGCTGGCCGAGGGAGCGGTCACCATCGGCAGGCCCATCTCGACCGTCCGCGCCTACGTGCTCGACTCGACGCTCGCGCCCGTGCCGATGGGCTCTGCCGGCGAGCTTTATCTCTCCGGCCCGGGGCTCGCGCGCGGCTATCTCCACCGCCGCGAGCTGACGGCCGAGCGCTTCCTCCCCAACCCGTTCGAGGAGGGGAGGCTCTACAAGACCGGCGACCTGGTGCGGTGGCGCGCCGACGGCACCCTCGCGTTCCTCGGACGGCACGACTTCCAGGTCAAGGTGCGCGGCTTCCGTATCGAGCCCGGCGAGATCGAGGCCGCCCTCCTGCGCCACCCGCAGGTGCGCGAGGCGGCGGTGGTGGGGCTCGCCGAGGGAGGCCGCGACCACCGCGTGGTGGCGTATTACGTGACGGAGGCGGGCGCGGAGACGACCCGGGAGGATCTGCGCGCCTTCCTACGCGCGCGCCTGCCGGAGCACATGGTGCCCGCCGTCCTGGTGCCGCTCGCGGCGCTGCCGCTCACCGACGTCGGCAAGCTCGACCGGCGGGCGCTGCCGGCACCCGAGGCGCTCGAACCGGCGGCGGGCGAGCCGGCCACGGCGCTCGGCGCCGGGGCCCGCGATGCGGACCTGGGCGATCTGGTGCTGGAGATGCTCGCCGGGCTCTGGGAGGACGTGCTCGACCCCGATCCGCACCGCGGAGCGGCCGCCGACGGCGCCCTGACCTTCGAGAGGAGCCGGCGGGTCGGCCCCCACGACGACTTCTTCGACCTCGGCGGGCATTCGCTCACCGTCATGCGCCTGCTGTCGCGCATCCGCCAGACGTTCGGGGTGGAGCTCGGCGCGCAGACGCTCTTCGCGTTCCCCACCCTGGCCGCGCAAGCGCGCGTGGTCGCCGCGGCGCGGCGGGGGGCGGAGAGCAGCGCCCTGCCGCCGCCCGCGAAGGTCCCGCGGCAGGGGCTGCCGGCGCTCTCCTACGCCCAGCAGCGGCTCTGGTTCCTCGACCGCTTGGCGCCGGAGAGCCCGCTCTACAACGTACCCTCCACCTACAGCCTCACCGGGGCGCTTGCGCCGGCGGCGCTCGCCGCCGGCCTCTCCGAGATCGTCCGCCGGCACGAGACGCTGCGCACCCGGTTCGTCGAGCTGGACGGCGAGCCCCGGCAGGAGATCGGCGCCCCCTGGCAGGTGCCGCTGCCGCTGGTCGACCTGCGCGGCCTCGGGCGGGAGCGGCGCTCGGGCGAGCTGGCGCGCCTGCGCACCGAGGAGGCGGATCGGCCGTTCCGCCTCTCCCGCGGCCCCCTGCTGCGCGCCGGCCTGGTGCGCCTGGACGAGGAGGAGCACGCGCTCCTCCTCACCGTGCACCACATCGTCTACGACGGCTGGTCCGAGGAGGTGCTGATCGCCGAGCTCACGGCGCTCTACGCGGCGGCCCTCGCGGGGAACCCCTCGCCGCTCGGCGAGCTCGCCGTGCAGTACGCCGACTTCGCCGCCTGGCAGCGCGCCTGGCCTCTGGAGGTGCTCGGGAGGCAGCTCGCCTGGTGGCGCGACGAGCTCGCGGGGGCGCCCGCGGTGCTGCCGCTGCCGATCGACCGGCCGCGCCCGGCGGCGCCGAGCTTCCGCGGAGGGAGCGCGATGCTCCGCTTGCCGGCGGCGGCGGTGGAAGCGCTCCACCAGGCGGCGCGGCGGGAGGGGACGACCCTCTACATGTTGCTCCTCGCCGGCTTTGTGGCGCTCCTCGCGCGCGTCACGGGAGAGGAGGACCTGCTCGTCGGCACGCCGGTCGCCGACCGCCCGCGGCAGGAGCTCGAGGGGCTGATCGGGTTCTTCGTCAACACGGTGGTGATCCGGGCGCGGGCGGCCGGCGATCCGTCCTTCCGCGGCCTGCTCGCGTCGGTGCGCGACACGGCGCTCGGGGCCTTCGCCCATCAGGACCTGCCCTTCGAGATGCTGGTCGAGGTGCTGCGGCCGGAGCGCGAGCGGTCGAGGAACCCGCTGGTCCAGACGCTCTTCGCCTTCCAGGGCGCCGGCCGGGCCACGGCAGGCACGGCGGACGACGCCGCAGGGCTGCGCCTCGTGCGGCTCCCCTGGGGCGAGCGGTCGACGGCGAAGCTCGACTTCGTGCTCTCGGGGATGGAGATGCCGGTCGAGCCACCGAGAGAAAGCAACGAGACGGAGATCACCCTGCTCCTGGAGTACGCGGCGGACCTCTTCACCGCGACGAACGCGGCGCGCCTTCTCGGCCACTACGCGACGCTCGTCGCCGGGGCGGCAGCATCGCCGACATCGCCGGAGCTGCCGCTCTCCAGCCTGCCGCTCCTCTCGGAGCCCGAGCGCCACCAGCTCGTCGAGTGGAACGACACGGCCTCGGGCTTCCCGCTCCGCCCCGTGCACCACCTGTTCGAGGAGCAGGCGAGGGCGCGGCCGGATGCGGTCGCCGCGTCGTGGGAGGGGGGCGCGCTGAGCTACGGCGAGCTCGACCGGCGCTCCGGCGAGCTCGCCCGGCGGCTCCGGCGGCTGGGGGTCGCGACCGACGGGAGGGTGGGGCTCATCGTCGAGCGCTCGCCGGAGATGTTGGTGGCCCTCCTGGGCATCCTGAAGGCGGGTGGCGGCTACCTGCCGCTCGACCCCACCTACCCGCGCGAGCGGCTGGCGCTGCTGCTGGCGGACGCGGCGCCGGCGGCCGTGGTCGGACCGCGGCGCCTGTTGGCGGCTCTCCCCGATCTCCCCAATGGAGCGCCCCGCCTGGCGCTCGAGGACGTTATCCTCGAGGATACCGAGGCGGACGCCGAACCCACCGTCCTGAGGAGTGCCGACGTCCCTCCCACGAGCCTCGCCTATGTGATCTACACCTCGGGCTCGACGGGCGCGCCCAAGGGGGTCGAGGTCAGCCATCGGGGGGTGGTGCGGCTGGTGCGCGAGGCGGGCTACACGTTGTTCGGCCCCGGGGAGGTCTACCTCCTCCTGTCGCCGCTGACGTTCGACGTGGCGACCCTCGAGATCTGGGGTCCGCTCCTCAACGGCGGCCGTCTGGTTCTCCTGCCGCCGGGGCCGTACACGCTGGCCGATATCTACGCGGCGGTGGCGTGCCAGGGGGTGACGACGCTCTGGCTGGCGTCCGCCCTCTTCAACCTCGCGGTGGAGGAGGGGCTCGCGCCGCTCAGCGGCCTGCGCCTGCTGGAGGCCGGCGGCGACGTCGTGTCGCGCCCCCACGTCGAGCGGGCGATCGCGGCCCTGCCGGCTGCCGTCGACCTCCTCAACGGCTACGGCCCGACGGAGAACACAATGTTCTCGACCACCCACAACCTGCGCGGCGGGCTCGCGCCAGGCGAGGCGTCGGTGCCGATCGGGCGGCCGATCTCCGGCAGCAGCGCCTACGTGCTCGACCGGTCGCTCGCGCCGCTGCCGGTCGCCTGCGTCCGGGAGCTCTACGTGGGCGGCGCCGGCGTAGCGCGCGGCTACCTGGGCCGTCCGGCGCTGACCGCCGAGCGCTTTGTGCCGGATCCGTTCTCGGCGGACCCGCGGGACCCGCGGGGCGGCGACCGGCTCTACCGCACGGGCGATCTCGCGCGGTGGCGGCCGGATGGGACGCTCGACTTCCTCGGCCGGCGCGACTTCCAGGTCAAGGTGCGCGGCTTCCGCGTCGAGCTCGGGGAGGTGGAGAGCGCGCTCCTGCGGCATCCGGGGGTGCGCGAGGCGGTGGTGACGGCGGCGAAGGAGGCGGCTGGTAGCCACCGCCTCATCGCCTATTACGTGCCGGAAGGCGCGGACGGGCCGGCGCCGGCCGAGCTCCGCACCCACCTGCGCGAGAGCCTGCCGGAGCACATGGTGCCGTCGCTCTTCGTGCCCCTCGCGGAGCTGCCGCTCAACGCCAACGGCAAGGTCGACCGGCGGGCGCTGCCGTCGCCCGAGGCGGTCAGCGAAGCGCGGCCAGCCGGCGAGGCGCGGCTGGCCGGAGAAGCGGACATTGCGCCGCGCACGCCGCCCCGCAATCCCGTCGAGGAGGTGATCGCCGGGATCTGGGAGGATCTCCTCGGCCTGGACCCTCTGGGGCATCCGGGCCATCCGTTCGGCGTCGACGACGACTTCTTCCTCCTGGGCGGCCACTCGCTCCTCGCCATTCGCCTGCTGTCGCGCCTGCGCGCAGTGCTCGGGGCCGACCTGACGGTGCAGCAAGTCTTCGATGCGCCGACGATCGCCGGCCTCGCCGAGGCGGTGGCCCGGGCTCGGGCCTCCGGCGATGCCGGCGATGCCGGCGATGGGGCGGCCGGGCCTGCCCTGCCGCCGCTCGCGCCGCGCGCTTTTGCGGATACCGGCTCCGCGGATGCCGCCGCGCCGCTCTCCTATGCGCAGCAGCGGCTCTGGTTCCTCGACCGCCTGGCGCCGGGGAGCCCAGCCTACAACATACCCTCCGCCTACGGCCTCACCGGGCCGCTCGCGCCGGCGGCGCTCGCCGCCGCCCTCGCCGAGGTGGTGCGCCGCCACGAGATTCTCCGCGCCCGCTTCGTCGAGCGCGATGGCGAGCCGCGGCTGGAGATCGCGGAGACATTGGCGCCGGGGTTCCTGCCGCTGGTGGATCTGAGCGCCCTGGTTCCCGCACGCCGGAGCGCCGAGCTGGCGAGCCTGCGCTCCGCGGAGGCCGAAAGGCCGTTCGACCTCGCCGCGGGACCCCTCCTGCGCACCGCTCTCGTCCGGCTGGGCGCCGAGGAGCACGCCCTCCTCCTCGACTTCCATCACGCCGTCTACGACGGCTGGTCGGAGGGGGTGCTCCTGCGCGAGCTTGCGGCGCTCTATGAGGCGGCGCGGGCGGGGACGCCGTCGCCCCTTGCCGAGCCGGTTCTCCAATATGCCGACTTCGCGGTCTGGCAGCGGGCCTGGCCGCCGGAGGTGCTCGGCCGCCAGCTCGCCTATTGGCGCGGGCAGCTCGCCGGCGCGCCGACGGCCCTCGAGCTGCCGACGGACCGGCCACGCCCGGCGGTCGCGAGCCTCCGCGGCGCCAGTCGCCGACGGCTCCTCGAGGCGCCGGAGGTGGCGCGACTCCACCAGGTGGCGCGGCGGGAAGGAGCGACGCTCTACATGCTGCTCCTCGCGGCCTTCGCGGCGACGCTGGCGCGCCACGGCGGCCAGGAGGACGTCCTGGTCGCCACGCCGGTCGCGAACCGCACCCGGCCGGAGGTCGAAGGGCTGATCGGCTTCTTCGTCAACACCCTGGCCCTCCGGGTGCGGCTCGGCGGCGATCCGGAGTTTCGCCGCGTGCTGGCTTCGGCGCGCCAGACGATGCTCGCCGCCTTCGCCCACCTGGACCTGCCGTTCGAGGCGCTGGTCGAGGAGCTGCGGCCGGAGCGCGACCTGTCGCGCGCCCCGCTGGTTCAGGCGATGCTCTCGCTGGGGGGCGCCGCGCCGGAGCGGTCGCTCGGCGGCGGCCTCCACCTCGCGCACCTGCCGTTCGCCGAGAAAACGACGGCGAAGCTCGACCTCTCGCTGGCGGCGACCGAGCTCGAGGGGGAGGACGGCGGGCAGAGCCTGCTTCTCGACCTGGAGTACGCCGCCGACCTCTTCACCGCGACAGCCGCGGAGCGGCTCCTCGCGCACTTCGCGACGCTCCTCTGCGGCGCCGCGGAGGCGCCGGAGCTGCCGCTCTCGCGCCTGCCGCTCCTGGCGCCGGCCGAGCGCCACCAGCTCGTCGCGGAGTGGAACGACACGGCGTCGGTCTTCCCCGAATGGACCCTGCACGCCCTCTTCGCGGAGCAGGCGGCAGCGCGGCCGGACGCGGTCGCCGTCTCCTGGGAAGCGGGGCCGATGAGAACAATGAGCTACGGCGAGCTCGACCGGCGCTCCGGCGAGATCGCCCGGCACCTGCAGCGGCTGGGGGTCGCGCCCGATGCGATCAACGCGCGGGTGGCGCTCGTCACCGAGCGCTCGCCGGAGATGGTGGCGGCCCTCCTGGGCATCCTGAAGGCGGGCGGCGGGTACCTGCCGCTCGACCCCTCGTATCCGCGCGAGCGGCTGGCGCTGCTGCTGGCGGACGCGGCGCCGGCGGCCGTGGTGGGACCGCGGCACCTGCTGGCGGCGCTCCCCGAGATCCCCGACGGGGCGCCCCGACTGGCGTTCGAGGATGCCACCCTCGAGGACACCGAGGCGGATACCGGGGCGGGCGCCCCCCTCACCGTCCTGAGGAGCACCGACGTGCCTCCTTCGAGCCTGGCCTACGTGCTCTACACCTCGGGCTCGACCGGCACGCCCAAGGGGGTCGAGGTCAGCCATCGCGCGGTGGTGCGGCTGGTGCGCGAGACGGCCTGGGCGGCGTTCGGCCCCGGCGAGGTCTTCCTCCAACTGTCGCCGATGTCGTTCGACCTGGCGACCTTCGAGATCTGGGGGCCGCTGCTCAACGGCGGCTGCCTGGCGCTCCTGCCGCCCGGGCCGTTCACGGTGGCCGGCCTCTACGCGGCCGTGGAGCGCCACGGGGTGACGACGCTCTGGCTGACGTCCGGCCTCTTCCACCTCGCGGTGGAGGAGGGGCTCGCGCCGCTCGGCGGCCTGCGCCAATTGGTGGCCGGCGGCGACGTCCTGTCGCGCCCGCACGTGGAGCGGGCGCTCGCGGCCCTGCCGGAGGTCGACCTGATCAACGGCTACGGCCCGACCGAGAACACGACCTTCTCGACCACCCACCGTCTGCGCGACGGCCTCCCGGCGGGCGAGCCGTCGGTGCCGATCGGGCGGCCGATCGCCGCCAGCCGCGCCTACGTGCTCGACCCCTCGCTCACGCTGCTGCCGGCCGGGTGCGTCGGGGAGCTCTACGTGGGCGGCGCCGGCGTGGCGCGCGGCTACCTCGGCCGTCCGGCGCTGACCGCCGAACGCTTCCTGCCGGATCCCTTCTCGGGAGATCCGCGAGGCGAGGAGAGGCTCTATCGCACGGGTGATCTCGCGCGGTGGCGGCCGGACGGGGCGCTCGACTTCCTCGGCCGGGCGGACTTCCAGGTGAAGGTGCGCGGCTTCCGCGTCGAGCCCGGGGAGGTGGAGACCGCGCTCCTCGGCCATCCGGGGGTGCGCGAGGCGGTGGTGACAGCAGCGAAGGAAGCGGCCGGCGGTCACCGTCTGGTCGCCTGGTACGTGCCGGAAGGCGCCGACGGGGGAGGCGCCGACGGGCCGGCGCCGGCCGAGCTCCGCGCCCACCTGCGCGAGAGCCTGCCGGAGCACATGATACCGTCACGATTCATGTCCCTCGCAAAGCTGCCGCTCAACGCCAACGGCAAGGTCGACCGGCGGGCGCTGCCGTCGCCGGAGGCGGGGCCGGCCGGCGAGGCGGACACCGCGCCGCGCACGCCGCCCCGCAATCCCGTCGAGGAGGTGATCGCCGGGATCTGGGAGGATCTCCTCGGCCTGGACCATCCGGTCGGTGTCGACGACGACTTCTTCCACCTCGGCGGCCATTCGCTCCTCGTCATCCGCCTGCTGTCGCGCCTCCGCCAAGCCTTCGACGCCGACCTGCCGGTCCAGCGGGTCTTCGCGGCGCCGACGGTCGCCGGCCTCGCCGCGGCCATCGCGGCGATCCTCGCGGCTGGCCGGCGGGAGGAGGCGCTGCCGCCGATCGTGCCTCTCGAGAGCCGGCACGGCGTGCTGCCGCTGTCCTACCCGCAGCGGCGGCTCTATTTCGTGGACCGGCTGGCGCCGGAGAGCCCGACCTACAACATCTCCTCGGGCTACCTCCTGCGCGGGCCGTTCGCGCCGGTGGCGCTCGCCGCCGCCCTGGCCGAGGTCGTGCGTCGCCACGAGGCGCTGCGCACGCGGATCGTCGCCGTCACGAACGGCGAGCCGGGGCAGGAGGTCGGTCCGCCGCCGACACCGGAACCGCTGCCGCTCGCCGACCTCTCCGGCCTGCCGCCGGAGCGTCAGGCGGCGGAGCTCGCCGCGCTCGCCAGCCGCGAGGCCGGCCGCGGCTTCGACCTCCGGCGCGACCCGATGCTCCGCGCCACGCTGCTCCGGCTGGAGGAGGACGAGCACGCCTTCCTCTTCACTGTCCACCACATCGCGTCGGACGGCTGGTCGGAGGGGGTGCTGCGGCGCGAGCTGTCGGCCCTCTATGCCGCCGCGCTGGCGGGGGAGCCGTCGCCGCTCGCCCCGCTGCCCCTCCAGTACGCCGACTTCGCAGCCTGGCAGCGCGCCTGGCCGGAGGAGGCGCTGGCGGCCCAGCTCGCCCACTGGAAGGAGCGACTCGCCGGCACGCCGGCCCTCGACCTCCCCGCCGACCGCCCGCGGCCGCCGGTCGCGAGCTTCCGCGGCGACTCCCTGCGGCTCGACCTGCCGCAGGCGCTCGTCGATGCCCTCCGCCGCCTGGCGCGGCGCGGCCAGGCGACCGTCTTCATGACCGTCCTCGCCGCCTGGCACGCCCTCCTCCAGCGCCATTCCGGGCAGACCGACTTCGCCGTCGGCACGCCGGTCGCGAACCGCACCCGGCCGGAGCTGGAGCCGCTCATCGGCGTCTTCCTCAACATGCTTGCCCTGCGCACCGACGGCGGCGGCAATCCGAGCTTCGCCGAGCTCCTGGCGCGGGTGCGGCACACCGCCCTGGCGGCGTACGACCACGCCGACCTCCCCTTCGAGCGCATCGTCGACGAGGTCCACGCCGCGCGCGACCGCAGCCGCTCGCCGCTGGTGCAGACGATGCTCGCGCTCAACAGCACGCCGCGGGTCCCGTTGACCCTGCGCGGCCTCGCGGTCGAGCCGCTCGACCTCTCCGCCCGGGTCTCCCGCTTCGACCTCAGCCTCGCCCTCTCCGAGCAGGGGGGAGAGCTCGGCGGCGGGCTTGAATACAGCACCGACCTCTTCGACCGCACCACGATGGAGCGCCTCGCCGGGCACTTCCTCCGCCTGCTGGCGGCGGCGGCGGACAACCCGTCGCGTCGCGTGGCGGAGATCGAGCTGCTGTCGCCGGCCGAGCGGCAGCAGGTGACGGTCGAGCTGAACGACACGGCGGCCGACCTCTCGGCGGTGTTCGGCGGGTCCGGCGACGCCGAACCCCTGCTGCACCGCTGGATCGAGCGGCAGGCGGCGCTGACGCCGGGCGCCACGGCGGTCGTCGGCGAGAGCGAATCGCTGACCTACCGCGAGCTCGACGCCCGCGCCAACCGCTTGGCCCGCCGCCTGCGCCGGCTGGGGGTGCGGGTCGACGAGCCGGTCGCGATCTGCGCCGACCGCTCGCCGGCGCTCATCGTGGGTCTCCTCGCCATCCTGAAGGCCGGCGGCGCCTACCTGCCGCTCGACCCGTCCTATCCGTCGGAGCGGCTGGCCTTCATGATCGAGGACGGGCTCGACGGCGTCGCGAAGCCGGTGCTCCTGGCGCAGGTCGACCTCCTCGCCGCGTCCGTGGCGGGCGCCGGCGCCCGCGTGATCGACCTCGATTCTGCAGCCGGCCCGGCGGGCGACGCCGCCGACCCCCTGCTGGCCCCGCTCGACGGCGGTGCCGGGGCGGACAACCTCGCCTACGTCATCTACACCTCGGGCTCGACGGGGCGGCCGAAGGGCGTCATGAGCACCCACCGCGGCATCGTCAACCGGATCGCCTGGATGCAGCGGGCCTACGGCCTCACGCCCGCCGACCGCGTGCTGCAGAAGACTCCCGTCTCCTTCGACGTGTCGGTCTGGGAGCTGTTCTGGCCGCTCGTCGTCGGCGCGCGGCTGGTGCTGGCGCGGCCGGGCGGCCACCGCGATCCGGCCTACCTGATGCGGCGGGTCGAGGAGCAGGAGGTGACGACGCTCCACTTCGTGCCGTCGATGCTGCAGGTCTTCCTCGCGCAGCCCGGCCTCGGCCGCTGCCGCTCGCTCCGGCGGGTGATGGCGAGCGGCGAGGCGCTGCCGGCCGAGCTCGCGGCGCGCTTCCACGAGCTCCTGGGAGGCGCGCTCGGGACTGCCGGAACCACCGAGCTGCACAACCTCTACGGTCCCACCGAGGCTTCGGTCGACGTGACGGCGCACCGGACGCTGCCGGGGCCGGCACGGCGCACGGTCCCCATCGGCCGCCCGATCGCGAACTTGGGGCTCTGGCTGCTCGATCCGGAGCTCCAGCCGGTGCCCCTGGGAGTGCCCGGCGAGCTCTACATCGGCGGGACGGGCCTCGCGCGCGGTTACCTCCGCCGGCCCGGCCTGACGGCGGAGCGCTTCGTCCCCCATCCGCTGGGCCGACCCGGCGAGCGGCTCTATCGGACGGGCGACCTGGCGCGCTTCTCGGCCGACGGCGAGATCGAGTTCCTCGGCCGCACCGACGACCAGGTGAAGCTGCGCGGCTTCCGCATCGAGCCGGGGGAGATCGAGGCGGCGCTGGCCGGCCATCCGGCGGTCCGCGAGGCGGCGGTGGTGGCGCGGGAGGAGGGGCCGGGGGAGGTGCGGCTCGCCGCCTACGTGGTGCCGGCGGGACCGGGGCCCAGGCCGGAGCCGGGGGAGCTCCGCGACGCCCTCCGCCGCGTCCTGCCGGAGCATATGGTGCCCACCGACTTTGCGCTCGTCGACGCCCTGCCGCTCACCCCGAGCGGCAAGGTGGACCGCGGCGCCCTGCGCGCCCGCCTGCCGGCCGGCGAGCTGGCGCCCGCGGCCGAGCCCGGCGACGATCTGGAGACCGAGATCGAGGAGCTCGTCGCCGGCATCTGGCAGGACCTCCTGAGGCGCGAGCCGATCGGCCGCGACGACAACCTCTTCGACATGGGGGCGCACTCGATCCTCGCCATTCAGTTCACCTCCCGCGTCTACGACGCCCTGGGCCTCGAGATCCCCCTGAGCCTCCCCTTCGAATTCCCCACCGTCCGCCGGCTCGGCGCGGCGATCCAGGAGCTCTTGATCGAGCAGATCGACAGCCTCACCGACGAAGAGGCCGAGCTTCTGGCGGAGTAGACATGACCCACGACTTCCCCCTCCTCGAATTCGATCCGGAGAGGCCGGCGCTGATCGAGCCCCACCACACGATCGCGCCGGTCTCGTTCCCGGAATTGGCGGTGGCGTGTTTCTTCAAGGACGTCATCGACGACATCGTCCTGCGCGACAATCTGGTTCCGCTGACCGCGCAGCGGAGCGAGATGGGGCAGCACCCCTTCTATGAGATCACCTATCGCAAGCGCCGCATCGCCATCTTTCATGCGGGCTCCGGGGCGCCCTTGTCTGCGGGTCTGCTCGAGGGGGCGATCGCTCAGGGCGCCAAAGTGATCATCGTTTGCGGCGGTGCCGGGGTGCTCGATCCGGCGATCCCCTTGGGGCAGATCATCGTTCCGACCGCCGCGATTCGTGACGAGGGCACCTCGTATCACTACCTCCCGCCCGGACGCGAGGTGGCGGCGAATCCCCTCGGTCTCGAGATCCTCCGTGAGGTGCTCGAGAGCCAGGGCGAGCCGTACCTGTTCGGCAAGACCTGGACGACCGACGCCATCTACCGCGAGACCCGTTCCAAGATCCAGGCGAGGCGGGCCGAGGGCGCGATTGTCGTGGAGATGGAGACCGCCGCGCTCTTCGCCGTCGGCGCCTTCCGCAACGTCCTCGTAGCCCAGCTTCTCTATGCGGGAGACAACGTCGGAGGCGAGAGCTGGGATCATCGAGACTGGAGCGCGCAGAGATCGATCCGGAAGTCGCTCTTCTTTCTCGCTTGCGAGGCTTGCTGCGAGGCGCCGAGCGTCGGGCGGAGCTGATGTCTCTTTCCCTATAGATGGTCTACAATAAGCCGCTCCGGCGAGACCGGATGCCATGGATCGCGATGATGGGGCGAGGGCATGGCAGGAAAGGAGACCCGTGACGACTCTCGACACCCCGGGCGCCCGCCTCCAGCCTCTGCACGATGTCCGGGGGATCTATGCCGAGCTTCGCCGGCGGGGCCTCCTCGATCCTCTGCGCGCGCTCCAGCGGCCCAGCGCCTTCAAATCTCTGGTCGCTCTCGGGTTCGACTGGGCCTGCATCCTCGCCGCGTGGGCTCTCGTCCTCTGGGCTCCGCTGCATCTCGCCCTGCTCACCGTACCGCTCGCTGTGCTGCTCATGGGGGCACGCCAGCGGGCGCTCGGCAACCTGCTCCACGAGGCGGGGCACAAGATGCTCTGCGGCTCGCGTGGTCTCAATGACCATCTGGCGGATCTCGCGGTCGGCATTCCCACCCTCTCGCCGGTGCGGTGCTATCGGGCGAAGCATCTCAAGCACCACGCCCATCTGGGGGTCGCCGAGAGCGATCCGGACTTCATCCACGCCGAGGAAGACCTCCAGGGGACGGCCTGGAGCCTATTCGCACGGCATTTCTTCGATCGCGGGATGTTCCTCTCCAATCTGTTCGGCAACTGGGGCTCGCTCTCTGCGCGTGAGCGCGTGGCGGCAGCCGTGTGGTGGGCGCTGCTGCTCGGTGCTCTGGCGCTCGCGGCCGGTCCTGCCGGCGCTCTGGTCTTCGCTGTGCTCTGGATCGTGGCTCGGATGACCGTGTTCCACGGCATCACCGTATTTCGCGAGATCTCGGACCACGTCGGGCTGCAACCCGGCTCCGTCCTGGGGTTCACTCGCAACAGTCCGCATAAGCCGGTGCTCAGCTTCTTCCTGCATCCGCACGAGAACAACTACCACCTCACGCACCATCTCGCCCCGACGGTGCCCTTCCATCGCCTGCGCGCGGCGCACAAGATTTTCATGCAGGTGCCCGAGTATGCTGCCGCGCACCAGTGCGACAGCTATTTCTCCGGCCGCAGATCGGTCATCGCGTGCTGGGTTCGCGGCTGCCTGCGCTGGCACCGCGGCGGGAAGTCGGCCGCGGAAGCCTGAATGTCTCATTTCTCCCGCAAAGCCACCATGGGATCGACCACGGCAGCCCGCCGGGCGGGGATGAAGCAAGCCGCGAGCGCCACCGCCGTCAGGATCGCTGCGACCCCGAAGTAGATCTTCGGATCGCGTACTCCAACGCCATACACAAAGCTCTGTACCGTGCGGCCCAAGGCGAGGCCGCCGGCCAATCCGATCGCCAGGCCCAGCAGCGCGACGCGCATCCCCTCCGAGACGATCAATTCCAGGACGCGGCGCGGCGTTGCACCCAGTGCCAGGCGGACGCCGATCTCGCGCGTCCGCTGGGTGACGGAGTAGGTGAGCACGGCATAGATCCCGATCGCGGCAATGAGCAGCGCGACCCCGGCAAAGATGCTGAGCAGGATGACGGTCAGCCGCGGCTGCGCGGCGCTGGTCGTGAGCCATTGCTCCATGGTCTTCACGTTGGACATCGGCAGGTCAGGGTCGAGCGCCTTGAGCTGCTTGCGGATGGCAGGCAGCAGGGCTTCCGGAGACGCGTCCGTCCGCACCACGACGTCCATCAACGGCAGGGTCCGCGTGGTGATGGAGTAGTAGAAGGTCGGTGACTCCTGACTCAGTTGGGTGCTGCGCACGTCACCGACCACGCCCACCACGGTCAAGGGAGTGTCGGGGTTGGCCGAGCGGCGCAGGGTGCGTCCGATGGGATTTTCGTCTCCCCAGAAGGTGCGGGCGGTGGCCTGGCTTACGATGATGATGTTGGGCGTGCTCGCGTCGGAGTACTCGAACTCGCGGCCCCGCAGCAACGGGATGTTCATGGTCTTGAAGTATCCGGGGTTCACGATGCGCCAATCGACGGGGACTTTGGCGTCGGCAGGAAGGATGGAGTTTTCGGTCGCCATCATCGGGTGGCTGTAATACGCGCCCGCGCCAAACGGGATGCCGCTCGAGACCGCCGTGCTGCGCACGCCCGGCAGCGCTTCCAAGGATTCGATCATCTCGCGCAAGAACAAGGGCGCCTTCGTCTTGGGGGGATACTTGCCCTCAGGAATCGACACTTGAAACGTGATGAGGCCGTGCGGCTCGAAGCCGAGCTTCACGCTCTGTAGATTGACCAGGGTCTGGATGAACAGGCCCGCTCCGATCAGCAGCAGCGTCGCAAGCGCCAGCTCGCTCGCCACCAGGGTGTTGCGCATGCGCGTGCGAAGGCCGCCGGTGGCGCCGCGTCCGGCGGTCTTGAGCACTTCAACGACCTTCACCTGCGCCGTCCGCAGGGCGGGCACGATGCCGAAGATGAGCCCGGTCAGCAGCGTAATCCCCAGCGCAAACAACAGGACATGGGAATCCACCTCGATCGTGGAGATGGGCAGCAGGTTCGGCGGGAGCCAGTGGCTCAGGGCGCGGACCGCCCACCAGGTCGCCAGCAGTCCGGCGAGACCTCCGCTGCAGGAGAGCGTCACGCTTTCGATCAGGAGTTGGCGCACCAGCCGGCCCTGGCTGGCGCCCAGCGCCGTGCGCACCGCCATCTCATGGTGCCGGGCCGCGGTCCTCGCCAGCAGAAGATTGGCGACGTTGGCGCAGGCGATGAGCAGCACGAAGCTGACGGCGGCCAGCAGCAGCAGCAATCCGCTCTTGAGCTGCGGGCTGATGAACGCATCGAACAGGCTGAGCGGATTCACGCCCCAATCGCGCAACTCCGGATATTGCTGCTTCATTCTGTCGGAGATGGTGTTCATCTCCGACCGCGCCTGCTGGGCGGAGACGCCGGGCTTGAGCCTTCCGACGACAAAGATGGCGTGGCTCAGGCGATTCTCCGTGGCCGGGTCGATGATCAACGGGGTGTAGATATCTCCGGGCGCGATGAGGTTCAGAGTGGCAGGGGCGATGCCGACGATGGTGGTGGCGGTGCCGTCGAGGTTGATGGTGCGGCCCAGGGCGTTGGCATCCTTGCCGAAGTGGCTTCGCCAGAACGCCTCTCCGATGATGGCGACCGGTGCCGTGCCGGGTTTCTCTTCCTCGGGGGTGAACGGCCTTCCCGCGATCAGAGGGACCCCGAGAACGCGCGGCAGCTCCGGGCTGATGCGGTTGCCGGCCAGCTGCTCGGGGTTACCCGTTCCGGTGAGGACGTAGTTGTAGGGATTGACCGCGGCGAGGTCGAAGCTTTGCGTCTGTTCCCGCCAGTCGAGAAAGTTCAGGACCGAGACGTTGTACACCGGCGCGTTCAGCTTGTCGTTTCTCTCGAAGACCAACAGCAGCCGGTCCGGATCTTTGAAGGGCAGCGGCCGCAACATCTGGGCATTCACCACGCTGAACATGGTGGCGGTGGCGGCGATGGCCAGGCCAATGGTCAGCACCACGGCTGCGGTGAAGAGCGGAGCCTTGCGCATGAGCCGCAAGGAATACGCAACGTCCTGAGTGATCGACATCGAGGCCCTCCATGAGATGTGCTGCCGGGCGCGAGTTTAGCAAAGCGATCGGCGCCTGCAACGACCGCCCTGGGCCTCGAGCCCGGCAACCTCGCCGCCATCTCGAGCCTGAAGCTTTTCCGGGCGTTCCGCTTCGGCGCCAACGTCGAGCTGATCCTCACCGACAACCGCTCGTTCCGCTCCGAGCCGATCTGGGACCACCCCCCGAGGTCGATCCTCTCGACGGCACTGCCGCCGTCGCCCCTGGCGCCCGCCGGCGTCGAGCTCATCGTCGGCTCGATCTCGGCCCCCGGCCTCTTCGAGGCGATGTCGTACAAAATCTCCAAGGACCACCCCCTGCGCGCGCTCTACCTCCACGAGCCGCCGGCCCCGGCACCCCTCGAGCCGGCGATCAACTGCACGCTCCTCCACGGCGTCCGCGCCAGCCTCGAGCTGCAGCGCACCCACGACCGCGAGCAGGCCTTGAAGGCGAGCAACCCCGAGGTCGCGCCGCACCTCGCCTTCACCGACGTCGGCGGCCACGGTTACGCCGTCGTCCGCGCCGGCGCCGACGACCTCGAGGTCGAGTTCGTCTGCGTCGTCCGCCCACTCGAGAAGAGCGACCGCCCCGACGGCGGCCCGCTCGCCTACCGCATCACCCACCGCGCCCGGCGCTGGGCCGGCGGCGCCGCGCCGCGCCTCGAGCGCACGCGGGTCGAGGGCGCGCTGCCGCTCTCCGTCTGACGGCCCGCGGGTGCCGGCGGCGGTTGGACGCCGGCACCCCCCCTGCCGCCCTCACGGATCGGCATCCAACCATCGGCGCAGACGAGCCTCGACCGGCGGCAGGCGCGAAACGGCTGCCGGTAGGCGCTGACGATCGATAGCAGGCGTGCCGCGACAGCTTCCAGACGTGGCGCGAGCGGTGGCAAGCCTGCCGCGAGCGGCGCCAGCGTGCCGCGACCGCCGGCAGGCGGGAAGCGAGCCGTGGCGAACGTGCCACTGACGCGCAAGCTGGAGCACGGCGCCTCGCGCTACGAAGGCCCGAGCGTCCCCCTGCGGCTCGACTTCCGGCCCGGCGACGCGACGCTGGGACGGGCCGCCGAGACGCAACTGCAGGAGGTGGTAGAGTCGGCCGGAGGCCGACTTAAAATCTCTCGCCGCAGGCGTGCGTCCCGCCTCCAGCGCCCACGTCTTGAAACGAATGGGTCTCGCCCGGCCGCCGGAGAGGCGTCTCTAACTAACGTTTGGCTCAACGAGAGCGAGTCATGCGGTCGCCGCCCCTTCCTATTAACTGGTCGGCCCGACCGTCACGTCAAACCAGGCACACTACTCCCGGGAAGCTAGACGGTGAGGAGTAGATCGCTCTGTTGCCGGTCTCCGTAGAAGAGTGCGGAGTTAGTGTTCCAAGGGTCGCAGCCCGGGCTAGGTCGGGTCCATGGTAATTGCTGTTTCTGGCTCGATGGCCCTAAATGGCACCTACGAGGCTGGCCAGGGCTAGCAGGGAAAAGCGTAAGTAACTGTATTTAAGGTTATTTAAGTTGGAGCCGACGATCGGATTTGAACCGATGACCTGCTGATTACGAATCAGTCTTACGCCTTTTTCAGCCTGTCCACGCTTGTCTCGACCTCACCCTAAGTATAACGTAAGTGCTTGATTTTACTGCTATTCTTTGGCTGTTCTCCGTCTCAGGCTGTCTCCCCTTATCTCGGCCGAGATGGTATCTACGATGGTATCTATGGTATGATCTGTCTGGAGGGAATTAGGGATGCCTACACGTACCGCTGAGCCTGCTTTGACGGACAAACGTCTTCGCTCTCTGGTCTGCCCGGAGGGGGCTTCGTTCAAGGATTTCCGTGATTCCGAGCGGCGGAACTTCTTCGTCCGGGTCTATGCCGCCGGGCACAAGGTGTTCTTCTACAGGTACCGCAGCCCCTACCCCAAGGGGGCGCCGGTGGCGCAGCGGCCGGTTCGGATTGCTAAGCTGGGGAGCTACCCGGATGAGCTCGGCCTGGCCGGAGTGAAGGGGGCCATGGCGAAGATCGATGGAATGGTGGCCAACGGGATCGACCCGCAGGGGGCACCTCAGGGCGACCGGAAGGGAGCGACCCGGCCGGGCAGGGTGGCGGCGGCTCCGGTGGCGGCCGATGGCCCGCAGGCGAAGCGGCTTGCCGACATCCTCGGCGTCGGGCCGGTGAGTCCTGGCTCGTTTGCCGATCTCGCGCAGCGCTACCTGCTCCAGCACGTCTGGCCGACGTTTCGCCGGCCCCGGGAGATCGAGGTGGCTCTGACGCAGATGTGCTCGGCCTGGCGCGATGAGCTGGCCAGCTCCATCCGCAAGGGGCACGCAAAGACGCTCATCAATCACTGGAAGCTGCGGGACAAGATGACCGCCGCCCGGCGGATGCGGACCTACATCGGCATGGTGTTCAACTGGGGCATCGGTGAGGATCTCTTCGACGACGGGAACCGCCTGGAGGTGAACCCGGCTTCAGGGATTCGGGACCTCGGACGCGAGAGGCGGCGGACCGATCATCTGCAGGACGAGGAGATCGCGGCCTTCTGGAGAGTCTGTGAGGCGCGGTGGAAAGGGTACGGCATCACCTCGGCGGCGCTGCAGCTCCTGCTCGTGCTCATCCAGCGGCCCGGCGAGGTCTATCAGATGCGCTGGGACGAGATTCGGGGGGACTGGTGGCAGATCCCCGGCGGGAAGACGGGGCGGACCAAGAACGAGCTCGAGCACCGGGTGTTTCTGCCTCCTCTGGCGCAGGAGATCCTCGCGCGCCTGCGCTCGAAGGCGAAGGGAGGACCCTACGTGTTTCCGAGCCCCCGCCTGTCGGACGGCTCGCCGGTGACGGTGACCGGGATGAGCTCGATCTATAACGACCTCTGCAGCGATGCCGGAATCGCCTGCGAGCCGAAGCCCTGGGGGCCGCATGGGCTCCGGCGCACCGGGAGCACCAAGCTCTCGGAGCTGGGCTTTTCGGACGAGATCGTCGACGCCGTGACGAACCACGTCAAACGGGGCGTGCGGCGCAACTACAACCTGAACGCCTACCTCCCCGAAAAGCAGAAGGCGATGCTGGCCTGGGAAGCTCATCTCCGGACCATCATCGCGGGGTAGTTTCCCCCACCCGGGTCGCCTGCATCTCGGCGATGCGGGCTTCGACTTCGGCCTCGTCCCAGCCGACGGTTCCATCGGTGAGCCGATAGCGGCGAGGCCATTTCCCTTCTCTCTCCAGCCTGTAGATGGTGGCCCGGCTCAGGCCGGAGCGCAGGCAGACTTCGCGGATGCGGAGCGTTGCCCGGGCTGCCGGCGGTGGGGACGGCTGGCATTCCCGGCGGATCTCCTGGCGCAGCTCGGCGAGCTCGCCACGAAGGGCGGCGATCTCTTCCTTGTACGTCGTCAGGAGGTGGTCCAGAAGGGACCCGACTTGTTGCTGGGCCATCACCTTCTCCTCTTGGCATGCTGGCGATTCGTGCGGCTGCGGCCATCGGCTTCGAGCAGGCCGAGCTCTTGGAGCCGCGCGCGGACGCGGACGCGGCTGACGTGCAGGTGGCGGGCGACGGCGGTGACGGTGGGCTCTTCGGCCCAGGCGGCGATGAGGTCGGTGTCGTTGATGGCCGTTGATGGTCGACCGCCGCAGCGGAGCCCTCCCCGGATGGCGAGGGCCCGGGCTCGGGCCTGGACGTCGAGCTTGCCGGCGGCGCGGAGAGCCTGGAGGTGCTTGCGGACGGTGCCAGCGGAGACGCCGAGCTTGCGGGCGAGCTCGCTCTGGGAGAGCGGACGGCGGCCGCCCCTGCCCTCCCACCAGGCCAACAGCTCCAGGGGGTTGAAGGCGGCCGGGGGGCGGCCCCGGCGCGTGCCGGAAGTGCGGATGGCGTCTCTCATCGGGGTGCCTTCGGCTCTTGGCGATAGCGGTGGAGGAGCACGTGGATGCCCGCCGCGGTGAGCGGGCCTTCGGGGCTGGCGAAGACCAGCTCGGAGGCGCCCCACAGACTGCGGTCGGAGAGCCAGACCAACAGGTGGCCGCCGAGGTCGGGGGGCAGGACGACGAACCAGGTGGCGCCGTAGCGGCGGAGCTTGACCCAGAGCTTGTCGCGGTGCGAGGTGACGGCGGAGGCGCGCAGCCCCGAGATCTCTTCGGCGCTCAAGCCGGCCGCCAGTAGCGCCAGGAGAGCGCCGTCGCGCAGGCCCAGGGGCCAACCCGCCCACAGGCGGGCGGGATCGACCCTGGGGAGAAGCGCGCGCGCTTGCTCGGGACGGAGGGGCATCAGAACGGATCCGGGCCGACTGGGGCCGGGAGCGGACGGTTGCGGAACGAGGTGGTGGTGCCGGACCAGGTGAGCTGGACGGTGCCGGTCTCGCCCTGGCGGTGCTTGGCGATGATGATCTCGGCGAGCCCCCGGAAGGAGTGCTCGTCGGGGTCGTAGACCTCGGGGCGGTGGATGAAGGCGACCTGATCGGCGTCCTGCTCGATGGCGCCGGACTCGGCCAGGTCGGCGAGCTGCGGGCGCGGGTCGCTTCGGCGCGTGACTTCGCGGTTGAGCTGGGAGAGGACGATGACCGGGACGCCGAGCTGGCCGGCGAGGGCCTTGAGCCGGCGCGTAATCAGGGCGATTTCCAGCCGGCGCTGCTCGACCTTGACTCCGGCGGTGACGAGCTGGAGGTAGTCCACGACCAGGAGGGCGAGGTCGGGGTGCTGGGTCTTGAGCCACCAGGCGCGGGCTTCGAGATCTCGGAGGACCAGGCCGGTGGTGTCGTCGAGGTAGAGGCGGGCGCCGGCGACGCGGCGGACGGCGGCGTAGAGGTCTTGCCAGTGACGGCCGGAGAGGTGGGCGGCCCGGGTGACGTGCGCGGCGATGTCGGCTTCGGCAGAGAGGAGCTTCAAGCCCAGCTCGTCGGCGCGCATTTCCAGCGAGAAGACGCCGACGGGCTTGTGCAACTCGACGGCGACATGGCGGGTGATGTCGAGGGCGAGCGACGTCTTCCCCATTCCTGGCCTGCCGGCGAGGACGTAGAGGCCTCCGCGCAGGAGGCCGGGGCCGAGGCGGTCCCAATCCGGATAGCCGGTCGTGAGCCCTACCAGGGTCTCGGGGCGCCCCTCCTCGATAGTGAGGAGGAGGCGGTCGAGGACGAGGCCGGCTTCTTCCCACCGGACGCGGGCGGCGCGGCCGAGGAGGTGATCGGCGCCGGCTCGGACGTCGGCGAGCAGCTCGGCGACCGGCCGGGCGGTGCCGATGGCCTCGACGATCGCTTTCTGGGCGGCGCTGATCAGGTCGCGCCGGACGCTCCTCTCGCGGACGATCTCGGCGTACTCATCCAGGCGGCCGATGTCGGGCAGGTGGAGGTCGAGGGTGGCGATGTAGGCGAGACCGCCGACCGCGGCCAGCGTGCCGGCCTGCTCCAGGTGGGCCTGGAGGGTGAGGGCGTCGGGCGTGGCGCCGGCGTCGGCGACGTCGAGGAAGGCCTGGTAGAGCAGGCGGTGACGCTCGACATACCAGTCGCGCGGCTGAAGGCACGTGCGGATGCGGGCGAGGTGCGCGGGCTCCAGAAGGAGGGCGCCCAGGACGGCGCGCTCGGCTTCTTCGCTGTGGGGGGGAGCTTTCTGAGCCATCAGAGGGCCCTCTTGAGGCGGATGTCTTCGGTGCCCAGCTCGGCGATATGGAGGCCGGAGAGCCAGCGGGAGAGGATCGGCGGCGGCACGGTGGGTTCCGGCTCTTCGAGGAGCTCGGAGAGGAGCTGGCTGGTGACGATGGTGGGCAGGCCTCTTTCGTCGCGGGTGCGGGTGATCAGGAGCAGGCGCTCGGTGTACCAGTCGGCGGATGCGCCGGTGAGCGGCTCGTCGAGGACGAGAAGGGAGGTGGAAAGGAGGGGGGCGATGACGTCCTCGGCGTTGTTGAAGTCCCGCTGGATGCGGCGTGACAGCTCGGGGCCGGAGATCCACCGGCCGCGCTTCCCCGTGCGCAGGTGCTCGGCGAGGAGGACGGTGGCGAGGCCGGTCTTGCCGGTGCCGGTGGGCCCCCAGATGGCGAGCCAGTGGGGCACACCGGCCCAGCTCTCG
>Ga0190274_10000457_pt1 | contig 24775 bp, 19 predicted proteins | sample Popmic531T_FD_133002 | JGI IMG/M metagenome (GOLD analysis project Ga0190274, IMG submission 133002) | Populus adjacent soil microbial communities from riparian zone of Yellowstone River, Montana, USA - 531 T | ecosystem: Environmental > Terrestrial > Soil > Riparian zone | place: USA: Montana... | reverse complement strand
TTTGATAGGGTAAGCTACTGTAATTGTATATTGGTCGGGATTGGAAATTTTTAAATGTTCAAGGGTAGCTTTCAAATCTACTTCTGTTTCTCCGGGATATCCAACCATAATAAATGTGCCGGCCTGTAAACCTGCTTCACGTGCTTTGTGAATCATGTCTCTAACCTGGGTGACTTCCACACGACGATCCATTTCATCAATAATTTTTTGAGATCCGCTTTCTGCACCTATCCATACCCGGTAGCAACCTGAACTTTTCAAGAGCTGAATTACTTCTTCATTCATTCTGTCGGCCCTGGTAATGCACTCGTAACGCACCTGCAGTTTTTTTGCCTGAACCGCATCATTAAATGCGGTCATCCATTTGTGACTTATTGTAAAAACATCATCCACAAACCAAACGGTATCCACATTGTAATTATCCTTAATCCATGCGAGCTCTTCAACTACAAGTTCCGGATTACGTCGTCGGTATGATTGTCCGTAAACCGCTCTGCTGCACCATTTGCAGGTGTAAGGACAACCTCTCATTGTACTCACTGAAACCGCGCTTTCTCCGTGTTTGTTTTTCCACACATCGAAATATTGCTGCAGGTTTACTTTTTTCCTTGCGGGAAAAGGGAGGGTATTGATGTCGCGGATATTTTGTCGTACTGTTGTGTGCGTATAGTCACTTCCGTTATTAAAAACTATGCTCTGAATATTGCTGAAATCGGTTGATTTATTCAAGATAGCCCTGGTGAGTTCCAGCATGGTTTCTTCACCTTCACCGGTCACCACAAAATCAGCTCCGCCTTTCAAAAAATTTTCCGCGCTAAATTTTACTTCCGGACCACCGAGGATAATTTTGGTGTGAGAAAGTGTTTTCTCGTTTTTTATGAAATGAATCAACCTGAGCACGTTCAGCTTAGTCATCAGGTTCACATAAATGCCGACTATCTCAGGTTGCTTTGTTCTCAGTGCTTCACATTGTGAATTAAAATCAGAAAATGTGGTATCAAACACTTCATTGGAAATTCCGTGTTCATCAAGATAGGCTGCGATGTAAAGTATCCCTAAGGGCACATAGGGTTTCATGATGAGCAATTCCCTTGGATCCTCTTTCAGGTAATAAGCATGGGTAAGCACAACACTCATCGTCTTGTAAGTTCAATCAGGTAGTGATCGGCATAATCAGCCAATCCGGGTAAGGCAGGAGCAATTTTCTCCAGTAATGCTGTCCCTGAAATTAATGTTTTTGATTTTGAAAAATGAGTTTCTGTGAATGAAGGTGGAGTGAACAATCCTACCGGTTTACAAATCGGATCATTCAAAAAAGGTTTCATGAGTCCGGCAAATTCATCAGGCGAATAATACCAAACAGGAAATTCCATGTTTGAAATTGAAGCTGTGATAGCACTTTCTGATTTTCTCCTGTTATGAAGTTCTTTATTTTTAAAACGGAAATACACATTTTCAAGAAGGCATTTTCGTCCCATTACCACCGCGATAAATTTCCCCCCGGGTCGTAAAAGTTCATGCACTTGTTTTGCCAATGATTTTATTTTCTCAGAATCCGCACAATTTAATCCTCCGAAGTTGGAGAATACGAGGTCAAATGTTTTCCCATTTAATTGCGACAAATCATCAAAGCCCAGTGTCTTAAATTCTGGTGGATTTGCCAGTATTAATCTCTTACCCTTTTGATTCGCGACCCGGATCATCTCACCTGAAAGGTCGGTGGCAAGAACTGAAAATCCTTGTTGAGAAAACCAGATTGCATCTGTACCGGTACCACAATTCAATTCCAATATGTTCGGATAAACTACAGGGTCAATTTTCTTTTTCAGATAATGATGGACTTGCTTTCGCTGAATTTTACCAATTGCCGACTCAGTAAATTTATTGTCGTAATCTACTGCTGCAATATCAAAGGCTTTTTTTGTGGTTTCATTTTCATTCTTTGATCGATTCGTGAATTTCACAACTTCTGAAAAGCGGTTCATTTTATTTTTATGATACCATTTTCCGGGCTGGTGAAAAATTGTGCCGGCTATTCGTTTCCATGCGATGCTTTCAGAAGGAATTTTTCCACTAGCAAGTTTTTTAAGTAAGTCCGTTCCCTGGTGAATCCTGTATGATTTATGCACGAACCGATGCAAATGTTTGTAGAAGCCAGGTGGGTAGGTGCCTGTGAACATCATTGCAAGTTCATCGGAATCGGACCAGTTTGATTTTTGTTGCAGTTCGGCTTTTACCTTGTCGTAAAATTTAGTTCCCGGAAGGGGATAGGATACCGAAATTCCAATATCATCAGGTAACAACGACTTCACCATTTTGATGGTCTTCTGAATATCAGAATTTGTCTCGCCGGGATACCCGAATTGCAGGAAGAATGCAGGTTTGATGTGGTGCTTTTTCAGCAAATGAGTAGCTTCATAAATTTGCTCCACTTTCGTGCCTTTGTCCATGGCATCCAGTATAGCCTGCGACCCGGATTCAGCTCCTACCCATGCAGTTTCGCACCCGGAAGCTGCAAGTGCTACAATGGTGTTTTCCTGCAAAAGTAAATCCACACGACTCTGTATCTTGTATTTTATTTTTATACCTGCTTCATTCAGGCGCTCTGAAAATTTTTGAACCCAGCCCGGTTTAAGTCCGAATATATCATCGCAAAACCAAATGTGATATGGCTCGTAATTTTCTTTGAGAAACTTAATTTCATTTACTACATGCTCCGGTGACCTGCTGTTATAACGGTTTCCGTATATGGGTTTAGCGCACCAGTTGCATTTGAAAGGACAACCCCTGGTGGTGTTCATGTTTATTGAAAAATAACCGTGGTTTGAAATCCATTTTTGCTTGTAGAAATCCACATCTACCAGATCCCAGGCAGGCATTGGAAGTGCATCCAGATTATGAAGTACTTCACCCGGTTGGTTCACTATGGTATTTGAATTTTTTCTGTAGCATAAACCCTGGATGTTTTCAAATTCTTCAACACCTTTTTTTAAAGTATTGAGGTATTCTACAAGTGTCTTTTCTCCTTCTCCCTTGATGATTGCTTTCGCTCCCTGATCCAGGTATTTTTCATAATGATCAGTCGCATCAGAGCTGCTGACTATTACAGGAATATTTCTCGCGGCAGCGAGACGGATCATTTGAAAGGCAGCCTCACGCATGTTGGTGAGACACATTTTTGTCAGGTAATTAAACCCATCGTCATAAATGACAAGTGCATCGGGTTGAATTTTATCGAGCGAATTTGACAACTCTTCTGCATGTGCTGAAAACATTGGATCCCACAAATATGTATCGTAGCCGGCTTCACGAACTACAGCTGCTGCTGTAATAGTACCAAGCGGGGCATATGGCTGCATAATCTGCCACTGCTTCGGGTCAAATTGGAGGAAATAGGAATGTGTGAACAGAATCCTTTTCATGACTCGTAAACGTGCTGTGAAACAGGAAGGATGGTTTCACGATAGAGGTGCAGCTTTTTAGTAAAAGCCTCCATTCTTTGTTGATGGTCGTGGAGTATTTTATCACGAAATCCGTTAGGGTGGTGTTTCGAAACTCCCTTGTCGGTTTTCATATCACGAATGAATTGTTCGTGATTCATTTGTTTGAATTTTCTTTTCCAGAATTTATCTGAAATTTTCATACACTTCTGGTCAAGATAATCTCCAAACTTTCCATTGAGAAGTGCTTCTGAAATTTTTTTAATCCAGGAAGTTTTGGTAGAGAGGTCTGTTGTGGAAACAGGTGCGATTTGCATTGCAGGATAGTACTCTCTTGTCCATGGATTTGCTTCAAGGAATTTCAAATACATTTCAATGTTGTATACAGGCTTTGCAAACATCAGTTCTGTTGCTGTGAATAAATTTTTGTCGGTGAGAATAAGATTATTCTGATCGAGAAAATAATTCACACAGAAAAATTTGTGTGAGTTCAGCAGAAATATTTTTTTATAGAGCACCAGTAAAGTTCTGGCTAACCAAAGTCTGCCCGGTTTGGTGATGATGAGGTAATCGATATCCGATTTCGCATCCATATAACCCTTCGACAATGAACCCGAAATCAACACGCACCTTGTAAATGGAAACCGACTGATAAGTTTCGATTTCCGTAAAGCTTTACTCCATAATTTTTCACTCAGTTCAAATCCTTTAATTCTCCTGTCAATATTTTCATAGGAATTGTGTGGAAGGTAATAGCCATCTTTTTCAAACAGAAAATTGTTTCTGACAAGGAAAGAAAGCGTAGCTCCAAATTCGATGTCAGTCAATGCGTGGATGTGCACCAAGTCCTGTAATTCAACTTCCCGCAAAGGGTGTTTGAAAATATCAAAGTAGTGCACTGTACTCATCACCGAATATAATGCCTGGGTGCTCACTGGAAAAGTTTCAGCTAATCGCATTTGTGAAGTGGTTAGTAATCAAAAGTAATAATTCTCAAGGTAAAAATGTGGAGAATTTAATGATCCGCACTTTTAATTTTAAAGAGAAAGTTGCTCTCAAGTAGACTTCTTGAAACAGAAAGTAGTTGCATATCAAAATTGTACTTTCCGGCGATAAATTTTATTCTTTCAAGATCGCAATCCTGTGAAAGCACCAGGATTGTTTCAGTTTCTAAATGAATGTATTTTGATAATTTCCCGAAGAGCGTTTCGAAAAACTCAAATTCAGGACCACAATACCAAGCATATTGGCTGTTATTTAAAGGTTTCCCTGGGTAATATGGGGGATTGATGAGGATGAAATCAAATGGTTCCGGTGGAAGGTTCGAATAAAGATTTGATTCTATTACTTTGATAACCAGGTTATTGTTTTCTGCATTCCACAGAGTATTCGCAACAGCTTCAGGGTTGATATCGAGTGCGGTGACTTTTGCTCCCTTAGCTGCAGCCCACACTGAAATCAAACCCGAACCACAGCCGGGTTCAAGTAGTTTTTTATTCAAAAGGTTTTGATTTTTGAGGTAACGGACCAGAATCAGGGAGCTGTAAAAGTAAAGGGGGTGAAAAATTCCGGCTTTTACGGTAATGTTCAGACCTTCGAAATTGAAGCTTCGGTCTTTTCTTAAATACCACAATAACAATGGTTTAAGCGTAATTTCCTGAGAATATTTTACAATTTTCCGAAACATGATTTCGATTTGGCAGTAAAAATTGAAAAATTACATCAATATTCTATAAGATTCGGTTTTTTATTTATCTTTGCAATCCTCTAAAAAAGAAGTTAATGATCATTGTTCCAATCAAAGAAAACGAGTCTATTGACAAGGCTTTAAAGAAATTCAAGAAGAAATTTGAGAAAACTGGTGTTGTGCGTGCGCTTCGCAGCCGCTCCGCTTTTGAAAAGCCTTCTATCACGCGTCGTACTACTGTAAAGAAGGCGATTTATCGTGATGCATTGCGTGCTGCTGAGAGCTCAAATCTCTAGTATTACCAATTGCTTTTTCATTAGACGTTAAAGTAAGCTCCGTTTCTCAAGGTGCCGGTTTACCGGAAGCACCACTAACTAATTGGCCTTTCCATTTCAGGAAGGCCTTTCTGTTTTGGAAAGGAGATGACATGTTAATGTCGACTTGTTTTTCATGCATCTTTATTTTAAATTTAATGTATAATCTGCTTCTAATGTGATTATCTTTGAAAGTAAATTGATTCGTTTCACATGCCTGTAAAACGCTTTTTATCTCACTTGCAATACGAAAAGCGCTATTCGCCCAATACGCTGATTGCCTATGAAACTGATTTGACCCAATTTTTTGATTACATCTTAAAGGAATATCAGTCAATCGATCCCAAAGACATTACGCACTTTTACATCCGATCCTGGATTGTAAGTTTAATTGATGCTAAAATTACTCCCAGGTCGGTAAACCGGAAAATAACTGCTTTGAAATCATTTTTCAGATTTTTACTGCGCGAAAAAGTTTTGGAACTGAATCCGATGGTTAAGGTGCAATCACCTAAGACTGGAAAAAAATTGCCTGCCTTCATCGATGAAAAAAAGATGGAAGATCTTTTTTCTGAAATTACATTTGAAGAAGGATTTGCAGGAGTTCGTGACAGAACTATACTGGAATTGTTTTATGGAACCGGAATGCGTTTGACTGAACTGGTCAATCTGAAAACCGGTGATATCAGCTTCAGCAATCAAACTATCAAAGTGTTAGGGAAAAGAAACAAGGAACGAATTCTTCCAATCTCCGTTTCTCTGTCAACTGCTTTAAAGAATTATATTGTCGCGAGAGAATTATTTGTTTCGGGAAATACAAGTAAGGAATTAACTTTATTCGTTGATAATCGTTGCAACAAAATATACACCAAGTTCGTTTACCGACTTGTGAAGAAGTATTTGGGTATGGTTACTACGGGAGACAAGAAGCATCCACACGTTTTAAGACACACTTTTGCGACACACCTTTTGAATAATGGGGCTGAAATCAGTGCTGTTAAAGAATTGCTCGGACATTCCAGTCTTGCCGCCACCCAGGTTTACACTCACAACACCATTGAAAAATTAAAGAATATTTACAAGCAGGCGCATCCTAAAGCCTGACAAAATCTATTTGCTATGAAAATCAAAGTGCAATCCATTCATTTTACAGCTGACAAAAAGTTGTTGCAATTCGTTGAGGAAAAAGTGGATAAACTTCTTCAGTTCTACGATAGCATTATCGATAGCGAAGTCTACCTTCGGTTGGACAAGTCCGAGAACACTGAAAATAAAATCACGGAAATCAAGATCAACATACCGGGCAAGACTTTGTTTGCAAAAGAGCAATGTAAAAGTTTTGAGGAAGCAACTGATGTTGCGATAGAAGCACTACGCAAGCAAATCACCAAGCAAAAGGAGAAAGTAAGAGGAGTGTAATCGGATAATTTTTTCGATAATCACTGCGTGAGCGTTTTACAATTCGTAATTCGCTCAGGCAGCAATTGCTTCTCTTACCTTCGTGCGTAACCAGTTCAGATCGGCTACATTTTTCTCTTTCTCAATTTCATTCTGTATTTTGAGTAATTTGGATTTACTGAATCCTGCTCTTACTATTGCTGTAAGAAATTTGATAAGGTTCCGGTAAATATTTTTCTGGTAATCCGAAATGTGCCTGTTACGTAACAGGAAAAGCCGAAAGGCGGATGCCTGGTAGAAAAAAGAATCAGTTTCTTCAAGTTCGTAGTAACACTTTAACAGGATTACCCTGGCATCGAGTTGATAGAATACATCGTTGAGTGAAACTTCCTGTAGTTTTCGAATTGCTTTTCTATATTCATTAGAGATGAACATAAAATATGAGTCGTTGTAAGCGAGTGCATTTTCTCTTTCTTCTGGTTTGAGAAAGCTGTTATATTTATGAATGAACTGCGCGCACCAATCTTTTTCATTCAAACGCAGACTAATACTCACAATATTTTTATACTCCCATTGTGAGAGGTAGTCGTAATTCATCAAGGATTTGTTTGCAAGCATGTCGCCATAAATATTAAATAAAGTCCGCAGGTATTCAAGAATCCCCTGGTTTACTTTTTTAATGCAATAATTTTTCAGGTACTGATACATTTCACCAAGTTCTTTGGGGTGGAATTTATCAGTATGTGTTTTTAATAAATTTTCAACTATACCGAAATGTATTTCTGCGTCAGCATCACGATCGGTGAGCATTCTTAAAATATGATAGTAGATTTTTACAAGTGGAAAATCACAAAACGGTTCTGCTGAGGCAAGTTTTTTTAAGGAATCAAGCAATGCAATTTCGTAATTTGTTTTTAGGATGTTGGAGAGATTGGCAACTTCGCAACTGAGCTGAAGTTTTTTTGCCAGGTAAAATGTATCGAGATGTAATAGAGTCTGAGAGTAGTCAGGTGTTTCTTTCCGGTTTAATTTATTTCCGGTATAGGTTAGAAACGTTTCTGCATTGTCGAATTTTTGATGATAGAGTGATGCCGTTTGATGCGAGCTGCTGTTTTCAATTTCATCGTGAATCATCAGGAATGCCTTTTCACAATCTCTCGATGAAAGCGCTTTCGCGGCAACAGCATCGTTAAGCACCGCATCCTTTTCCAAATGGCGAAGCGTATAATAATTAATCAGGTGCTTGTTCAATCCTGAAATGCTGTACCTGTAGAATTTATCATCATACTTTTTACCCGGACAAATTTCCCTGTAAACAGCTTCCTTCTCCAGTTCAGGTTTATTTAAGCCTTTGGTGAGGATTTCAAAAAGTTGCCTGTGCACCGTGTTGCAATTGAAATAGGAGGAATCGAGATAATTCCTGAACGATTTCTGGTCATGGGCCGACATTGCTTCCAGTAACTCCCTGGTTTTACTTTTTTTGACCATGTTTTTTATTATAGTTGTGACAAATCAACAAAATGTTTCAAATTATTACAAATACATTTAGTTAAATAATTGAAAATCAATGCTAATATTAATTTGTGTTTAAAAATATAGCTTTGGCAAATTAAAAATTGTGAATTTTTTTCCCTATGACAACCGTAGTAATATTGTACCGTGATATTATATCTAATTCATCCGTACCTTTAAAACCCCATTATTATGAAACATACAATCACATTCTGTCACCAATCTTTCAGCAGGTTATTTTTATTTCTGCTGGCCTGTTTAATGTTGGGTTCATCCCTTAATTCCCGAGCAGCTGATTACTATTGGGTAAATGGAGCTGGTAACTGGAGTGACTTTGCCGGTCACTGGGCTACAACGTCCGGTGGAAACATCTTTCACACCGTTATTCCTACTTTAAACGACGACGTTTATTTTGATGCAAATAGTTTTACTGCAGCTAATCAAGTGGTCCTTATAGATAACACACTTATATATTGTCATGATATGAACTGGACCGGAGCGACGAACAATCCATTTGTTAATGGGTTGGGAAACACGCTTCACATTTATGGTTCACTCACTCTGATACCGAACATGGACTGGTCAGTGAAGCGTGTGGATTTCATGGGTACAAACCCGGGAAATTTACTCTCGCAAGCCGGTCATTCTCTTGATACCTTGTATTTTAATGGAGTAGGTACGTTTGCCTTTACGGAAGATTTGACTGCTAAAAGTATAATCGTATTGGACGGTTCATTATCAACAGGTGGGTTTGATGTAACAACGCAGCGATTTGAATTTGGAGTTGCAGGTGCTACTGTCAGTGGTGATCTGAGCAATTCTACTTTAAATATAAGCAACGAGTTCAAAGCATATTACGGAACGATTAACCTGGTAACTACCAATTGTGATTTGAATTTTGTGAATGCAGTGGTTTCAAAAATGTATCTGTGGGCATCTGGTCAGGCGTTTAATAATATTTATTGTCAGTCCAACACCGAAACAATTGGTGCCTTCTCTTGTCAGAATCTCACAGCTGACGGCTCATTCTATATCAACACTTATTGGTCAAGTATAAGTTGTGCCGATGCCAGTTTTTCTGGCAGTGCTACACTCGATTGTAATTTTACTGCAAACTCAATTGCAATGAATACCCCTGGGTCGACTTTGAAAATCCGCACGTGTAATTTGAGTAACTCATTTACTGCAAATGGAATTTGTGGTCAGCTTATTCAGATTCAACCAATCGATTTTCTAGGTAATGCTTCCCTGGTAATTCCTTCCGGAGTTGTAACAGTTGATTATTGCAACATCACAGGTATCCAGGCATCAGGTGGGGCTACGTTTAATGCTACCAACAGTATTGATGGTGGAAATAATACAGGCTGGAATCTCAGCAGTCCAGCACCTCGTACTCTCTATTGGGTAGGAGGAACCGGAAACTGGGAAGATGATGCGCATTGGTCATTGTTGAGTGGTGGTACCGGAGGAAACTGTGTTCCTTCCTTAATGGATGATGTGTTTTTTGATGCAAACTCTTTCAGTCAGACAGGTGAAACAGTAACAATAAATGGTTCTGGTAAGTGTAAAAACATGGACTGGACTGGAGTAGGTTTCAATCCTACACTCACAGGAGGAGGATTAAGTTCTGTAGTGCTGTATGGTTCTATGACTTTGTCACCAGGTATCCAATGGACATTATACTATACGGAATTTGCAGGAAGCTCAACAGGAAATACAATTTTTACAGCAGGAGTGCAGATGCCAGGCATTTCAATCAACGGTTCAGGTTCGTGGTCACTTGCTGATGAAATACATACCGGAGGAGTGAGTGTTTACCAGGGTACTTTCAATTCAGCAAATCACGACATCTATGCTGGAGGTTTTTCTGCTAACGGAAATAACTCATCAATCTTTGTTGATTTTGGAACTTCTACATTATATCTCACCGACAATTACATGGCCTTCGATAGCCAGTTGACAATCAACAGTGCCAATGCCGATCTTGTTGTGAGTGCAGCAGCTTATTTCCAGAGTTATGATGCACAATTTGATCAGGTAACTTTCCTCGCGGGTGGGTATATAGGAAAATTAACCTGTAACCAGTTTACTGCAAATGCAAGTGTGGTTTTAACAGATCTTAATGCCGGAACTGCATCATTCGATGCATCCTTCCAGGCGTATAAAATAACAGCCGATAATCTCATATTCGCTGCAGGAGTTCATGAATTCCTATTCGATTCTGCACAGGTAAATACTTCTTTTACACTGGCAAGTGATTGTGCAAATACTCTTACTTTAAATAGATATACCCCGTCTGCAGCGCAGGCACAATTTAATAGTGCTGTATCATTTTCCAATCTCGATTACCTTGTTATTTCAAATGTTAATGCATCCGGTGGTGGTTCTTTTGTTGCCAACAACAGTTGGGATATGGGAAATAATACAGGATGGACAATAAACATGGCTGCTGCCAGAGATCTTTATTGGGTGGGTGGAACAGGAACATGGAATGATAATGCACATTGGTCGTTGACCTCCGGAGGTTCGGGTGGTCAATGCCAGCCTGCAATGCAGGACAATGCGACTTTTGATGCGAACTCTTTCTCAGCTCAGGATACTTTGTACATGAATCCAACTATGGGTGTATCATGCAACAACTGGACTTTCACAGGAATTCCTTCAGGAATTATAGTTAACAGTTCTTCATCAAATGCAAACATCAACATTTTCGGTTCCGTAACCTTTGTACCAGGAATGACGCTGAATAGTGTTGCATTGAATCTGCTGTCAGCTAATGCGGGTAATACCATTACAACCGGTAACAATTCATGGGATGCCGTAAGGTTTTCTGGCAGTGGTGAATGGTCAATACAAAGTGGATTGAACCTTAATCATTTCAGCGCAGGCAACGGCACATTCCATAGTAACGGTTACAGTATTACATCAGGTGACTTTAATCTTGGTGGTAGTGCAATTCTTGACTTCTCAACTTCAACACTTACGGCTCTGGGATTTTACAGCAGTCCTACATTGACAATTCTTGGTGACAGTGCAAATGTGATCATGACCAATGGATTTCTCTCCTTTGAAGCATGGGGCGCACATTTCAATTCAGTACAGTTCGTCACCACCGCAAATGTGAATTCTGATTTTAGTTGTAATTTACTTGTAGCAAACGGAAACTTCACCAATATAAATTCTCAGATTACTGCAGGTACTGCGATCTTTATAAATAACGTAACTCTTGGACAGAACTTTGTGTGTGATACACTTATTCTTAATAATCCAGGTAAGCTTGTGAAGATTTCTACTATGACAGTGAACGATGATATTGTCGCATATGGAACAAGCGGATTCCCAATTCAAATTGAAGGATTAAATGGTGGAGGTACATTACAGAAAGCTTCAGGCCAGATCTGTCTTGACTATGTACTGATAAAAGATATCAATGCAACAGGAGGAGCTGCATTCTTTGCAGGTGCAAATGGAGTTGATCTTGGTGGAAACAGTGGATGGATTTTCGGTCCATGTATTCCATTGGTGACTGATGTTTGGCCTGGTGATGCGAACTATGATTTGATTGCCGATAATGATGACGTATTGAATATTGGTCTTGCTTATGGTTATACCGGCCCAATAAGAGTAAATGCGAGCCTGTCATGGATGGCTCAACCTGCTGTTGACTGGTCTGCACAGTTTGCAAATACAGCCAATCTAAAACATGCTGATACTGATGGTAGCGGTTTGGTGGATATGGATGATACCACTGCAGTTTCATTAAACTATGGTTTGATCCACACTCCTCGTTTGTCGGCTCCTTCAGTTTCCCAGTTACCTGCTCCGGTTCTTTATGTGGTATCGAATCCTGATACTGCCTCACTCAGTGATACAGTAGAGGTTGATATCTTCTTAGGTACTTCAGCTATTCCGGTGGATAGCATTTATGGAATTGCATTCACAGTTAATGTAGATACTGCACTTGTTAATGCCAATTACCTCTCAGTTGATTACACAGGATGCTGGATGGGTACTAACCAGGTTGATATGATCGGATTTACTAAAAATCTTATGGCTCAGGGAAGGGTTGATATGGCTCTTGTGCGTACCGATCAGCAAAATGTAAACGGATATGGATTCCTGACACGACTTGGTATTGTGATCGTGGATAATGTTGGTGCGAAAGTAACTATGCCAATTGTGTTGACTGATATAAAAGCTATAACGGCTACCGAATACCTGCTTGCACTCGGTGTTGAAACAGATTCAATTGTGATTGATACTGCTGCAACAGTGGGTATTGCTGAAAGTATAAATCTTGACAGGACGATTGCAATTTTCCCGAACCCTGCCACTGATCAGATTCAGATTATTTCTCACAACAATGATATTACAGGATATCAAATTTACAACCACTTCGGAATGCTGGTTGCAGGTATTGAAGAGAAAAGTAATCGTGTAAAAATTAATACAACAGAATTAGCCCAGGGATTTTATATCCTGGAAGTGCAGACCGCAAAAGGAAAGGTCTTTAAAAAGTTTGAAGTGGTTAAATAGGTGAATATTGTGTAGTTCAATGCGAGCAACCCGAGCATAACCGGGTTGCTCAATTTTAAATGCTGCTCCTGATCCGGGCAGCATTTTTTTTGGCTTTATTTTTTATTATCAGGGAGTACGAATTACACTTCGACAAGCTCAGTGCGGCGCGAATTCTTTGATGTGCCACATCGAATCCACGAATTACGAATACTTTGAGATGCTACATCATCTACCTGCCAGCGAGTTGTTTTCATGGCTTTCTAAAAATCAATATCTATAGCAATCATTCCCCATAGAGACGCAATGCCTTGCGTCTCTACCATGAAAAGGAACCGCCACATTATATTACAAGGGCATCCATTATTTCAAAAGAATGAAGCGTGCAGTACGGACGCCATGCATGGCGTCCGTACTGCTGATGCGGAAGCCCACCTATTAATTTTGCTTGACGATTTTACCGACTTGTTTTGAATATCCACTTTCGACAATTACCTGGTACATGCCAGGTGCAAAGTTGCCCATGTGGATTTTTATTTGCTGCATCCCGGAAGCAATTGGAAAATCTTTCGCGAATACTACCTGGCCTAATACATCTACAATACTGACTTTGGCATCTCCTGAAAAGGATTGACTGATGAGAATGTATAAATCGTCGAATGTTGGATTTGGGAACCAGTGAATAATACTTTCAGAAACATTCTTGCCTGAACAATCGATTCCAATCACTTTAGATTCGTTCGATTCACCATCGAAATCAAATTGAATTAATCTATAATACCTGTGATGGCGAACTCCCGGAATATTATCAATAGCATTATAAGTAGTAGGTGAACTTGTTGTTCCTGCACCTTTCAAGGTAGCTATTGTTGTAAATGATATTCCATCGTCACTGCCTTCCAGTAAAAAATAATCGTTATTGGTTTCTGAAGAAGTTATCCATTTCAATTTAATTCCATCTTCCTCACATTCCGCTGTAAAACTTATAAGTTCCACAGGAAGCGGTGTGGATTGTGGAGCCAGGTTGAAATTTTCGGTGTTGAACGAAATCCATGCGCCTTTCGTAACGCTCGATAAAGCAGGTGAGGCTGCGCCATTGATCAGTACACCTGATATTGCTCTCCATTGTACCGGAGGTGCATTCCATGCCCACTGAGCCATGAGCAATGAAGGAAGTGGTGCAATATTATCCTGTACGTTATCAAAATACAAAGTGATATCCGGACTGGATGAACCTGAAAGATTATTAATTTTCTGATACCAGTATGGATTGATGTTTCCAATGTTCGCATCCTTTAATGTAATAGGGAAGCCATCAATTGTTGGATCATTATTTACAAACCGCGCAGCAAACGTGTTTGCAGCACTTGAAGATGGTTTTAAAGCAACTGGTCTGTATCTTGGTGTTCCTGTACTGGCACCAAGAGGGAAAAGATAAGTTCCGGTTGAATTGGTGTTTCTGATGAGTCTGCCTATACCTGTGCTGCTTACAAATCCCTGCACAGGAGTTGAACTCAATCCACCTGTCCTTGTTACTGAAGTCGTAGCCGCATTTGTAACTTGTAACCAATTGTTTTGTGTGGCCAGTTCACGATCATTAAGTGATAGTGTGCCTTCAACAATGGTATTTAAATTCAAAGTTTTAATTCCGGAACCTGACAGTGTCAGATTGTAAAAATTGGTAGTGGTGCTACCGGTAATTACCTGAGCGGCTCCCATAAGTTCGGTTGTGCCCGGACTGGAATTAATAAATGCATTTGTGCTGCTGTTGTTGGTCCAGTCGCCAGTAAGTGTGATTAAACCCCAGTTGTCAATTCTGCCAATGTTCGCAGCAGTATTGTCGCGATTGATTAATCCCCCTTCGACAGTTACCAATGCATTTGCTTCCACATGAATGAGAGATCCATCATTGACGATGAGTCCTGATCCGAAAGCAGGGCAGGCTGCTACAGTGATGTATGTTGGTTTGTTGAGAGAATTATTTCCAAAGCCATTTGTTGCCTGAAGTGTTACATTATACGTGCCTGCCACATTATAAGTGATCACAGGATTTTGTATCGCCGATGCACCGGGAGTACCACCCGGGAATGTCCAGACCCAGGCAGTGGGTGAGTTGGTCGATAAATCAGCAAATGAAACCGTGCTTCCTGTACATACTGTTGTTGGCCATCCTGTAAAATTGACTACCGGCGGAGAGCATACGTTTACAGTAATAAATCCTGACATGGTCACTGTATTTGAGCCGGCTCCATTTGTTGCCATGAGAGTCACGGGGTATGTGCCTGCTGTTGCATAAGTGACAACAGGATTCTGGAGAATGGAAGTTGCCGGTGTGCCTCCTGTAAAAGTCCATTGCCAGGAGTTTGGAGTGTTGGTTGAGAGATCGGTAAATGTTACTGCGCCACCTGCACAAAGTGTAGTGGGTGCAGCAGAGAAATTAGCAACTGGTGCAACCGGACAATTGGTTACTGTGATATAGGCATTTTTGGTAATTGAGCCGGATCCGTATGGATTCGTGGCTGTGAGAGTTACATTATAAACTCCCGGAGTGGCATAAGACACTGTAGGGTTTTGTGCAATAGCAGTTGATGGGGAACCTCCGGGAAATGACCATGACCAGCCGGTAGGGCTATTTGTAGAGAGGTCAAGAAAGAAAACCGCTTGACCGGTACAGACATTCAATGGAGTTCCAGTAAAATTTGCAACAGGTGGAGGGCAGTTATTGACTACAATATAATTTGTTTTCGTTTCGGTATCGGAACCGGAGGCATTGGTAACTGTGAGTGTGACTGTATAATTTCCAGGCGCAGCATATAGTATTGCTGGTGGGTTTTGTCCGGCAAATGCATTCGGAACACCTCCGGGGAAACTCCAGTTCCAGGTTGTGGGTGTTCCTGCACTCTGATCAGTAAATGTGACTGTGAGTGAATTGCATCCTGTCGTTGGTGTGCCGGTGAAATTAGCGATTGGTGCATTGATTGAACAATTGGAAGCATTAAGTGCGATCATGGCAGTGGGAGCACAGCTGTTGTTAATCACACTCCGCGACATAATATCATTTCCTCCTGCAGTTTCACTTATTGGAGTCAGCGTTCTTCGATCTGTATTCGGACCAACCGCATAATTCATCACTGTAACAGGAGTTATTGTGTGTCCCAGTTGGTGGCTATGTCCCAATTCATGAAGAGCAACAGATTCAAAATCGAAAAGCCCTCCTGCAGTTGCTACAGGACCATAATTCCAGTTAATTCCCCCTGTGCCATTAGTGCGGAATTTAAGATCATTTTCATTCAGATACCACACTCCAAATGCGCATCCGCTATAATAGCTGTAAGAAACACCGAGCACACCTGCAGGTAATGCACAGCTTCCATCAAAAGTAACTACGTTGGTGCCATCGAGTGCCTGACATGCAATTGCACTTGTACCTGATTTATTGAAATTGACAAAAGTTCCACAGCGCCATGTTTGAAGTGCTCTTTCAAATGCTGCAACTGCAGGTGCATTTCCATTAAATGTTGTGTTGTACGCAAAATTATATCCACCTATTCCATTGTCGTTGACCAGATCAGGTTGATAATAAACTCCACCTGAATTCACATTTGATTCGTTGTAGTTTATGGTAATGGTTACAGCTGAAATTGTAGATTCATTCAGATCGTTGGTAACCCGAATATTTCCACTACCTGCTTGAGTTGGAACAAATGCCTGTATTGATGTATTACTCCATAGCACAATATGGTTTGCGGGTGTTGGTATGAATCCTGCGCCGCCATTATTGGCATCCCTGAATTCAAGCGCACGAGTTCCGCCGAAAGGCCCTGCTCCGAAGTTGGTACCTGTTATAGTAACCAATGAAAATGTTCCGGCTGTGGAGGGTGAAGAAATTGCAGAGATGGTAGGCAAAGCCATGAATGATGGATTTCCGGTTGGCCCGGAATTGGATTGCTGAAAAATACTGAATGGGATAATGGAAGAATAATTTTGCCCGGTGAGCGAAGTGAGGTTTTGATAAATATCTATTGAAATATCATTATATACCTGGTAATGATCAACAGCATTCAATGATTTCAAATCGTATTTAATAAACGATTGGTTTGCGGAATATCCTGTGTATTGTATTCCTCCTGATACAGGGATTCCGGAATTAGGTATTGCTGATGGAACTCCGAAAAAAACACCTATGTCATCAGGTTTGAGCTGCAATGAAGGTTCAACCTTTATCATTTGGTTTCCGACAATTCCTCCTTCAGTAATGATTTCGATTTGGCCTCCTGAAACATTGCCTTTAAAAACTTTATACACTTCAATAACGTTGCTCGTGTATATGAAATCAGCACTGCTGTTCCAGAATGAATTCTGACTGATAACTTTTCCTTCTACTATCAAAGTTGAATTTGCAACTCTTTCAGAAATTGAAACAGGGTAGGTCAAGCACTGCGAATACAGTACATCCTGCGAAAGCAGTACAATAACCGCTGTCAGTATAAAACTGATTCGTATGAAAAGGAGGGAGCGCATAGCGGTGCCGCTTTTTTAAAAAAATTATTGATTATTGAATGTTTCTGAAGGGACAAAAGTTTTGACCTCTTTCTTCTCAGTCTGTTCAAAGGTTTTTTCCTGCGAAATTCCTTTCAGCGTTGCCCTTAACCGGTTCTGGTTTTTGTAATACATTCCGCTTTCAATTGGTTGACCATATAAAGTTGGACTGATATATTTACCGGCGAGTGAACCTGTTTTGTTGATGATAACCAATCTTTCATCAGGATTCTGCTGCAGATAAGGATCATTCCTTTCTGCGTACACGATCCACGATACTTTCATTCCTGTTGTACCGCCGGCAACAATAAATTGCTTGTTTGTAATTTCCTGTTTAATATAAAGTTGCGCAGGTGCTCCTATAGGAGTGAGATGATAACTGTAGTTTGTATTGTTGACTGATTCAAAATAATCAGGAAGTGTTACTACTGCTTCTCCTGCACTGTTCAGCGTTATATTTCCTCTGTACACATTCAGGATTTCAGGTGACTCCATCGAGAAATGTTTAAGTATTTTATTTGCAGGATCCAATGGGTAATCAATCATGAATGATTTGGTACCACTTGATCCGAGATCGTTATCGAAAAATCCGCCGTATCTGGTTGCACCATTCGCATCGGCATACCCATAAACTCCGATTGCTGAATTTCCGTTTGTCACAAAGCCTGTAACTCCATATCCCAGGTTTCCTGTTGCTGTGCCATAAACACCATCTCCATCCGCACCACCTACGCCAACAACACCTGCACCGCTGGCTACTGTTGTTTGGCCCTGAACTGCCGAAAGACCACCAACACCAAATATTGCGACAGCAGTGGTTGAAGTTATACTTGAATATAAACCATGACTGAGGTTTGTTACTCCTGTATTATAAGCGAAGATTCCAACTCCTGAGTTTGCTGCTGATCCGGTAACACCTGCGCCGCCATTAAGCATTGTAAATGTTCCGCCCGCGTCTCTCCCTATTATTCCCGTTGAAGAAAGTGCAGGAGAAATATTAGTCGAGACAGAGTATGTTCCGATTCTTGCTCCGGTGAAAGCAGCGCCTGAACCCATTACGGCGTAGTTTCCTAAAGCGTTATTTCCTGCAGACAATATTCCAGTTCCACTCGTATTTGTGTTGAATGCGCCAGTTCCAAATCCTGTTGCGGATGTGGATATTCCTGTAACACCATTTCCCGGAGTAGCACCTGCACTTGTGTTCTGTCCATAAATCCCATCTCCGGTACCGGTAGCCGCTCCTGTAGTGGCATCAAATCCACCACCTGCATATGAAGAGAAAACAGATGTTGCGAATGGTGCCGCACTGTTTACTGATACTTGTCCGTTGGCCAAAACGCGCATCCTTTCAATATTGAATGCACGGATGATGAGAGCTACAGAATCTATAGTTCCCAAAAAGTTAGTATTGACAACAGTACCTGAATTTCCTGTTGTCAGCCAGGCTGGAGAATTTAATCCGGTGGCATTAATCAGTGTACCGTTCAGATCTGACAAAACCATCCGGCTTCCAACACCCGCTAAAGTGGACGATCGGACATTACCGATTATGTGAAGCTTTTCCAACGGTGTTGCCGTGCCGATTCCAACGTTCTGAGCGTTTAAAGTCTGTCCGCAAAGCATTATCAGAAGAAGTGTCAGGCATCTGATCACGGATTTCAGGTAAAATTGTTCCATTTTATGAATATTAAAAATTCAACTCTATATCAAATATAGAAAATTTTCGACACTTTCCGAAATTTCTATACTTTGTTGAAAACAAATTAGTTAATTCTCCTTAAAACTATATTTTACAATTAATATATTGTATTTAATTAAGAAGTTGTCAATTGAATCAGGATGGCTTTGGATGCCTGATCCGGTAGTGATAAATATTTTGACTAACCATTTGTATATCAAAATATCTTTCATACATTTGCAATCCCAAATTTTGGGGTGTTCTTTGAGTACCTGAAATATTCCAAGCCGATGTAGCTCAGTTGGCCAGAGCTACTGATTTGTAATCAGTGGGTCGGGGGTTCGAATCCCTCCATCGGCTCTTTGGAAAAAGTGGTGAAAACCGCTCCGTTCCTGATGGCTTTCAGGTAATTTGGGGAGATACCAGAGTGGCCAAATGGGACAGACTGTAAATCTGTTGTCTTACGACTTCGAAGGTTCGAATCCTTCTCTCCCCACACAGAACTGAGTCGGCAGTAGGCAGTGTGCAGTAGGCAGTTGTGCCAGATAGAAAAAGCAATCGCGCCTTGCTTTTGAGGCGAATTGATAAATATAAAATAGCATCCTTTTCTCCTTTGGAGTTTCGGATTGTACCAATAACCAACCTTCACTCGCGTTGCGAGCTATGGATGGTAAAAGCGGAAGTAGCTCATTTGGTAGAGCATCAGCCTTCCAAGCTGAGGGTGGCCGGTTCGAGCCCGGTCTTCCGCTCGAAAGAAACCAGAATCGCTGGTTTTTAGTGGATTAGTGATCGAGCTGCATAGAAGCGCCCGGATTATCAGGGGATTTCGACCGCTCAAAAGCCAATGTAGCTCAGTCGGTAGAGCACATCCATGGTAAGGATGAGGTCACCAGTTCGATCCTGGTCATTGGCTCTTCCACGGAAGGGAAAGACAATTGTAACAAATTGTTGTGTATATTTAAATATCAAACATCGCGAAAGCGATTTAATAAATAAGAGTAATTAAAGTAAAAAGAAAATTCCTGTAGTGCCACGTGTTCTGATTATCAGAAACCGGTAAGCAGGACCACACTGACAGGAATCCAAAATCAATTAAATAAAAACCTCGTTTAAATAACCCATCCAAAATGGCAAAAGAAAAATTCGACCGTTCCAAACCCCATGTAAACATTGGAACTATTGGTCACGTTGACCACGGTAAAACTACCCTTACTGCAGCAATCACTTCAGTTCTTGCATCTCAGGGACTTGCCGAAGTAAGAGATTTCTCTTCTATTGACAATGCTCCAGAAGAAAAAGAGCGTGGTATTACTATTAATACCGCACACGTTGAATATTCAACTAAAGCACGTCACTATGCACACGTTGACTGTCCAGGCCACGCTGACTATGTAAAGAACATGGTTACTGGTGCTGCTCAGATGGACGGAGCTATTCTTGTTGTAGCTGCGACTGACGGACCTATGCCACAAACTCGTGAGCACATCCTGCTTGCCCGTCAGGTTGGTGTACCTAAGATTGTTGTTTTCATGAATAAAGTTGACATGGTTGACGATCCAGAATTGTTAGACCTTGTTGAAATGGAAATCCGCGAACTTTTGAGTTTCTATCAGTTTGATGGTGACAACACTCCTATCATCCGTGGTTCTGCCTTAGGTGGTTTGAACAACGATGCTAAATGGGTACCGAAAATCAACGAACTTATGGATGCTGTGGATACTTTTATTCCAATTCCTCCACGTGATATCGACAAGCCATTTTTGATGCCTGTTGAAGACGTGTTCTCAATCACTGGCCGTGGTACAGTTGCTACAGGTCGTATTGAGAGAGGTATCATCAACTCTAACGATACTGTTGATATCCTTGGAATGCAGGAGAAAAAGTTGACATCTACCGTTACAGGTGTTGAGATGTTCCGTAAAATCCTTGACAAAGGTGAAGCTGGTGATAACGTAGGTTTGTTGCTCCGTGGTATTGAGAAAAACGATATCCGTCGTGGTATGGTTGTCGCTAAACCAGGTTCAATCACTCCTCACACCGATTTCAAAGCTGAGATCTATGTATTGAAGAAAGAAGAAGGTGGACGTCACACTCCATTCCATAACAAATACCGTCCTCAGTTTTATTTAAGAACGACTGACGTTACAGGCGAAATCGTACTTCCTGAAGGACGTGAAATGGTTATGCCAGGTGACAACGTTACTATCACTGTTCAGTTGATCGTTCCTGTTGCTATGGACAAAGGTCTTCGTTTCGCTATCCGTGAAGGTGGCAGAACTGTTGGTGCCGGCCAGGTGACTGAAATCATTAAGTAATACTTTAAAATTCCTGTTTGCAGCAGTTGGCCGGTTCACTGGGTCACACTGCTGCAAACGGATTTAAAATAAGTCAAAAGTTAACCGATTACCGTTGACCGCTGACCAATAGAGTAAGTAAAGCTTACAGTAAAGAGTAAAAGTTACGGGTGTAGCTCAATTGGTAGAGTAGTGGTCTCCAAAACCATTGGCTGGGAGTTCGAGTCTCTCCACCCGTGCTAAAACAGAGTGCCACTTAACAAGAAAGAATAGAAACTAAATAACTTCGTTTACGAACCATGGGAAAAATCAAAGCATATATCCAGGATTCATACAATGAATTGATGCATAAGGTATCCTGGCCTACATGGGCAGAACTCCAGAGCAGTGCAATAGTTGTACTTGTAGCATCGTTGATCATTGGAATTTTGGTTTTCGGGATGGATTCTATTTTCCAGGTCGTAATGAATCTTCTTTACAGTTCTTTCTAATATTCTGCTGAAATGAATGATAAAAAGTGGTATGTGATCAGGGCGATCAGTGGGAAAGAAAAGAAAGTAAAGCAATATATCGAGTCTGAAATTTCACGTCTGAAGCTGCAGGATTATGTAGCGCAGGTATTGATTCCGATGGAGAAAATTTACCAGATTAAAGATGGTAAAAAAGTTAGCAAGGAAAGAAGTTATTTCCCGGGTTATGTGTTGATAGAGGCGTACCTGACCGGAGAAATTCCACATATAATTGAAAATACTACAGGTGTCATCGGATTCCTGGGTGCAAAGGGAGAAGCCCCTGCACCATTGCGTGTTTCCGAAGTAAACCGGATTCTTGGTAAGGTTGATGAACTGGCCGATTCAGAAGAGATTATTCACAACCCGTTTGTGGTGGGTGAATCAGTGAAAGTGATTGACGGACCGTTCAACAGTTTTACAGGAATCATTGAAGAAGTAAACGAAGAGAAGAAGAAGCTTAAGGTGATGGTTAAGATTTTCGGAAGAAAAACACCTCTTGAGCTTAGTTATATGCAAGTCGAAAAAGAATAACAACCCTTCCCGGGGAAACTCTTTCAGTAAACGTCGCTTCCAGGCAGTCTCTGAAAGATAACAACGGGAACTTAATACCTCAAACAAAATGGCTAAAGAAGTAGCAGCCCTCATAAAACTCCAGGTAAAAGGTGGAGCCGCTAACCCGGCACCTCCAATTGGTCCCGCATTAGGTGCCAAAGGTGTAAACATTATGGAATTCTGTAAGCGTTTCAACGCGCTCACACAGGATAAAGCCGGAAAAGTATTGCCGGTGATCATCACTGTTTATGCCGATAAATCTTTTGAGTTCATCATAAAAAACCCTCCTGTTGCAGTACAGTTGCTTGAAGTATCTAAGCAAAAGTCAGGTTCAGCTGAACCAAACAGAAAAAAGGTTGCCTCAGTATCATGGGCACAGGTGAAATCAATTGCCGAAGGGAAAATGCCCGATCTGAATTGCTTTACCGTTGAGTCAGCCATGAAAATGGTTGCAGGTACAGCTCGCAGTATGGGTATTACCGTTGAAGGGGAGTTTCCCGGAAAATAATCTCCGGCAGTAGTTTATTCATTATAAACAATCGCAGACAATGCCACAATTAACAAAAAAACAGAAAGCAGTAGCCGGTAAAGTCGACGCTGCAAAACAATACACTCTTCTGGATGCATCTAAATTGATGAAGGATATTTCCCACACCAAATTTGATGCTTCTGTTGATATCGCAGTCCGCCTGGGAGTTGATCCCCGTAAGGCTAATCAAATGGTACGTGGTATCGTTACCCTTCCTCACGGAACAGGTAAAACGATCAAGGTACTTGTACTGTGCACTCCTGACAAGGTAAAAGAAGCAGAAGATGCAGGTGCTGATTATGTTGGATTGGATGAATACATTCAGAAAATCGAGCAAGGCTGGATCGATATGGATGTTGTAATTACCATGCCTGGTGTAATGGCTAAAGTAGGTAAACTCGGTAAGGTCCTTGGACCCCGTAACCTCATGCCTAACCCTAAAACCGGAACGGTAACTAACGATATCGGTAAAGCAGTTATGGAAGTTAAAGCAGGTAAAATCGATTTCAAAGTTGATAAAACCGGAATCATTCATGCCTCCATCGGCAAAGTATCATTCGACGCTCAGAAATTGTATGAGAATGCGCATGAACTGTTGCAAACCATTTCCAAATTAAAACCATCTTCTGCAAAAGGTGCCTACTTCAAGAGCATTGCTATGTCAAGCACTATGAGCAAAGGCGTTAGAATCGATGCAAAGTCGATTGCAGGTTAATCAGTTAAACCCGAAGATTTATAAAGTCCAATGAAAAGGGAAGAAAAAGAACAGATCATCAGCTCCTTAGTTGAGAACCTGTCAAAATACAACAATTTCTATATCACTGATATTTCCAACCTCACAGTTGAAAAAACAAATCAGTTACGCAGACTTTGTTTCGATAAAGATGTAAAAATCAATGTTGCGAAAAACTCATTGATTAAAAAGGCACTTGAGCGTTTGGATGGCGATTACAGCCCGATGTTTGCTGCCCTTAAAGGTTCTACCGCTATCATGTACAGTGAAACCGGAAACGTTCCTGCAAAACTTATCAAACAATTCCGCAAAACAAGCGATCGTCCTGTGCTTAAAGGTGCATGGATTGATACCGCAGTATTCCTCGGCGACAATAATGTAGATACCCTGGCATCTCTGAAATCAAAATCAGAACTCGTTGCCGATATCATCGCATTGTTGCAGTCACCTGCCAAGAATGTTATTTCAGGCCTCCAGTCCGGTGGTCAGAAACTATCTGGCATCTTAAAAACTCTTGCAGAAAAAGGTTCATAAGCTTCCACGAAGAACCTCGCTCTTAATAAACCCAAATTCTAAAATCATCAATTAAGTAACAAAAAAACAATTAATAAAATGGCAGATTTAAATGCATTCGCAGAACAGTTGGTTAACCTGACTGTAAAAGAAGTTAACGAATTAGCTCAGATCCTTAAAGATCAGTATGGTATCGAGCCAGCTGCTGCAGCACCTGTAATGGTAGCTGGTGGTGGAGGCGGAGCCGTTGCTGCTGAAGAGAAATCAACATTTGATGTGATCCTCAAAGCTGCCGGACAAAATAAACTGGCTGTAGTGAAGTTGGTAAAAGAACTTACAGGCCTTGGCTTGAAAGAAGCTAAAGATCTTGTTGATGGCGCACCAAAACCAGTTAAAGAAGGTGTTGCTAAAGATGAAGCTAATACACTTAAAGCACAATTAGAAGAAGCAGGCGCTGAGGTTGAAGTTAAATAACCGATCCTGTTCCTTGTAGTGAACTTCAGACCTCTGCTCCTTAACCGGGAGTAGAGGTCTATACCCTTTTATAAACCGACGTGAT
>Ga0190274_10000456_pt1 | contig 24856 bp, 22 predicted proteins | sample Popmic531T_FD_133002 | JGI IMG/M metagenome (GOLD analysis project Ga0190274, IMG submission 133002) | Populus adjacent soil microbial communities from riparian zone of Yellowstone River, Montana, USA - 531 T | ecosystem: Environmental > Terrestrial > Soil > Riparian zone | place: USA: Montana... | reverse complement strand
TAAAGTGACAAAGCAAACCAAAGAAATTTACGAGATCGAATTGAATCATGACTAGCGAAGAACAACCGGTTTACGAGGAAAAACAATACCTCGGCTACAATGGCCTGAGCCTGATGCGAAGGCTGCTGTTGGGATTGTTCTGCTTTGCAGTCTACTGGTGGAAAACACAAAATGGTTTGAACGGCGACATGTTTTTCTGGCTTGGCATTGCAGTGATCATTCTTTCAATACTGCTGCTTTTCGTGCTGCACATCAAAATTTCTGTGTTTAAGAATTTTATTGTGCTGGATGGACTATGGACTACGCGCAAGGTGAAAATAGACCTTAAGAACATTGTAAAGGTGGAACGCACTACATACAGCAAGTACCACCTGAACAACCCTGTTTTCAACCTCCACCTGAAAGGGACCGTACGTTTTTATACAGGCGGGAATGATTGTATTGAAATTACGGACAGCGAAGGTTTGCCGTACAGGATCGGAACACAGCGTCCCGGGGAACTGGAATATATTCTGAAAGGTCTCACAAAGAAATTGGATTCATGAACAATACCATCTGCATTATAAGAAAGGAAGAGCTTTCTTCTTATGAAATTGCCAAAGGTGATGCCTTAAGCAATCCCGCCGACAGGATCATGAGGATAAACGACCTGGATCGTGCCATGAAGCTGGGAAATAATGAGCACCAGAAAGTGAAGATTGTTTTTGAATCCACTGAAGGGACGATGGCAGTCGAAACGACAGTTTGGGAAGTCACGCAGAATTATGTGATCCTGAAATCGAACATGGCATTGCCGATTCGGAGTATTCACAGGATTGACTTCTTCGAATGATTTACTGACAAATTGTTCCGTAAAAATCTGCGGAGCAGTAATTGATAATCAAACACAAATTTTAAAACCACATAACTTATGAACTTCAGAAAATTTATTCCATGGATCATCATTGGTGTTGTCATCCTTTGGCTGATGAGTCTGTATAACGGTCTTGTCGGAAGCCGGGAAGGCGTGAACAGCAAATGGTCGAACGTGGAAGCGCAGTACCAGCGTAGGAGCGACCTCATTCCAAACCTCGTTGCTACCGTAAAAGGTGCTGCTGATTTCGAAAAGTCAACACTTGAAGCAGTGATCCAGGCGCGTGCCAATGCTACCAGTATCAAGGTCGATCCCAATGATCTTACCCCTGAAAACCTTCAGAAGTTCCAGCAGGCACAGGGACAGTTGAGTTCAGCATTGGGAAGATTGCTTGCTGTTGCAGAAGCCTACCCGCAATTGAAATCGGTTCAGAACTTTTCTGAATTGCAGGCACAGCTTGAAGGAACTGAAAACAGGATCAATGAAGCCCGCAGGCAGTATAATGAAGCTGCGCAGGCTTACAATACTACCCGTGCAAAATTCCCGCGTGTACTTGTGGCTAGTCTCTTCGGCTTCAAGGAAAAACCTTACTTCCAGGCTGATGCCGGAACTGAAAAAGCACCCTCAGTCGGGGATGAATTCAAAAAATGACAGCTGAAAAATATTTTACAGAAGAAATTCGCAACGGCATCAATGCAGCCATTACTGCTGCTGAAAAAAAAACTTCCGGAGAGATCAGGTTGTTCATTGAGAACAATTGCGTTGGGGAAGTGCTCGACCGTGCGGCTTTCCTGTTTAAGGAGCTGAAGATGGATGCCACCAACGAACACAATGGTGTGCTGTTTTATCTTGCTATGAAGACCCAGAAGTTTGCTATCCTTGGCGACTCCGGCATCAATTCAAAAGTTCCAAAGGATTTCTGGCTGGATATAAAAGTCGAAATGCAGAATTATTTTGTAAAAGATGAATTTTCGGCCGGACTTGTGAGAGGAATTACGATGGCTGGAGATGCGTTGCAGAAGTATTTTCCTTATCTCAGGGAAGACAAGAATGAATTGAGTGATGAGATTGTATTTGGAAAACAGTAATCAGTTTGTAGTTACCAGTTTGAAATAGAAGCCGTTCTTTTTTGTTAATTGGCATCTGGATATGTCACCCTTGAACAGGTATAGATTATTTCTCGCCTTTACTTTTAGTTTTGATTTATTGTTCAAAGGTTTCTGTTATTCCCAGGATACAACAAAGGAAAATAAAAGCGCTGCAATCAGGTTTGCAAATTTTACCGATGTAAATATTGGATTAAGCAATTGCATTAGTTACGGTGTTCGTGTTTCATCGGGTATACAAATCAAATCAAAGTTATATTTTGGTATTGGTGCCGGATACGATTATTACCGGAGAATTAATAATTACGGGGGAACGAATCAATATTATAAGATTGATCAGGAACCTACATTCGACCTGCAAGTGATGCCTGTTTATCTTGATATCCGATATCCTTTTTATTGCAGGAATGAGTTAAGTATATATTTGTGTTTAAGTGGTGGGAGGTCGATACTTGTATCCGACAATGTAAATGAGGTCGATGCGCGCGTTGGTTCACTAAATAATGGAGGTTATTATACGAAGGTCTTTTATAAATATGAAGGTGGTAACCTTTATTACATTGGGCTCGGCTTTGTCCATAAAATATCGCCCTCTATAAAATTACTTTATGGCTTTGGTTACAACCAGGCTGGCATTGTTCTGACAGATCCATATAATTCGAAACAATTGGTTGGTGATTTTATAGCAATTAGGGTTGGGATTGGATTCTGAATTCAGTATCTATATTAGTATACGATTTATTGCCAACTGTAAACTGCCAACTGCCAACTGGCTTTCCATATCTTCGCGCAATGTCGCAGGCACAAAAGTCTTTTTCTCAGTTCAAGCTCAATAAGCAGTTATTGAATGCTATTGCCGATGCAGGTTATGAAACTCCGACTGCCATTCAGCAAAAGGCCATTCCACAAGTACTGGCCGGTGTTGACATGCTGGGCATTGCCCAAACAGGCACTGGAAAAACCGCAGCTTACCTTTTGCCTTTGCTGATGAAAATAAAATTCGCGCAAGGGGATGATCCACGCGCATTGATACTGGTTCCGACCCGCGAACTTGCCATGCAGGTTTATGAGCATTTGAAAATGCTAGCGAAATACACTGACCTGAGAGCTTGTGCGTTATATGGTGGAACGGGAATAAAACCCCAGAGAGAAGCATTGGAGAAAGGAATGGATATCGTGATCGCAACGCCCGGCAGGTTGATGGATTTATATCATGAACGCAGCGTCGTGCTAAAAAAAATCCAGGTCTTTGTAATGGATGAAGCCGAACGTTTGCTCGACATGGGTTTTAAAAGACAAATCGACAGCATTATTGAAGTGGTTCCCATGCGGAGACAAAATCTCCTTTTCTCCGCAACAATGAGTGAGAGGATCCAGACGCTTACAGAACAGTTCCTCGACAGGCCGGTAGAGATCAGAATTGAACCGGATGTGCGCACTGCCAAAACTGTTTCCCAAATCCTGTATTATGTGCCCAATCTCAAATCAAAAACAAACCTGCTGTTACACTTGTTGAATGATGGCGATTTTACGAAGACAATTATTTTCTGCAAAACCAAGGTGGCTGCAACCAACATTGGCAAATACATGGAACGAAAATTCGGAGAAGAAAATGTACGGGTCATCCATGGAAACAAGGAGCAGAATACCCGCATCAATGCCGTGAAAGCTTTCCATGCGGGGGAAGTGAAATTTCTTGTAACAACAGATGTTGCTTCACGCGGATTGGATATAAGAGAAGTGAGTCATGTCATCAACTTTGATGTGCCGTTGGTTTACGAGGATTACATTCATCGCATCGGGCGCACCGGAAGGGCTTTTCACACTGGCGATTCAATTACGTTTTGTTCTCCCGATGACGAATACCACTTAAAAAAAATTCAGAAGCTGATCGGTCAGAAAATTCCGGTGAAGGATATTCCGGGTGAAGTTGAAATTACCGAGACACCTTTTGAGGAAAAGCAGCACCAGTTGCGGGAGATCGATAACCAGCGGAAGAAGGATGATCCGGAATTTGCCGGCGCTTTCCAGGAGAAAAGGCCCCATCCCGGCCTTCCGCGAAAGGGAAAAAGGCCCCATCCTAACCTTCCCCGAAGGGGAAGGAAATAACAGCCGAAGCCCATGAAAATTATATTGAGAGTTTTAAAATATATTTCCCTGTCGCTGGCTGCGCTGGTAATACTTTTTATCCTGTACCTGGTTTTATTTGTGAAGATCGATCCGCCCGATGTCAAAGATCAATCTGCCATGCAGGTAAAAAGAGTGAAGGTTGGGGAGAATTATTACAAGGCCGGAAACAACTTTCTCCGGAAAAATCAAAACGGAATATGGGAAATGTATGTGGAAGGAAAACCTTTTGAAAGGGGAGCAGTGATTGGAATTTTGGGGAAGGATTTACTTGAGTACCAGGAAAATGTTTTCATTGCGGAAATCAGGAAAATAATTCCGTCGGATTTTTACCTGCGCTTCCTGAAATACCTCGTTGCCTGGTTCAACCGCGACATGGATGAATATGTCCCCGCGGAATTTCTCCAGGAGATCTACGGTGAGTCCCTTTCTGCACCTGACAAATACGATTTTGTAGGACCGAAATACCAGCGCATGCTGAACTACCATGCCGCTCACGACATCGGGCATGCGTTGCAGTCGAGAAATTTTGTAGTGGGATGCTCGTCCTTTTCTGCCTGGGGAAATAAAACGGATGACAGCACTTTAATCCTTGCACGCAACTTCGACTTTTATGTAGGAGATGATTTTGCAAAAAATAAAATTATCCTCTTCTGCAAACCTGACAGCGGAATAAAGTTTATGTCAGTTACCTGGCCCGGAATGATTGGCGTTGTTTCCGGGATGAACGATGCCGGGCTTGCCGTCACTATCAATGCGGGTACTGCGCAGGCACCAACCAAATCCGCTACCCCTATTTCCATACTCGTAAGGGAGATCTTGCAGTATGCACATAACATCGATGAAGCGGTAAAAATTGCTTCGATGCGGAAGACTTTTGTTTCTGAATCCATCATGGTGGCATCTGCATCTGACAACAGGACCGTCATCATTGAAAAGTCTCCAACAAAACAGCACGTGCTTGAAGCAAAGGAACCATACCTGATTTGTTCCAACCATTTTCAAAGCGACACATTTGCCAACGATAAGCCGAATATTAAAAACAAACTTGAGAGTACATCGGAGTACCGTTACCAGCGTTTAAAAAATCTCCTCAATGAAACGCCCGAAGTTTCAGTATTGAAAGCGGCTTCCATTCTTCGTGACCGGAAAGGTGCTTATGAAAAGAATATAGGTGAAGGAAATGAGCAGGCCATCAACCAACTCATTGCACATCATTCGGTTATTTTTAAACCAGTGAAACGCAAGGCGTGGATCTCCACGAATTCCTGGCAGCTGGGAGAATATGCATGCTATGACATTGACAGTGCTTTTGGATCAGCACAACAGGGAAAAGATGTGGAGCTTTCATCCAGGCAGCTGAATATTTCCGCAGATGAATTTATTTATTCTAAAGAGTACTACGATTTCCTGGCATTCAGGATCATAAAAAATTACATCCGGCAGGCAGTCACAAACAAGAACTACCGGGCAAGTGAAGCACAGATTTTATCGCTCATTCACACCAACCCGGATTACTATTATTCATATGCATTGGCCGGAGAATATTATCTTGCCCATGATAATAAAGGCGAGGCAAAAAAATATTTTACCGTTGCATTGATGAAAGAACCTTCCTGCCTGAATGAGAAAAACAGAATTGAGAAAGAACTGAAAGAGTGTGAATAAATATGTCAATTCCTGAAATCGAACTCCAATCACTACAGGAGCAGAAGCATCTGCAGGAGCAAAAGCTCTCTGAACTTTTCCATTATGTAGCCGAAAGATCGCCTCACTATAAAAAAATTTTTCGTGAGCAATCCATTTCGCCGGGAAAAATAAAAACGATTGCAGACCTGTCTTCATTTCCATTTACGGAGAAGGAGGACTTGCAATTGCATAATGAAGAATTTATCTGTGTAGATAAAAGTAAAATCATTGACTATGTAACAACTTCCGGTACACTCGGAGAGCCCATCATTATTGCACTCACTGAAAAAGATCTGCAAAGGCTGGAGTACAACGAATACCTCTCGCTGCTTTGTGCCGGTGGATCCAAGAATGATATTTACCAGATTATCACCACCCTCGACAGGCGGTTCATGGCCGGACTTGCGTATTATATGGGAGCGAGGAAAATGGGTGCGGGAATAATCCGTGTGGGCTCTGGAATCCCGGAACTGCAGTGGGATACGATCAGGAAGATCAAACCTACATCGCTGATTACGGTGCCTTCTTTTATCCTTCCGCTGATACGTTTTGCAAAGCAGCATGGCATTGATGTGAATGCTGCCGGGATTACCAAAGCAATCTGCATCGGTGAGCCCATTCGCAACCCGGATTTTTCTCATTCCGTTCTTGCCGAAAAAATTCTTGCAGACTGGAATATTCAATTGTACTCAACGTATGCGTCCACAGAAATGCAGACGGCATTTACAGAGTGTCCTGCTTTCAATGGCGGACATCATCATCCCGAACTTTTAATCGTGGAAGTAATTGATGAAAATGGCAATCATGTGAAAAACGGAGAGGCCGGCGAAGTTGTGATTACCACATTGGGTGTTGAAGGCGTTCCGTTGATCCGGTATAAAACAGGAGATATCTGTAATTATTTTTCTGATCCATGCAGCTGCGGCAGGCAAACCATCAGGCTCGGTCCGGTGATCGGCAGGAAGAAACAAATGATCAAGTACAAAGGAACAACCTTGTATCCACAGGCGTTTTATGATATCCTCCGCAAGTTCGATGAGATCACGAACTATGTTGTAGTTGCATCGACCAACACATCAGGAACTGATGAAATCATCATCATGGCCGTTTCAAAAAAATCGGATCCGGAATTTGAAAAGCAGTTAACAGATCACATCAAGGCAAAACTGCGTGTCGCTCCGAAGATTGAATTTTCTGCAAATGAAAAAGTCGAAGCATTGCAAAACCGCAACAGCATGGGAAGGAAGATTGCGAGGTTTATTGATGAGAGGTAATTCTCAAATGAAAAATTAGGGTAATCCGCCCCTTTAGGGGCGATGTATCGGTTGCTTCAATGCTACCAATAATTTTAGAACCCTGTAGGGGTGATATATTATTAGCCCTGTAAAGGGCATATAGAGTTTTCTAAATCATTCCGGCTCTTTGAAAATAAACCGCTCGTCATATTCAATCTCAAATTTTTTCAAAAGAGATTTATACTCATCAAGAAAATTAATTTTTTTATGATGAGCTTCCTGATTTTCAATATATGTCAACACATTTTTCAAATGAGACCTGCTATATGAAAATGCACCATATCCTTCCTGCCAATTAAATTGTGATCTGGTAAATTCTTCTTTCATTTATCCATTTGGATGAGTTTGCTTTAATGTCCTGCTATAAATCGGAAAGCGATTGATGGGTTCTAAATCCAATCATGATATGTATGTGATCTTCAATTCCATTTATCCCTAATAGTTTGTGATTATTTCCCTGGACAATTCCGGTTATGTATTTGTATAATTCATCCTTCCAGGATTTATGAATAAGAGCTGCGCGGTATTTTACAGCAAAGACGAGTTGTAAATGGATTTGAGTATATGTATTAGCCATGGATGAAGCATACGTCCTTACGGGACTTGGAATGTCATGCAGATTATTTTGGTACCGATATGTCGTCCCTACGGGACTTGGAATGTCATGCAGTTTATTTTGGTACCGATATGTCGTCCCTACGGGACTTGGAATGTCATGCAGATTATTTTGGTACCGATATGTCGTCCCTACGGGACTTGGAATGTCATGCAGTTTATTTTGGTACCGTTATGTCGTCCCTACGGGACTTGGAAAGTCATGTAGATTATTTAGTACCGATATGTCGTCCCTATACAGGACTTGGAAAATCAGTTAGTAATTATTATTACCGATATAATGTCCCTAACGGGACAAATTGAAGCAATGAAATTACTGACGAAGAAATGCATGCAGGCGAAAAGAAGCATCTGATTTTCCAGGTATTTTTTATTAGAAATTAAAATGATGTTTTATGATAAACGCCGATAGCTCGAGAGAGTAAAATACCTGCAGCCCCTTTAGGGGCGATGTATCGGTTGCCTTGTATAGTTCCAGAAAAATTGTGAGCCCCGTAGGGGTGATATATTATTAGCCCCAAAGGGCATCTAACGATTCCTAATCCAGCTTCAGCACTGCCAAAAAAGCCTGCTGCGGGATCTCCACATTCCCAACCTGTCGCATCCGTTTCTTACCTTCTTTTTGTTTTTCAAGAAGTTTCCGTTTACGGGAGATGTCGCCGCCATAACATTTTGCTGTTACATCTTTGCGGAGGGCTTTAACCGTTTCGCGGGCGATGATCTTTGTACCGATGCTTGCCTGTATGATGATCTCAAACTGCTGGCGCGTCATCAGCTCCTTCAGCTTCTCACACATCTTGCGGCCGAATTCCTGCGCATGACTTCGATGTACAAGTGCACTCAAAGCATCTACGGGTTCAGCGTTCAGCCTGATGTCAAGTTTTACAAGATCACTGTCGCGGTATTCAAGGGGGTGATAATCAAAAGAAGCATATCCTTTCGAAATGGATTTCAGCTTGTCGTAAAAATCAAAAACGATTTCAGCCAACGGCATGTCGAACTGAAGTTCTACACGATCCGTTGTAAGGTAATGCTGGCCGATAATATTTCCACGCTTGCCAATGCACAATGTCATGATTGAACCGATGAACTCACTTTTGGTGATGACCTGCGCACGGATATATGGCTCTTCAATCTTTTGTATGTAATTGGGTTCAGGAAGCTCGCTGGGGTTGTGGATCTCTTTCACATCTCCATTGGTGAGATAACACGTATAGTTTACGTTCGGAACCGTTGTGATCACCGTCATGTCGAACTCACGCTCCAACCTCTCCTGTATAATTTCCATGTGGAGCAATCCGAGGAATCCGCAGCGGAAACCAAAGCCAAGTGCTGCTGAAGCTTCCGGCTGAAAAACCAGGGATGCATCATTGAGCTGAAGTTTTTCCATGCTCTTTCGCAACTCTTCATATTCATCAGTATCGACAGGATAGATACCAGCCCATACCATCGGCTTCACGTCTTCAAACCCTTTGATGGCTTCCACGCAAGGTCTGTCAACATGTGTGATGGTATCACCCACTTTAACTTCTTTTGCTTCTTTGATCCCGCTGATGATGTATCCTACATCACCGGTACTTACAACATTGCGGGGAGATTTTGTGAGCTTCAGTACACCAATTTCATCAGCGTGATAATCCTTTCCTGTGGCAACAAATTTTACGTGATCACCCTTTTTAATTTCTCCGTCGATGACCCTGAAGTATGCTTCAATACCACGAAATGAATTAAATACACTGTCGAAAATGAGTGCTTTAAATGGCGCTTCTGGATTTCCTTTTGGCGCAGGTATCCGATGGACAATCGCTTCCAGGATATCATGAATACCGATGCCGCTTTTAGCGCTTGCAGGAATAATATCTTCACGATCGCAGGCAACCAGGTCAACGATCTGGTCCTTTACAACTTCGGGATTGGCGCTTTCAAGATCTATTTTATTCAGTACAGGAATGATGTGCAGGTTATGGTCAACAGCAAGATACAGGTTGCTGATTGTTTGTGCCTGGATTCCTTGTGCCGCATCCACAACAAGGAGCGCACCTTCACAGGCAGCAATGGCGCGTGAAACTTCATAGGAAAAGTCCACATGGCCGGGTGTATCGATCAGGTTTAGAATGTAGCTTTCACCATTGAGCACATAACTCATCTGGATTGCATGGCTCTTGATCGTGATTCCGCGTTCGCGTTCCAGGTCCATATCGTCCAGTACCTGGGCCTGCATTGCCTTTCCGGTAACGGAGCCTGTATATTCCAGCAACCGGTCGGCAAGGGTACTTTTGCCATGGTCGATATGTGCTATAATGCAGAAATTCCTGATGTTTTTCATTTAGGTAACAGACTGGTAATTAAGGTAATTGGGGTAATTGAGTCAAAACCGACGGTATGCCTTCATTCCCATAGTTACCTCAATTATCTTTATTAACTATGCTAAAAAAGGGATGCAAAGCTACAATTTTTGGGTGAAGGTGAAAGGTTAAGTTCAGGTAATCAATGGACGAGTACCGTTAAGCCCAAGTTGATACGGGGGATATTTGCGGCACCATATTCATTACTGCCTGCAATGGCGTTAATAAATTTGAAATTGGGTCCAATGATCAATGACTTTGTAATTGCCCAGGTTTGGGAAATTGAAACTCTAAATCCTGCTCCCTGCAAATCATAAACATCTGAAGGCCGGTTTAACGCGGATACTTTCCATTTTGCGCGAGCATATCCAACACTGCCTGAGATTATAAAAAAACTTTTAAACTTATTTGATTCCAGGAAGAGGGTGTATTCAGCGCCAATGAATGTCATCCCAAGTGTAGCAGTGATATTTTCTAGATGAGCAATCATCCCTGACTCAGTTCTTATATCCAGCTTTTCAGCAAAAGACCTGTTGCGGTTATCGTCTATAACTACGCCCACAAAAGAATGCGGACGCACACGAAGATGAAAGGAGAGGTTATATGAAAATCCTACACTCAATGTCTGGTAGAAGTCCTTTTCGGAAGGAGTCGCATCGCTGTCAGGAAAGAACGGTGTATAGGAAACCTGGATTCCTGCTCCCAGCATGTATGGATTTCCCATTGATGCACGACCCCGTTCATTCATCATTGCAGTGTACCTGTCAACCTTATAAGCATTTATTTTCGACTCTGTGATCCTGAGTTTTTTTATTCCTGTAACAAAATACTTTCCGTTGTATGTGCTGTCGATGTAAAAGAGATATCTTTTTGTTGAATAAATAATTTTATGGTTCAATGTATCACCGTATTGTGTGATGATCATATCCTGGGCCCCGGCAAAAGAGGAAATAAATAGTAGAAAAATTAGAAGATGCCTGGGCTTCATCAGGCAAAGCTAAAACAAAGTTTATAGCCTGCCTACAGCGCCTTTGATGCTGAAATACTAAAGTGAACGTTGAAACGATTATTTCAATCAACTTAACAAACTATATTTGCGGCTTTATGAAAGTAACCGACCACCTCAAGAACGCAAAAGGTACCCTTTTCTCAGCCGAAATCCTGCCTCCCTTGAAGGGAAAAAGCATCCAAAGTATCTGGGATATCCTCGATCCTATCATGGAATTCAACCCTGCATTCATTGACGTAACCTATCACAGGGAGGAATATGTTTATAAAAAACGGGAGAACGGACTGCTTGAAAAGTTCTCTATCCGTAAACGCCCGGGTACTGTCGGCATCTGTTCAGCCATCATGAACAAGTACAAAGTCGATACCGTGCCACATATTATCTGCGGAGGATTTTCGAAAGAGGAAACGGAGAATGCGCTCATCGACCTGAGCTTTCTTGGCATCGATAACCTGTTGCTGCTTCGCGGAGATGCAATTAAAACCGAATCAAATTTTATTCCTGACCCCAACGGTCATCCTTATGCGCTTGATCTTGTGAAGCAGGCCGTGAATATGAACCACGGTATTTATTTCGATGATGAGCTGAAAGAGGTTTCGTCATCCGATTTTTGTATTGGTGTCGCAGGCTATCCCGAAAAACATTTTGAAGCACCAAGCCTGAAGAGCGACCTGAAATACCTTAAGGCAAAAGTGGATGCCGGCGCTGAATACATCGTAACCCAGATGTTCTTCGACAACAAACATTTTTTTGATTTTGTAAAAGTGTGCAGGGATGCCGGCATCACCGCACCGATTATTCCGGGACTTAAAGCCATCACCACGAAAAAGCAGTCCACAAGCCTTCCGAAAACTTTTCACATAGATCTTCCCGATGATTTGATTGACGAAATTGATAATTGCAAAACGGATAAGGATGTAAGGGAAGTTGGTATCCAATGGTGTATTAGTCAGTGCAAGGAGCTGGTGAAATTCGGAGTGCCTTGCCTGCACATCTATACGATGGGAAATGCTGAAATCACCTGCAGGGTTGCAAGAGAGCTTTTTTGAGCCTCAGTCTTCAGTAAATTAATATTGTTTCTAATTATGTGTAGCGAATGGCCAATAGCAAATGGCAAATAGCTATTGGCGGTTTTCCATCATTCGCTGAACATATTTCCCGATCACGTCATACTCGATGTTGACCATATCTCCTGAACGGAGAAATTTGAAATTGGTATTTTCATACGTGTACGGGATGATTGCCACGGAAAAAAAATCACTGCCGGCTTCCACCACCGTCAACGAAACTCCATTTACACACACTGAACCTTTTTGAACAATTAATCCTGCAGAGGTCTTGCTGATGCTGAAAGTAAAAAGCCAGCTTCCCTGCCTGTTGTCTATCCCTGTACAAATTGCTGTTTCGTCTACATGTCCCTGCACCATATGACCATCGAGCCTGTCCCCGATTTTCAGGCAACGCTCAAGGTTCACTGCATCACCGAGATTTAGTTTCCCCAGGTTGCTGCGCAAAAGGGTTTCCTCAATCGCTACGACTTCATATTCACCGGGTGATAATTTTTCCACAGTAAGGCAGACGCCATTATGCGAGATGCTTTGATCAACTTTTAATTCCTGAAGAAAAGGGGCGAGGACACGGATCCGCAGGTTACTGGATTCTTTTTCAGTGGAAAGAATTTTACCCTGCGCTTCAACAATACCTGTGAACATAAAATTATTATTTGCCCCGGATCAAATGGATATACCCATTCAGCTTTTTACTTTCGATTCCATTCAGGCGATAGAAATTGACAATACAGGTGTAATAATAAACACCGTCAGGACATTCGCCTTTACTGAATTTATTTTTTCCATCCCAGTTAATGTCTTTGTCATTGGTTTCAAAAACGAGATTTCCCCAGCGGTTGTATATCTGCAGGTCGATGTCCCTTACATTCTTGTAAGGCGGACAGTTTTTTTCCTGCAATGTTTCCGTCGTAGAGGAATCGCATGGGTGATAGAAATCGTTCTGATGGTCACCATTGGGAGTGAAAATGCTTGGGAGAACGTATTGCCGGCAGGTGTCAACACATATCGGTGTTGAAGCACTTTCATTGAAATTGGAATCTAGAGCGGTCACTTTGTAACAACCGGATAACGTGGAATTATTATGAATAAAAGTAGTGTCTGTGACAAAATGGAAAGTGTCTATTACGTCATAACTCACTCCGTCATCTGCGAAATAAATTTTATAATACCATGCATCGTCAGCGCAGGAATTGTTCGGATTGTTCCAGCTCAGGAAATTTACATTTTCAACGCAATCGGAATTAACGCTGAATACCGGCGCGCATGGTGGTACATTGTCGATTGCGATTGCACAAACCTGTTGGGAAAGATTGATGATCGGATCGATGATACCCTGGGTCCCGTAACTTCCAATGCTCCTGACGAAGTAACAATACTGCGTTCCGTTTACAAGCAAAGAATCTTTGAATGATTGCGTCAAACTTGAACCAATGGAATCCCAGGTTAGCCCATTCTGCCTGAAAATATCATAGCGAAAGTTTGACCATGGAACATGTTCTTCCCACGTTAATACCATGCTCTCATCGCTTGGTGCAAGCGTGAGGAAAACGGAAGATGCCGTTTGACTGCTTCCCTTGAGTGCGTCCGCTACATTGTCGTTGTCGCTGTCATAGTACAACTCGATCTTATAACTGTTTTCATTGAGTGTATTGAGATTATTATTGTCTAGGAATTGAGTATCGTTTTCATTTAAAATGATTGTGTTTACCTGCTGAAAATTTGTTCCGAAAAAATCATTGTTGGAACGGTATACTTTGTAGGCATATGGCCGAGGGAACACAACGGAGTCAATTTCTGTTGCCTTGCTCCACATCACTGTATCGCTTCCTGTGGTTGAAGTTGTGACAACAGATACATTTGTAATCACAGGCAGATCTTTTTTCAACTGGTTGCAAACTTGCACCGATGCGCAGCTTTCAGAACCGTCATCAAAAACGGCTGTCACCATGTAACAGTGTGATATGCCAATGGCAAGACCGGCACCATTGTTTGTATCAGTGAAGATGGTATCGTTCAATCCGTTTGTCGTTCCGATGAGCACATATCCCGTATACCCGGGAACACCGGTCTGGCAAGGACATTCAATAACCCCTGGGAACGAACCTGCACGGCGATAAATATTATAGTGATCGAGGTTTGCACATGGGCTGGGATTCCAATGAAGGTCCATCGTGTTTCCGTTGGGATCAGCAGTAAGCCCTGTAACGGGAGGAGCAATCACCGTTATCATCATTGATTCATAAGTCACAAGGCTAATGGTAGAATTGTGATCGTAAGACCTGAAAACAACCTGGTAAGGCTGGTTTGCTACGTTGTTACAATTGGTAATCCATGTGAATGCGCCTACCAGGGTATCATTTGGTGGAATGGTATCTACTATAAATGATGCAGGTGAAGGAAGGATGTTGCTGATTCCACGAAGTGAAATTATTTCATGGTTCGGATCAAAGGAAGTTACATTGAATGCAAGCGTGTCTCCTGCAAGTACACATGTATCAGCGACTGGAACAATTACCGGTGGCGCAAATGTTTGCGAGCAATGAAGGATACGGATCTGCATGTCGCGTTCAACTTCTCCAATCCGAAACCAGGTATTTCCGCCGAATAACTTTCGCCATGATATGATGAGGAATGCAACATTGTACTCACCTGCTGAATCGGGTGATTCCCACCGGAGATCCCCGGTCACCGGGTCAAGAGTAAATACTCCATTTGATGCATAAGGTAAACTATACCCGGGAATAGGCTGGTTTCCTTCCCCTCTGCAATCTATAAGTTGATAAGAAAGACTGTCGTGGTCAGGATCCGATGCTGCGGGATTGTGAAGGAAAGGCACGCCTACACATCCACTGTCAATTGGCGGATTGAGAAGCCTGGGCGAATCATCAGAAAGTCCCGGCAGGCCAACACGCAACACTGTATAGATAGCAAATGGAGTAAAGAACGAATTTGGAACGTTGATCACATTTCCATTTCGGTTGGGATCTACAAACCAGATGGTGTCAACTCCAGCACCTATATATGTATGCGTTTCAGTGTAAAAATTGATCCGTATATCAGCAGCTACGTTGTCAAAATAAATATCCCGCTGAAACACCCTGATTGTTTCTTCTCCAACATGCACTGAATCAAGTGAAGGCCTGTCCACACTTCCATTTTGAGGATCAGCACTGGAAAGTTTTGTATAAGTGATGATTGTAATTTCATAGGTAAAACCTCCGAGGTGGCGGTATGTTATTTCACCGGCACGGTTATGAGACGCAAATCCGGTTTTAAAAAAGGCTAAGAAGAAAAGTATAAACGAAAATTTTTTCAATGACTTAAATCTTGTGACCCTTCGATAAACTCAGGGCAGGCTTGTGACTTTTGACTTATGACTTATGACTTTTGACTTAGTATTCAATTACCTGTTGCTCCATCACTTCAGGAATATCCCTGTACTGGTATTGCTGGTTCCTGAGCTGCGGTATAAATCCTGCTTCCCGGATCGCATTCTGAATTCCTTCTGATGTAAAACGATGCGGAGCTCCGGCAGCACTTACAACATTTTCTTCTATCATGATCGAACCAAAATCATTTGCCCCCGCATGCAGGCAAATTTGCGCAACTTCCTTGCCAACCGTCAGCCATGAAGCTTGTATATTCTGGATATTGGGGAGCATAATTCGGCTGATTGCTATCATGCGAATGTACTCTTCTCCCGTCACTTTATTGTGAACGCCTTTCAGACGGGCAAGCATTGTATCTACATCCTGGAATGTCCATGGTATGAAAGCAATAAAACCTTTTGCGTCGGAAGGTTTTTCATCCTGCACTTCACGCAGCGATACGAGGTGCTCAAATCTTTCCTCCAGTGTTTCAACATGTCCGAACATCATCGTTGCTGAAGTGGTCAGCTTGAGGTGGTGCGCAGCCCTCATAACGTCAAGCCATTCCCTGCCACTGCATTTTCCTTTTGAAATCAATCTGCGAACACGGTCGCTTAAAATTTCAGCCCCCGCCCCCGGTAGTGAATCCAGCCCGGCGGCCATCAATGCTTTCAGGACTTCGGTATGTGTTGATCCCTCCAACTTTGTGATGTGTGCAATTTCCGGCGGACCTAGTGAATGGAGTTTCAGTTTTGGATATAATCTTTTCAGCTCACTGAAAAGTCCGGTGTAAAAGCTAAGCCCAAGATCAGGGTGATGACCACCCTGGAGGAGCAATTGTTCACCTCCGTAACGGAATGTTTCTTCGATCTTTTGCTTGTATTGGTCAATGGTGGTGATGTAAGATTCGGGATGACCGGGTATGCGATAGAAATTACAGAACTTGCAATTGGCAATACAGACATTGGTCGTATTTACGTTGCGGTCAATGATCCAGGTGACTTTATTGTCGGGATGAAAATGCCTTCGCATCTGGTTTGCCACATCCATGAGCTCAGCCAGGGGTGCATGTGTAAAAAGAAACTGCCCTTCTGAAGAAGAAAGGAAGTCGAAACGGAGAGCACGCTGGAAGAGGTCGTCAGAATTCATCATTCAGGTTAGGCTTGAACACGTAACAATGTTGGAATTGATTTGTTAGCTGTCTTTAAATTTTGGTTAATTTCAGCCCTTGTTTTTTTTAAGTTGAAAACAAAAGTAGAAAAAGTTATTCGCCTTCAAATTTGCAGGCAGTCAATTTTTCTAAAATGGGGGAATGGGGGTAACAATTAAACAAGTTCATCATGGCAATGCTTCCCAGGCTTAGTTCCGCTTCTGCTGTCTCTAAGAAAGATTGTGTTGTATTTCTGCTAAAGGATGAGAAGCAGATCCCACCATCACATTTTTCTTCCGGCGAAATCAGTTTCATCCGCAGCCAGCTGAAGGACAAGAAAAATCTCGTCAGCATAAACCAGTACAACCGGATATGCTTTGTTTACAAACTAGAGGCAAAAAAGGAGGTGCATCTAACGCTTGAGGCATGCCGCAGGAACGGTGAGATTGTTTCTGCTTCGATAAACAGGCAGAAATACACCGCTGTAATTATTGCAGATGAAAGCGGAACAAAAGATGCTGCGTTGGCTTTTGCAGAAGGAATGACGTTGGGAAATTACCAGTTTATTAAGTTCAAGCAGAATGGAAATAAAGACAGGAATACCCTTGCAGAAATAAAAATCAAAAGCAGGTTTGCTGATCCTGAAGCAATCAAAAACCTATCTGTTGTTTGCGATGCTGTGTACCATGCACGCGACCTGGTAAATGAACCGCAGAATACACAAAGTGCGACCCAGCTTGCTGCTTCCTTTGCTAAAATGGGAAGGGAGGCAGGTTTCAGGACACAGGTTTTCAATAAATCAAGGATTAAGGCATTGAAGATGGGTGGACTCCTTGCCGTTAACCTGGGAAGTCTCGAACCTCCAAGCTTTACGGTGATGGAATGGAAGCCGCGCAATCCGAAAAATAAAAAACCTTATGTGCTGGTCGGAAAGGGTGTAGTGTATGATACTGGCGGATTGAGCCTGAAGCCAACGCCTAACAGCATGGATTATATGAAATGCGACATGGGTGGTGCGGCGGCAGTGGGTTGTGCAATGTATGCGATTGCAAAGGCAAAGCTGCCGGTACATGTGATCGCGCTGGTTCCTGCAACGGACAACAGGCCGTCAGGAAATGCATATGCTCCCGGTGATGTGATCACGATGATGAGCGGGCAGACGGTAGAAGTATTAAATACCGACGCAGAGGGGAGAATGATTCTCGCCGATGCGCTGCACTATGCCAAACGGTACAAGCCCGAGCTGGTCATGGATTTTGCAACACTTACCGGCGCGGCATCGGTTGCAATTGGTTCCTATGGAATGGTATGCATGGGCACTGTAGATCAAAAAATTAAAAACAGGATGAAGGATTCCGGGAATAAAGTTTATGAACGCCTGGCTGAATTTCCCTTTTGGGATGAATATGACGAGCTGATAAAAAGTGACGTTGCAGAGATGAAAAATATCGGCGGCCCTGTGGCCGGTGCTATTACAGCAGGAAAATTCCTTCAGCGTTATATTGATTATCCGTGGATGCATTTCGATATTGCTGGTCCGGCTTTTACACACTCATCTTCATCTTACAGGGGTAAAGGCGGTACAGGTTACGGGGTTAGATTCTTATTCGATTTTTTTGAAAATCTTTGATTATCTCACCGAAGTACGAATAATAAGTACGAATTTACGAATTACGAATAACTGATAACGATTAACGGATAACGATTCCACATGAGCAACGAACAGGAAGCACATAAGCAGGAAGGACAGATAAAAGTAGGAATCACTTGCGGTGATGTAAACGGCATAGGCCTGGAAGTGATCATGAAGACATTTCTTGACAACCGCATGCACCAGATTTGCACGCCGGTGATTTATGCAGGGCAGAAATTGGTTTCACTTCAAAGAAAATTATTGAACCTGAATGATTTCAATTACCAGACAGTACGCAGCAGCAATGATGTGATCCTGCGCAAGAATAATGTGGTGAGCTGCTGGGAGGACGAAGTGCCGGTGGAATGGGGACAGGCTACTCAAGTTTCAGGAAAATTTGCGTTGAGGTCCATTGAAGCTGCAACAAAAGACCTGTCCGAGAAAAAAATTGATGTGCTGGTTACAGCTCCGATAAACAAACACAATATCCAGGGCAGTGAATTCCAGTTTAAAGGACATACTGAATATCTGGCTGCAAAATTCGATGCGCCGAAATACCTGATGATGCTGGTAAGTGATTCGTTGCGGGTTGCAGTTGCGACCGGTCATATCCCTGTGCAGGAAGTTCCAGCCCACATGAATATAGAAACGATTGTTGTACGGGTGAAGCAAATGCTCCAGACGCTGAAACGTGACTTTGGCATCCGTAAACCGCGCATTGCCGTCCTTGGACTGAACCCGCATGCAGGTGATAATGGACTGATAGGTAAGGAAGAGCAGGAGGTGATCATTCCCGCAGTGAAAAAACTTTACGAGGAGAATAATTTTGTGTACGGGCCATATTCGGCAGACGGATTTTTCGGTTCCGGGGCTTATAAAAAATTCGATGCTGTGCTTGCCATGTACCACGACCAGGGATTGATACCATTCAAGTCAATCAGTTTTTCATCAGGTGTGAATTTTACTGCCGGGCTGCCGGTGATTCGTACTTCACCTGACCATGGAACTGCATATGATATTGCAGGTAAAGGAACAGCTTCCGAAGAATCAATTCGCGAGGCCATCTATGTGGCCATTGATATTCTCCGCAGCAGGAAGGATTACGATACGATCAATGCCAATCCTATGGTTGTGTCAAAGCCGGTGGGAAGAGACAGGGACTATTAATATTACCCCATCTAATAACTAATGAAATCCAACGAATATTCGAATTGCGAATTTCGTAATTCGTAAATATGTACGAATTATTCGTACTTCGTTGAGAACAAAAAAAAACGTCCCGGTTCAAAACCGGGACGCTACTGTCAAAGAGTATTGTAGATTACACTTTCTTCACGTTCACTGCATTCAGTCCCTTCTTGCCTTCTGTCACCTCGAATTCTACTTTGTCGTTCTCCCGAACTTTTTCGATTAGTCCGCTGTGATGAACGAATACTTCTTGCTGGTCGTCGCCTACGATAAAGCCGTAGCCTTTGGCCTCATTAAAGAATTTTACTGTACCGGTTTTCATTGAAATAAATAATTTATGATTAGACCGCAAACATAATAGATTCGTTTTTTACGGGCAAATTAAAATTGAGGCCCGAAATAGGAGGTTTTTTTTACCTCTAATGGCCTCAAACCCTGCGGCAGGAATATGATTCAGGGGTTTAACCCAACAGCTGTTTTACCAATTGCGAAACAACTTTATTGTCTGCTTTTCCAGCGAAATGTTTTGAGGCAATACCCATCACTTTTCCCATATCAGATGCAGAAGTTGCACCGGCCTGTGCAATGATTTTTTTCAATTCTTCCCTGATCTCCTCTTCGCCCATCTGTTTTGGCAGAAATTTTTCGATGACTGCAATTTCTTCCTGTTCGCTTTTTGCGAGGTCGGCACGGTTCTGATTCTGGTAAATTTCCAGGGATTCTTTACGCTGCTTCACAAGTTTCTGAAGCATTTTCAATTCATCCTCAGGACTAACCGATCCGCCTCCAGATGTTTTTGCCAGCAGGATTGCACTTTTTATTGCACGAAGCGCACGCAATGCAGCTTCATCTTTTGCAAGCATGGCGGTTTTTAATTCTGTGTTTATTTTTTCTTCTAAGGTCATGGGGTACAAAATACGGTGGTACAAAATACGGATAAATACAAATTTACAAATTGTGCATTGTGTACTGTTTATTGTTTACTGTCTACTGGCCTGAGTATACCAACTGCATCATATGCACATCCAGGAATTTCCCGAATTTGAATCCTACTTCTTTCATCACTCCCACGTGCCTGTATCCAAATTTTTCATGGATGTGAATGCTGGATTCATTGCCTTCCGAGATGCGCGAAAGCACGGTATGGTTGCCAACCTTTTTTCCTTCAAGCGTTACCCATTCAAGCAGTTTGCTTCCGATGCCACGGGCCCGGAAATCTTTATGGACATAAACACTCACTTCAACGGTCGTTTCATAAGCACAACGGTCGCTCCAGGGACTTAATGATGCCCATCCCACCACCTGGTTTTCAATTTCTGCAACGATAACGGGGTGATTTTTTTTATGTGATGCAAACCAGGCAAGCTGTTTATCATAGCTGCGAAGTTCAGTATCGAAAGTGGCCGAGGTATTTACAACGGCTTCATTGTAAATTTCAAGGATGACGCGTTGGTCTTCCTGACTTGCATTGCGGATTGTTATCATTCTTGGCCGGCGTATTGTTTCATTTTGTTTGCATGCAACAGGCTCCCGACAAAATGGTAAGGAGCTTTGCCCAGTTTCAAAATATTTTTTGCAGTAATAGAGGCAGGATTTTTAAATACGTTTTTCAAAGCCAACAACCCCTGACGGCTCCTGAAGCGCTTGTGCAGGTAGCGCTGCAGCTCTTTGTAAAATACCGCGGGAAAATTATTCCTGAACATGAGTGCAAGCTCATCACTGTCGGTCCAGTTGGCTTTTTCACCGAGCTCCCCTTTGACGCGATCATAAAATTTTGTTCCCGGCAACGGGTAGGAAACACTCACGCCGATGTCATCCGGCATGAGATCCATTACCATGTCAATCGTATTTGTAATATCGGCCATGTCCTCGCCGGGATATCCGAACTGGAGAAAGAAAGCAACCTTAATTCCATGCGACTTCAGCATGTGTGTGGCCTCGTGAATTTGTTCAATGGTGGTTCCTTTGTCCATTGCATCGAGGATTTTCTGTGAGCCGCTTTCTGCGCCCACCCAAACTGTATCACAACCGGATGCGGCAAGCGCTGCAATATTTTCTTCCTGCAGCAGCAAATCAACCCTCGACTGAATTTTATACCTGAATTTTAATTTTTCTTCCTGTACCAGTTTTGCAAATTCACTGGTCCATCCTGGTTTTAGGCCGAAGATGTCGTCCGTCATCCAGAAATGATTGACGCCGTATTCTTCCTGTAGTAATTTAATTTCCGCGACGATCCTTGCAGGAGAATGTACGTTGTATCGATTTCCGTAAATAGGCTTTGCACACCAGTTGCATTTGAAAGGACAACCGCGCGTAGTTCCCAGATTCAACGAAAAATATCCCGAGGATTTCATCCACCGCGATCTGTAATCTTCCATGTTGATGAGGTCCCACGCAGGAGAAGGAAGGGAATCGAGGTCTTCGAGAACCTTTCTTTTTTTATTGACGACTATTCGATCGTTTTTCCTGAAAATAATTCCTTCAACATTTTCCGGTTCGCTGTTTCCTACAGTAATTGAAGCCACCAATTCTTTCAATGAAATTTCGCCTTCACCTGTAATGATATAATCGGCTCCCTTGTCGAGATACATTTCGAAATGATCGGTTGAATCGCTGCTGTTAAGAATGACTATGCATCCAAGATTTTTTGCAATGGCCGTCATTTCAAAGGCGGCTTCACGCATATTCGTGAGACACATCTTGGTGAGGTAGTTGAACCCGTCATCATAGATTACGAGGTAATCCGGTTTTTCCTTTTCCAGGATGGGGAGGATTTCACTTGCGCTATTCGCAAACATCGGATCGAAAAGACTTACCGCATATCCTTCATCCCGCATTACAGCCGAAGCATGGATAGTTCCCAGCGGCGGATAAGGCTGCATTTGAGCGAACTGTTTAGGATCAAAGCGAAGGAAATAACTATGCGTGAAAAGTATTTTCGGCATGCAAAAGGATATTGTTTGTACGGGTGAAAGCAGCAACGCGTTCTGCATAACGCCCAAGTATTTTTTCCTGGTAACCCAATGGATGGTGCTTGGATACATTTTTCCGGGAGCGAAGTCTGAAATCAAAAGTTGACTCGTCGAAGTGACGGAACTTCTTTTTCCAGAACTTAATCGTTATCCTGAAAAAATAAGCATCGAGACGGGATCCCAATGACCCGGAAAACATTTTCTCCAATAAGTTTTTCAGCAGGCTTCTTGAGTCACCGATTAAATAATCTTTGCCGCGCAGTGGAAAGTTCGGCAGGAAATCTCCTGACCAGATATTCGCTTTCCTGAAACGCATGTACAAGTCGTAATTGTATGTAGGCAGCAGGAAGGACACTTCAGTTGCTGTGAAAATATTTTTGTCGGGGACTTCAAGATTGTCTTCTGAAAGGAAATAATTCACACAGAAATTTTTTCTTGAATTGAGCAGGAATATTTTTTTGTAAAGAATCAGTAAAGTGCGGGCAAGCCACATCCTTTCAGGGGCAGTGACGATGAAATAGTCAATGTCCGATTCGTTATCCATGAAGTTTTTGGACAGCGACCCTGAAAGTGAAATGCCTCTTACGAAAGGAAACTTCGACATCCTCCTGCTAAACTTCATTGCCGTCTTCAGGGAATTAGCCGCATGCGCCTCACCTTTCAGCCTGCGCTCGATAGTTCCATTTTTTCCGGGAAGAAAAAAATATCCGCCCTGATGATGAAGAAGTCCGGCTTTACACAATTCTTGTAATGCCAAAGAAACTTCATCGTCCGTTGTTTTTTTATTTCTTAGTAATGTAAATATTTCGTTTTCTTTCAGCGGATGTTCAAACAGATCAAAGTAAAGGATAGTCCGCAATGCAGCCGATTGTGCTGCAGTAGCTTTTTTAAGAACAGAAAAATTTTCAACTGTTAAACTCATGGGGGATGCAAAAGTAAGAAATTGAAACGGCGAATCGTAAGTGGAGAAGGTGTTAACGCCTCTCAACTCTCAATTGTTATCTGATATCCATTTTCCGGAGTGTATAAAATCCGATTCCTCTATTCTTATCACTCAGGTAGATGACTTGTTTCTCGTTTATCAACATGGGATTTAATTTGTTGTCATTACCGGAAGTAACAGGACCATTGTTGTTCACTTGTCCATCAACGATTGATAATGGTTTTATTGATTTAACAGAATCCACAAGTACATATTCGCCTGTACGACTTCCATCATCATATAATGTTTTAAGAAGCAAATTGTTTCTGGAAATTTGGAAATCATATGAAAGCAAACCTGCTTCTCTGCTGAGGAAATAAGTACTAGAGTCCTTGTCCTTTTTTAACATTGTGATCGATATTCCGGAAAAAAAAACAATGGATGCAATCAGCCATTTGAACTGGGATGTAAGCGTTTGTTTATCGAAGCAAACCATTAAAAACAAAATAATAAGCAGGTAGAGTCGCGGAAAACGAAAAAGCAACGGCAATGATTGAAAAATATTGACTGGTAGGTTCGCAATTACAAAAACGAGAAGAAGGAGAACAGGAAATGCTTTTGCTTTATTTTCAAGAATAACCAGGCAAAGCGGAATCATCATAACCAGGCTGTAGCTGGAAGTGTATGATGTCATAACCAGGCTGCCGAAAAGTGTAATTGCGAATGCATGGAAATCATTGACCGGTTTCCTGGTTTTGCTTATCAGGAAGAAGAATAAAATACCATTGACAACTCCACTAACAGCAGAAAAAATCATTGGGGCGTTAAATGCTGCATCAGGATTCAATAACTGGTCGCTGACAAAAAGATTTCGGAAAAGAACGGTTACAGATTGGTAGGTAGCGGCGTATGGATTATTGATTTCATTCATCGACATCCGCGGAACGGATTTTAAAAGGTAATCGTACATGATTTCCCATCCTGTAATCAGAACCGGGAGGATGAAAAATGCAGCGGACAGAATAGCAGTGAGTAGAAGTAAACGAAATTTTTTTCTCACCAGGAGATAGATCAGAAGTATTGCCGGGGAAATTTTCAGAATGATTGCAAGTGAATAGAAAATCGCAGCAGGAAGTTTTTTATTTTTTGATTCTGCAATAAATCCTCCCATCATCAATCCTGTGAGCAGGAAATATGTCTGGCCAAAAAGAAGGTTGTTCCTGAAAGGTATAAATACCAAAAGCGGAAGCAGAATTATATATGGAGAATCAATATTTAATATTTTGAGCAACCGGTACAGAAAAAAGCAAAATACCACGACTGAAATGAGGTTGAACAGCAGCTTTGAAAAGTGCACATCAAAAAATGTAAAAGGCATGTAGAAAAATAAAGTGAAGGGCGGAACAACGGCATAATTCAACAGGAATTTTTCATTGTGCATTTCAGGAAGGTTCCTAACGTCCAGGTTGAATTTATATGGCTCATAAATGTCCCTGGTATTTTTTCCTTCCAGT
>Ga0190274_10000455_pt1 | contig 24895 bp, 17 predicted proteins | sample Popmic531T_FD_133002 | JGI IMG/M metagenome (GOLD analysis project Ga0190274, IMG submission 133002) | Populus adjacent soil microbial communities from riparian zone of Yellowstone River, Montana, USA - 531 T | ecosystem: Environmental > Terrestrial > Soil > Riparian zone | place: USA: Montana... | reverse complement strand
GTATTGGGTACTCGACACACCGCGACGCTTACGATCAGCGATAACGACAGCGGAACGCCAACCGTGAACCCGCTGGATACCCCCAGTTTCTTTGTACGCCAGCACTACTACGACGTTTTCGATCGCCTGCCGGATCAGGCAGGTTTGGATTCTCGAAGCGCCCAGATTAACCAATGTGGAACTGACGTGGCTTGTCTTAATTCGAAACGAATCACCGTCAGCCTGGCATTTCTCACTGACGCGGAGTTTCAGGAAACCGGTTTCTTCATCGCGCGCGTGTTCAAAGCGTTGCTTGGCAGGCAGCCGACCTTTATCGAGTTTCTTACCGATCGCGCAAAAGTTATCGCCGGCGCCGATCTGAATGTTACGAAGACCGACTTTCTAAATGAGTTCATCTATCGTCAGCTGCTCATCGACCCCCAGCTAGCCGACCTTACCCCGGAACAGTTTGTGGACCGGTTGAATGCAAATTCGGGCGGTGCCCTGACTTCGGCGCGACGCACGGCCCTGGTGAACGATCTGAAAGGACAGTCTGCAAGCATGGCTACGGTGCTCGCAGAAGTTTCGGACAATGCGGTATTCAAGCAGAACGAGTACAACGCGGCGTTTGTGACGATGCTTTACTTTACCTTGTTGAGACGCGATACCGATTCGGTTTATGCGAGCAGGTTGCAGGCGTTGAATCAGAACAATAATTATCCGGGCGTGGTTGACGCGTTTGTGAATTCGTCGGAGTACCGGAGCAGATTTGGCATTTCGGCGCCGTCGTGGGACGTGGTGGTGCTTACCGGCAGCCAGGCGGAGATCAAGACCTGGACCAGCGGTGGCCGGACCTACGCTTATTTGAAACTGCTGTTCCCGAATGCGGGTTACCGTGTGGTTAACTGGGGCCAGGCCAGCCAGTCTGGTAACGACTTTACCGGTGATGCCTTAATCGAGACTTTCAACGGTGCATCGGTGCAGGCGGTAACCACCACGGCGGGAATGTATGATCTGGGAGTGCTTGCTCCCGGTAGTTACAACTTCATTTTCAAGAACAATGGCGTCACGGTGAAGACGCAGGCTTTCACGGTAGCGGCGCCGCCCTTCCCGGCGAATCCGATAGATGATGCGCGCCAATTTGTGAAGCAGCAGTATCGCGACTTTCTCAATCGGGAAGCGGACCAGGCCGGCGAGGATTTCTGGACGGACAACATCCTGAAGTGTAACGACCCGGCGAGACGCCCGGCGGGGCAAACAGTCGAACAATGCACGTTGCGGCAGCGGGAGACGACCAGTGGCGCGTTCTTCCTGTCGCCGGAGTTTCAATATACGCGCTACTTCGTCTACCGGATGTACAAGGGGGCATTGGGCCGGCAGCCGAAGCTTTCGGAGTTTGATCCTGATGCCCAGGTAGTGGGCAATGGGATAGTGGTGAATGGGCAATTGTCGGGTGCGAAGATCGAGCAGAACAAGGCAGCCTTTGCCGCCTCCTTCGTAAACTGTGTGGATGCGACCAGGTATCGGTGCGCGGAGTTCAAAGCGATCTACGACTCGTTGAGTAATCAGGGGTATGTGGACAAGCTGTTTGAGACGACGGGAGTGAACGCGAGCGCGGCGGACCGGACGGCGTTAGTGAATGGGCTTAACGGCGGAACGGAGACTCGGGCGGGCGTGCTGCAAAAGGTGGTTGATGGGATTGTGGTGATCGCGGAAGGGAATCAGCAGTTCACCACCACGTATGGACAAGCATTCTACAATGCGGAATCGAACCGGGCGTTTGTGCAGTTTGAATACTTTGGCTACATGAAGCGGGATCCGGATGAGGCAGGATATGCATTCTGGCTGAACAAGCTGAATGCCTTTGGTGGAGATTTCGTGGCTGCGGAGATGGTGCTGGCGTTTATCTCATCACCGGAGTATCGCGCCCGCTTCGGGCAACCCTAGGCTGGGAGCGCAGGCATCTCTGCCTGCTGTTTCGCAACGGGCAAGTTGAATCGCAGGTAGTTTCTGACGCCGCTCGGCAGGCAAGGATGCCTGCGCTCCGATTGCTTCGCCGCTGCGGGGCGACACGCGCCATTCCGATCGGAGGCTATGCCTCTGGTTAGCTGTGGAGGCATAGCCTCAAGGACACTATGGAGTACGTCGGTAAGGCACAGCCTTACCGCACGGAAGGCGGCAGAGCCGCAAAGACGGCCGCGCTCAATTCCTATTGCCTTTCCCGCGTCCATTAGTAAGCACGAAGATTTCCTCAGCCGCTTTGTGAAGCTCTTCGTCTGAGGCGAGAGCATCGGCCCAGGGGCTCACTGCGATGCCAACCCGTTCCGCCAGCTGATACGCCACGGCACGCGGGCGAAACTCCTGGGCCTGAGCCGCAAGGTCCAATACTGTTTCGACGTAGCGTCCCACTGAATGTTCCGCTTCAAGCATTCGACGTCCCAGTTCACCCATTTCCGCAAACCCACCGGGCGAACTGAGGAACGCGTTAAGATGTTTCTTGATGTCCGCGCTCTCGTGTTCCATTCTCACATGCGCCACAACGTTTTCCGGAAGGCCGGCATACCAACCTATGTGCGTAACCAAGGTTGGCAAAGCGTGCGCCCAGATGCGCAGCTGGCTAATGGAAGCCTCACCCATCGTGGGATACCTGAGATTGACGGCCAGATCCGCGGCGGACAGGGCGAGTTCCAGCTCGCTCTCCGATACGAACCCGTGCAGCGTCACGTGCCGGTTCAGACCCAGAGACTTGATCTTCTTGTATAGATGGCCAGGGTCCCAGACCTCGCCATAAATATCCAAATGAAATTGGTCCTTCTGAGGGAGCTGGGCCACAGCCTCGAGCAACACATCGAGACGGCGATTCCGGTTGATGAAACCGAAAACAATCAACCGGTAGGGTTCACCATTGGTCCGGATCTCTTTCGGCCCCACCCTTGCACCCGGACACTGAAGTTTCGCAGAGAATGGCAGGGACGCGCAGGCAAGTAACCATCGCTTACCAGGCTTTAACTCCTCGTAAGCCTCCTGCGTGTGGACCAGCACCGCTAATGAGTTTTCGAGCGCGAGGCCGGTTAATGGATATCGCTCAGCCAACGAGTGAATAGCAGTTGACCCATTCCTGACTGACTCCGCCGCCTCGTTCCGGCCCGCCTCACCGTAATGAGTCTCCATCTGAGCCAGATAGCCATCAGGGTCCTCCCAATGGCGACGATACAAGCTGTCAAAGAATTCGTGCAGGCGATGATCATGAAGAATCACCGCACCCGGTTGCCGGCGCGCGACCTGCCAAATGGATCCGTGAAAGAGATGGTTGTTGCCCAGGTTGTAAATATTCAGATCGGCGAGATTGAGTTCAACCCAGGGCATTTGGTCGACCCGAAAACTGCGCACTTCGGCATGCTTTTCAATGGATCGATCCCACACGGTTTGATCGGTCCACAACGTTAATTCGGCGCGCTCACTTAACTCCGGAAGGATCCCCGAAACATAGTCGGCAATCCCGGTCTTGGCCGGTGGCAGTGGAGAGAACCAATTCAACTTCATGCAAGCAGTTTCCTGACGACGTTATCCCAGTGAATTTCAAAACTGTCGTAATGGGTTCGGCCTGCTTGTCCCCAGAGTCGGGCTTGTTCGCGATTCTCCCAGAGGGTGTCGAGTGCCGCAGCCAGGGCTTTCGGCTTCGGTTCCGCAACCAGCCCGGTCTTCTCGTTGACGACGAATTCCAGCGGCCCACCCGAATCGGTACAAGTCAGGACTGGTTTCGACGACAGCATCGCTTCAAGCGTAACGTAACCATAATCTTCGTCAACCGGTGGATAAACTACCGCCAATGAATGCGCGTAGTGGTGCCGCATTTGTTCGTTCGTCACGTTATCCAGCCATTCGACGCGGTCGCTGACTTTGAACTTGCGAGCCATCGTCTTCAACTCGTCGGCATAAGAAGGACGGTCCGGAGTTCCAGCAAAGCGGACGCGAACTGCATTGCTGGTGTGACTTAGACTTTCGAGAATCAGGGCCTGGCGCTTGGGGATGCACAGCCGGCTGGGAAAGAAGATGTAATCCTCAGCGTTTGCGCAATAAAAGCTGGCGGCTTCCGGCGGTGGATGATACAGGGGCACGGCATCGATGCCTCCGTATTTCTTGAGCCGTTCAGCAACGTTTCGCGAATTAGCAAAAACCGCCTTTGCCTGCGGGATAAGGTGACGGTCGGCTTGCTGAATCGCATCGCGAACCTGGGCGCCATTCGGATAGTAGATCATGTCGCTCAGCGGATGATCCCAGAGCTCATAAGCGGTCCGGTGTTGATGCAAAATCCATAACACTTTGTTTGGGTGTGAAATCAGGTAGGCAGGAAACTTCAAACCGATCAGCAGATCTACGGGTGTCCCCGCAGCTTCCGTCACGTCGAGAAGGCGACACGCTAACATGTGATCGAGGATTCTTTCGGGCGGATACCATTTGAACGGGATGGCTATTATTTCTGCCTCGTGACCGGCTGCGATCAGGGCATCTCTCAAACCTTCCGCATGAATTTCCGCGCCTCCACGAATAAACGGCACCTGGGCCGTGGCGATGAGAATTCTCATGCAGAAACCTTCCATCCCGCGATGGCATAATCCATTGGCCCATAGAAGAGATCGTTGAAACGCGCCGTCAAGGCATTCTTTCCGCCAATGCGAGCCTGATCCCAGGCGTGGAGATTCATCACTTCAACCCGGAGGAGTCCCCGAGACTCGAGCAAAAATTTCATCAGCAGACCAGGCAATGGATTGCGATGTGTCGGATCAAAATAAAAATAGTTGCTTCCCACCAGCACGTTCTCCGGATTAGGCGTCTCAAAAATAACCAGTCCACCTGGCTGGACTACTCTAACGGTTTCATCGAGCAACCGCATCAGCACCCCAATCTCCAGATGCTCGATGATATGAAAGCCGGTAATCGCCGCCAGACTGTCGTCAGGCAAGCCACGCAAATACTGAAGCGCATCGCTTTCAACTACGTCGAGGCCCCGAGCGCGGCAGCGCTCAAGCAATACCCTGTTACTGTCGACACCGCGTGCTGTATAGCCTTCCTCCCTGAGTAGTTCCAGCCATTCGCCGCGCCCCGATCCAAGATCGACAATCGGGGTGTCGTCCGCGATGTCCAACGAATTGATGTGCGGCAGGTAAGCTCTAAAGCGATTCTTGATTTCCTCGTGGCTGCCACGGAAATTGTCTTCCAGCTCCGCATAAAGCGCGTCGAGTTTGTGTTGTTCTTCGGCAGCAATGATTTCCAGTTGTTGTTGGTCAAAGGGAGCCGGCAAGCGCCGGCGAGCCTCTTCCAGGATTAACGCCATACGCCGTCCCTGAAGAGCTAACTCGGTGCGGGCGTGGTTTAGTTGCTGGTAGACTTTCTCAATTTCCGTTTGCACGGTGTTGGTCGAAGTCTCGAGCTGGTTAGTTGTGGATCGAAGTTCATTGGAGACCGATTCAACAGTTCCAAGCCTGGCGCGAAGGTCGCCGGTGACTGAGTCTGCTTCGACCATCCTGGTGCGGATGTCGTTTGTGCCGGCTGCAACGCTGGCAATTTCCGCCCGGATAGTAGATTCAAGCTGGGCGATCCAGTCACGTGCTGAAGTCTCGAGTTGGGCAATCAGGGTGTTGGCTGACGCCTCGATTTGAGCAATCTGATTACGCGTTTCGTGGTTGGACGACTCGATCTGATTAATCCGGTCGTGCGCATTGCCGGTGAATGTTTCGAGTTTGGTAAGCCGGTCGCGCGCGTCAATGGTAGACGCCTGGGCTAAAGACAGCTGCTCCTCGATTAACTTTTGTGCTTGCTCGCGAGTGCCGATTTCGCTGGCAAGTTCCTGCTGAAGTTCCCGGCGGAGTTCATCCGCAATAAGTTGTTGCTGCTCAACCAGATTCTTCAGTTGTTGCTGCGTCTGACCGTGCTGGTCCTGGTGCAAATTCGTCTGGTTCAATAGGCCGGCTGTGACTGCGGACAGGCTTGAAAGATGCTGCGCCAGGGTTTCACCCAGCGTATCGATATGTCCGCTTATCTTATTGGCGTGTTCAGCCATCCGTCGACTTTGGGCTGAAGAATAGGCTTCTTGGCGACGTAGGCGATGGACAAGCGAAGGCAGTCTTAGAAGACCAGTCCCCAAACGAATTGGATAGCCGATAATGGGCAAGCGGCCGAGCCGTCGAACCAGGGCCGGCAGGGCCAGGCCCCTGATGTTGACGTTCTTGAGGGCGCCTTCGGGCGAAAAGCGCAGGCTCCAGATAAGGTCGATCTTGTCGAGATGACCCTCACGGAGTTGATCGAGACACTCGTTGTAACCGACCGGATCAGGCTCGCGTTTCAGGATGACCCGGTAGGACACGTTGACAAAATCGACGTCGTGAAATTGCAATAGGTCATTGAGTTGATATTCATCGTTCCGATCGGGAGGTTCAAAGGCAGGATGGAGTTGCCAGGTGGGAGACTTCGGCAGCGGACTCACGTGGGAGTCAAACGCTACGAAATCCGACTGCGTAGACAACTCCTGAGCCTGCGTGGAATTATCGGTTTCCGAGTTAACAGCGGTCTCCGGCGTTGAAGTGTCCGCGAATGCCGGTGGGTGAATTGGAAGAACATTTCTTTTGAGAATCTGGCGTGCGATTGCCTTCCGCACCTCCGCGGTTAGTTCGCCGGTATTGATTTCAGGGTGATCTAGCTTATCCATTAATCGGTTCAGGTAAACTCAGCTAGTGCTGATGCGGTTAGAGTTCAAACTTTAGGAAGCTGTGAACAATTGCCTTCGACGCGTAGCGTCGGCATGAGTTTAGCCCGGCCTTTCAAGGCCGGGACCAAACGCATAGTATGCCTAGTCGCATAGCGACGATTGAATTAGAGCGCCAGTTTCAGCCGTCGCTACGCGACGCAGATATTTTATTGAGCTTCCCCGGCCTTCAAAGGCCGGGCTAAATTCATGCCGACGCTACGCGTCGAAAACTCTTGGTCAGAGCTTCTTCTAGTTTGCATGGCGAAACCGCAGCCTAAAGGCTGAACTCTGAACTGCCGACTCCCAGGTAACACATGCGCATAGGTCTTGATGGCATTCCGCTGAGCAAAGTAAAAACGGGCGTAGGACACTATACGTTTGAGCTGGCTCGTGCCCTGGCCTTTGAATCTCCGTCAGACTGTTTTCAGTTAGTTTCTCCATTAGCCTACCAGCCGGCGATTCGCGATCTTCACGAGCTGGAGCCGCCGCCAAATCTCGAAGTGGTTTATGCAGAAGCGAGCGGGCTTAACCGACATTGGTGGACCGTCGGATTGCCGGCTTACATGCGACAGCATCCGCTCGCCCTTTTCCATGGCACTAACTACGATATTCCATTATTCGGTGGCTGCCGGACAGTGTTAACAATTCACGATCTGGCCTTCTACCTCTATCCGGAAACACTTCAAACTCGTTCAGTTCGTCGGGCGCGCTATAGATTACCAATAATGGCGCGCCGGGCAACAATGATTATCACCCCAACGCAGGCTGTTGGGCTGGAAGTCTGTCAGCGATTGCACATCAGTGCCCAAAAAGTAGTTGCTGTTCATCATGCCGCGCGACCTTGTTTTCGGCCGGTGCCACTCAACGAAACGATCGAAACCAGAAACCGCTTGGGCATTGACGATGACTTTCTACTCTTTGTGGGCACGATTGAGCCGCGCAAGAATTTGCTAACCTTGATACGCGCGTTTGAAGAGGTGCTTACGAAAACCTCATTGCGGCCACAGTTGGTGATCGCCGGCCAGGAAGGCTGGTTGACCGATGAATTGTTTGAGCACGTAAGGACTCGCGATTTTGGTGACCGTTTGCGCTGGACGGGCTACGTTTCGGATGATGATTTATGCTCACTCTATTCTTCATGCCGCGCCTTCATCTATCCTTCCATTTATGAAGGTTTTGGTTTCCCTCCACTCGAAGCGATGGCTTGCGGTGCTCCGGTGATTAGCAGCCGCATCCCGAGCATCATGGAGGTGGTGGGGGCCGCAGCGCACCTCGTCTCTCCGACAAACTGCGATGATCTGACTCAAAGCATTATTCAGTTGTGGGAAAACTCAAACGAGCGCCGGCGTTTATCCGAAGCGGGAAAGGTCCGAGCTGCGCAATTCTCATGGGAGCGGACTGCGCGTTTGACCCGCGACGTCTACCGGGCAACACTCGAAAGGAATGCCAGGTCGGCCAGACGATCCACGAAATAACACTAAATCTCACGAAAGAACACGAACCAACACTAGACCGCCAGCCCCATGAAAAAAGGCTAACCCGATTAAGGTTAGCCTTTCTTAGATTGAACTATCGTCTCGTTCCTAGAACCGGTTGCGATATTCCGGCGACCTGATAAAGGCCAGGACCATTTCCGCGTCCGACCAGTTACCGTATTGTTTGAGCTTGCCGAGCCAGAAATCAAAGCCTGCTTGATCCGGGTTGCGTCTAAGATAGCCGACGTATTCCGTGAACACGAACACGTCGTCAAACTCCTTATTGTAAAACGCCTGGCCATAGGTTGTGTTGAACTGCAGAAGTCCACCCGCTTGGGTCGTTGTTCCGTCCACTACTTTGAATACGACACTTGATTTGGCATTGGGTGCACCCGCGTTCAGTTCGTTAACCAAAGCGGTGCGGTCTGAAGCACTCGCATTGATCCCAGTGGTGGTAAAGAGCATGTCAACAAACGCCGCATTACTCAACCCATCATACTTAGCCTTGAAAGCCGCGGTATTAACGAACTGGTCAACAAAAGCGTGCTTATTGGCGTTAATGACATTCGGATCCAGTTGGTCATTAACCACGATGCCATTCGTCACTTGGCGCATGTCGGTAATGAAGTCAGAGTAGAGTGGTCTGCATTGTCCTGAAGATCCATCCGGCAGGCTTGGGCACGCGGATTTGGGCGTGTTAGGCAGTTTCCCTAACGTACCCCAATAGACTCGGATGACAAATGAACCAGTGCTCGTGAATTCCGGAGCAAAGAAGAAAGCAGCTGAGGTGTTGGCCCGCTTCCGTTGCGCGCAATCTGGCACCGTTTCACCTGGCTGGCGATTAGCCGCGTTGTTGCATTCAGCCGTCTGGTTCGTAATGTTACCAGTCCAAAATGTCAGGCCTGGCCCATCAGGAAAGCGCCGGAGGAAATCAACATAGTGCTGCGAAGCGAAGAAATCCGCATCGTCGATAGTAATCGGTACGTTGGTACCGGGGCGCAAACGCAGCGGCTTCACTTTGATGTTGCCGTAATAGAGTTCCGAAGGGAGCGCTGCATCTTCCGTGACGATTCTCAATGTCGGTGCACTCTGGCCCAGACAGGTGATCGCAGCGAACGCCACGATTAAGACGGTCATTAACGCGGTTTTCATTTATACTAACTCCTCGAAGCAGCAAAACTATTGGTGGGGTGAAGTTACCGGAAGCAAGTGGGGAGCTTGGTTAACAACAACTTTCAATATCAAAAACTGCTCACCCGAAACCTCGTCGAGTATAGTTTTCGGATCACCCTTTGTCAACATCACTATCCTCCGGTTTTGCGCCTTTTTTTGAGCATTTTTGATGCAATCAGCACCACTGCTGCATTAAGCTGAGGCTGAATGCCACACCGGTTTGGGCGTATTGGATAAGACGCATGAGTAATCGCCAAAGTCTGCCTAATGCGCAGGCAATTGAGCAGTATTTGAATGGATTTGATTTTTTTGAGAAATACGTTCAGGGCCAGTGGGAAGGGAACCTCTACGTCCATACGCACTCAAGACGATTCGAGCAAACTCTGCGGTTAATTCCGGATCTCAAACCGGGATCACGCGTGCTGGACTTGGGGGCGGTGCCTTACTACCTCACTATTCTTCTCAGAAAATTTGTCGGGGTCGATGTTGATACGCTCAGCTTTTTCGAGTTTGAGACGGCTGAGAGAACTACACATATTCTGGAACATCTTGAGACCCATGAACGATTTGAGTTTGACTATGTCCCGATCAATGTCGAGCGTGATGTTTTTCCAGCTGGCGATCAAACCTACGACATGGTTCTATGCTGCGAACTTTTAGAACACCTGCTTATTAATCCCAGCCATATGTTGTACGAGGTCCATCGGGTCTTGAAACCCCAAGGATACTTGTTGCTCACCACACCTAATGTTCTGCGCTGGGGAAACGTCTTTTCGTTATTACAGGGACGCAATATCAACGATTGCTACCACGGCAATGGAATCTATGGACGCCATAACCGGGAATATTCGATGGCCGAAGTTTCGCAGTTACTGGAGGGGAACGGGTTCTCAATCGAGTGGGTAGGGACCCGCACAGTTTATGGCTCTGAGCAACTTAACAAGGTCCCGTTTCTGGGCAATCGCCGGGACAACATTTTCGCGCTGGTGCGAGCTGTCGATGGCCCGCGCGCCTCTTTTCCAGCGAATCTCTATGCGCTGATGGATGAGTTTAGAAACGTGGTGCGTCCCTCATTTCGCATGGGTCTCAATGAGGTGGGCCAGATCGGCCGCGGTTGGCACGACTTTGAGCGCGATGAGTCAGGCTTTCGATGGACCAGCAAGCAGGCGGAGTTCTTTCTCAGAAACACAGAGCGTAGCGGGAAGATCAAGCTGAGGGCCCGTTCTGCCCATCCCAAAACCGCCACCGGGCAGGTGACCATTGGTTTGGAAGTGAACGGCCGGGAATTGAAACCTGAGAAACTAACAGTTCATTCATGGCACGATCTGACCTTTGCTCTCGACGTGAGTGAGGCGGAAACCATCTTGAGTTGTCGAATCAAAGTCTCCGATACATGGATCCCCAAACTGGAAACTAACGCGAACGATCCGCGAGAGTTGGGGATTGCCGTTAGTGAGATCTGGCTTGAATAGTTTGCGTGTCCGACACACTTTAGTTTGTCGATCGTGGCAACAGAGGCCGATGCAGAATTTCGAACGGATAATTTTCAGCCTTGCATACGCGTTCTGCCACACATCGACAAACTGAAGTGTGTCGGACACTGGTTTACCTCATTTCCTGCAAACTGAAATTCATCACTTTAAAAACCAGGGACCTGCCATCGGACGGAGCATAAAGCAGCTTCGCATCACATACGAACCGAAGTGTATGGATGCCCGGGGGTAGGGTGAGCATCTTCGAGTAGACAGTTGGTTTGATGTTGATCTTCAACTGCTCCGAGATCAAATCTCCGCTCAACGTAAGATTTGCCGGCTCTTCATAACCAGTTGCCAGTCCCATCTCCAGTCTGACTCTTCTCTCCTGGTTGAGAGCGTTGTTGATTACCAACTCACCTGCTGACGAACACCAACGCCAGTTAAGCTCGGCCTGGCCTTCCAATGCTGAGCAGCCTGCCGTCCACTCCGGTGTCAGCGGGCTTAGCGCCAACTGGCGTTGCGATGGAAGCGTGCCTCCGTATTTCGCCGCCAACTTGCTGTTGTAAGGACCCAGATCAAAGAAGGACATCTGCTTGTTGCCGCTGATCAATGGATCAACTTCCAGCAGGCTGCGGAGCTTCGCTTCCAGGTCAGCTCCATCGTCGGTGTAACCCTTCCGATCCACATAGACACCGCTAAAACCGGCGAGAGAGATGGCTTCGAGAAACTGGTCAGCAGGCAGGTTTGCGGTGGTCATTTGCCAATTAGCCGTACCTCTTTCTTTGATCGCACCGTAACTCCAACGCAGTTTTTTTGAGTGGAGATAAGGTCGGAAATGTTCGTAGTCCTGCATTTGATTGATTGGTGGGTTTTCCGGAAATGCGACATAAGGTAACTGAAAAATCATCACCCCGGAGGGGACGGCTGCCTCGATTCGATTGACGAAGTCGGCGTCGCTCTCGCTCTCCGCGATAAAAGCTGCGTAATGAGGGACGAAGTAAACACCCGTGCCCGTTTGATCAAGGACACCCAGCAAAAGAATCAATCCGAGAGCGGTCTGAAAAATTCCGCGACGGCGACCAAGGTTCGTTCGGCGGCCCACGTTTTCCAGGAGCAGCATCACAGCGAATAACGAAAAGAAAGCGATGTAGACGCTGACCCGGTTATAGCTTCTCATTTGTGGCGAGATCAGGAGGGCGAAGAGCGACGCGAAGCCACCAATCGTTGCCAGCAAAACGCCGCCAATGTTGAGCAGGCTCAGGTGACTCAACAAAGTAGCCGGGTCATCATCGGTTGGCATTTGGCGGCCAGCCGGTTTCCAAAATAATAGCCACCCCAGTAACGCGAGAAACCCAATGCTCCCGATCACGCCGAGCGTCGCATTCCTGTTTTCATTTACCAGGGGTGCGGCGGAGTTGTATTTCTCTTTTAGTCGCGCTAATACGGCTAACCGGTGACCATCAATAGGAAGAAGCAACTGAGCGATCTTGAGGCCGTAGGCTTCGGCCTCGCCTAAACCGCGTTGGACGGTGGTGCTTTCCCCCTGCCTCCTGATGTAAATCACGTTTGGCAGGAGGTTAATTACAAAACCTCCAAAGACCACTGCCACCAGGAGCAACGCCAGGATTAGAGGACGCGCAGCTTTTCGATAAAAAGCGGCAGTCAGACCGGCGATGAGCAGAAAGAAGCAGGCAAAGAAGGCGTAGTATCCCAGTCCCCCGGAAGCAATGAGCAAACAGATAACCACGCTCGCAATGAATCGTTTGGTGCTCAGTCTTGATTTTGGACGGCCTTCATTGCCGCTGGTCTGACTTGTCAGCTTCCCGGAAAGGATCCAAAGCAGCACCATTACCATGAGCGGTACGATGTAATAGCCTGCCAGCACAAGGTGGTGCTCATTTCTGAAAAAGTGATAAGGAAGAAATGTATACAGGAGGCTTCCCAGAAGCGCGATGAGATAGGAAATCCTGAAGTGTCGGAAGACGTACAGCGACGAAATCGTGGTTAGCGGGAAGGTGAGCAGGAAATAGAAATTAAAGATTAGCGCGTAGTCGCTGGTGAAAAATGAGAAGAGTTTTATCAGGAGGAAATGCAGATTGTCGGCCATCGGAAAGTAAAACACTTCCGAGCCGCCCGGCATGCCTGTCAGATTGTTTTGTAGATACCATCCATTATCGATAATGCTTTTGATGACCATCCCATGAAACAGTGCGTCTCCGCCGTATTCAAAAGGCGTCCTCAGGTCGGCCCTCCACAGTTTCATCACACAGGTGAGTATCACCAGGCACAAGGCCACTGCCGCGGCATATTCGGCAAGTGTCGTGAGTCTGCGGTTTGCTATCGGCATACTAAAAGGAAACTCTGATTAAGTGTCTTCGACGCGTAGCGTCAGTATGAACTTAGCCGGCCTTTCAAGGCCGGGAAACGCCAAGAGAAGTATCCACGTCGCGTAGCGACGCCTGACCTAATGCGAATTCAATCGTCGCTAAGCGACGAGAACTGGTAACCATCTGGACCCGGCGTTGAAACGCCGGGCTAATCTCGTACTGACGCTACGCGTCGAAGACAGTTAATCAGAGCTTGCTTTAGTCAGGTGGGTCATGTCTTCTGTCAATTGCAAAGTGAACATGCATTATCGCTAAAACAGGTGGGCCACAATATTACAGACGGCGACCGAGAGCTGCCGGTCATCCCCGCTGGTTGGGTCAACTGCACTCGGTTGCCAGGTCCGGCTGGCGCGTACTTCCAACTCAAACTGTTTGACTCCTCGAATAGGCGATTCCCCAAGTTCATCCGGAACTTCAATCTCAACATGCAACCACCCGTAACCGAAAAGCGAAATAGCGCTGAGCCGCCGGCTGTTTAAGAAAAACTCCAAACCGAGTGGATCAGATCCAAGGTTCGGAATATGGGTTGTTAAGTCCAGGCTAAGTCTTGAGATCGAAGCCGCTCCAAATCGGAGACTTGAATGCTGGCCCATCCAGCGAGCGATGGGCGGCAAGTCATTGGCCCCATACCATCCCAGCTGGAAGTCAGCTTGCGATGATCGGTCGAGCACCACGCTCTGTGATGCCAGGACTCCGGGCGACCCGCCAAACAGATCGCTGCGGTCTCGGTGAGCATTGTAAAACGGACCAAGCGGCGCGACAGACGCTTTCAGAAACATATACAGCCCGCTCTTGGGCAGTTTGATTCCCAAATCGGAGATCTTTCCGAAGACGTAGCCCATTGCCATGTCAAAGGCCCTCCGCTCGGTAAAGGAAAGGCCGCGCAGGTAATCGAGGAAGTCTGCTTCAAAAGGCACCCCGTATTCGTCCGCCTGCTTTAGAAACTCGGCACTACTCAGGCACAGCGTGTAGCGAGGCTCAGTTTGAACGTGGGGAAAGAACAAGCGAAAGCGAGATGCGTGCTCATCGTCGTCTTCCAACCCTATGTGGCCGTCGATATTCACAAACTGGCGGAGTTGATCTTGGCTCATCTGGTGATAGTCCTGATGAAGTTCTCGATCAAGGCATTCAATTCCGTGCATCGTCACCCCATCGGGACGCAACACACGTCTGATTTCGGCGAGCACACGGTCCTTATCGTCGAAGGCCACGTGGCCCATGACGTCCAGACTAATGACGTAGTCGAAAGAGTAATCCGGAAAGGGCAGAGCCGTCAGCGTTGCCACGCAGGTACCGTCATAGCCATTGCGACTGGCGGCAGCCAGGAGTTCCGGGGAAAGATCCACGCCCGTAAGGGTGACGCCTTTACGCTTGAGGAGAGCCAGCATTCCTTCGCCACACCCGAGATCGAGCACGGATGAACCACGAGGAACGTTGTCATAGATCCACATGGTTCGGGCAAACTGGATATCGAAGCGGTTGATACTGTCGAAAAATGCTGCTTCAAGCACGCCGCCGGTGAAGAATCGATCACGGTAAAAGCCCGCCACGTCCTCGATTCCGGCAACGTCGTAAAGGTCAGGTTCTTTGTTCGAAGATACCAATGGTGTTCTCAGAATCAGTAGTCAAATCGAGAAGAATAAGGTTGGGGTTCTTTCGTGTGATTTAGTGGATCGTCTGCTTTCTTCAACTGTAGGAAAAAGCGATCCACGAAAAGATACGAAATCTCACGAAAATCGCAGTCGCCAAAATTAGTGATGCTCAGCTTTCAGCGCTTCCAGACGTACAGCCAACTCATCGACTCGCAACTGAATGCTTCGTTTAGTGCGATCGGCAATAACTTCGGCTTCGCTGATCTCGAGTGACAACTGCTTGACACAAATGCGCTGTTCCTCAAGGAGAAGTTCAATCGCTTTCCGGTGTTCGCGACGCATCTCGCTAAGTTTTTCCGAGAGTAGTGCATCAAATCGACTCTCGACGAGCGACAGCCGCGCTTCCAACCCGGCGACCTGCGATTCAAGATTCGCCTTCGCTCCCAAGCTGGCATCCAGTGCATCTTGTAAGCTTGCCAGGCGCTGATCCTGTGCCTGCAGGACAGCCAGAGTATTCTTGAGGCCACTATCAACCGAAGAATTGAAATTCACCTGCTCCCAGGTGTACCAATGCGTGGCTCGTTTCAGCAGTCGTTTTATCCACAACTCGAGGCGTGCCGGTATGCCGCTGCGGTAAGTTGTCAGCGGAGGCAGCTGATTCTGCGTGCGCCCGCTGATGGTTAGACTTGTTTCGAGTCTCGTTAATGCCCAGGCACTACTGTCTGGGATTGAAGTAGACGAAGCACTCTGCTGAGCCGCGCTTTCGCGGGCCTGTTCACGAATACTTCGTACGAGATCCTCTACCTTAATGTCAGACATCTTAGTTTTAGCTTTGGAGCGCGCTTACCTCCGCCATCCGCGCGGTCGCTTGAGTCTCTACCCTGCGTACGGTAGCGCCGGCATTGAGATTTACCAGTCCTTCTATCAGAATCGGACTGGTCACGCGAAAGAATAAGGCGCCATCCAGCCAATCGTAGCCAATGCCTTCCTCAAAAATTGCGCTGCTATGCGCCGCGCAGGAAACCGAATAGAAATCTGTTCCCAGCCAACAATCGAAAGTGAAGTTAATCTCAATTAACTCACCCTTTGCGACTTCTCCCAGACTGAGTTGTTGTTGTTCGGTATTGGTGCCATAGACCTGAACCCCGTGACGGTTGCGGATCAGAAATCCAAACACGGGATTCTTGATGTCTCGGTGAAAAAGTACGCGTATCCGTACTGAAACCGGCGCTCCGGTTTCGACCATCTCGACTCGACACTGCGCAGCATCGCGCAACTCTATGCTCACAACCTCCGCGCTGCCGTCGCCGTGGCGGTATGTGTAGGATAAAGGCGTCTGTTTTGGTTCCGATGAGCCTGCCATCCCGTCAGCCGAGACATTGGATTGCTCCGCTTCGAACGCCTCCTCGCGTTCCATGATCAGTTTTTGGTAACGGTTTAGCACGTCAACGGGTTTGCCATCGGCAACTGTCTGACCGTTGTTCAGGAGTATGGCACGGGAACAGAGATACCTGATGGCTGCCGGATCGTGCGAAACGAAGAAAATGGTGACTCCACTGTCCTTCATCTCCTTGATACGTCGCATGCACCGGTGCTGGAAGACTGCATCACCAACGGCCAGGGCTTCATCGATGATAAGTATCTGGGGAGCAGCACTAATGGCGACTGAAAACGCCAGGCGGACATACATTCCACTTGAGTATGTTTTGACCGGTTGATGAATGAACGGACCTATCTCGGCAAACCGTTCGATTTCGGGAAGTAATGCTTCCGTTTCCCTACGTGAATATCCCATCAAGGCAGCGTTCATAAAGATGTTTTCAATCCCGGTGAACTCGCCATTGAATCCGGCTCCCAGTTCAAGCAGGCCGGCAATCCGGCCCTCATGCCAGACGTTGCCATGGGTCGGTTCGAGTGTTCCGGTCATGATCTGAAGCAGCGTGGATTTGCCGCTACCGTTTGGCCCGATAATGCCTGTAGCGGTACCGGCCTCAATCTCAAAACTGATCTCTTTGAGCGCCCAGAAATCGCGGTGACGCCTCCAGTGGCCGCGCGTCAGCATCTCTCTCAACCGGTCATTCGGCCGTTGATAGATTCGGTACAGCTTGGAAACGCCTTCAACTCGAAGTGCTTTGTTCATGCTCGCAAAACGATAACTGTTATGCGCTAGGCGGTAAAGTCCCGGGAGACAACGCCGCTTCCGATGACTTTTTCCTAACTGGGCGTGGTGTCCGAATCTAATTTTTCCCCGAATCCCTTCGTGGTGTTGCCTGGAAAACGATCCACTAAATCACACGAAACAACACGAAAACCCAATATCACCAAAGGAGACGTTGGTGTTTACTTCGTGTGGTTTCGTGGATCGGTCGCTTCTTTTCGCAGTAATCACCCTGGATTAGGATAGTACCCTCACAGGGTGCTTGCTTGCGGTTAGCCAGATCTCTGCGTAAAATGTCGGTTCTTTTAACGCCGGGGGACGTCAAGATTCATGAATCGCCCGCGCATTGCTGCTGCTCGATCCCCGGGGGCATCTAATCCGCTCTTATCTGCGTCTTTATTTCGGAGGAATTTTGTGAAGCAAGGTTTTCGTTATCAGTGCGCTATTGCTGCGTTTATGCTTGCCTTTGGCGCATTTTCATATGTGCAGGGGCAGACGCCGAGTGCGACGCCGTTTCCTTTTGCCACTCAATTAACGTCGAGTCCCGGAGGCTTTAGCTCTTTCGCAGGAGATGTCACTGCCAATGGCCGCTTCGTCGTGTTTACTTCAAATGGAAACGTAGCGACCCAGAATCGGAATAATGCCGATGGCAATTATGAGGTTTTTCTGATCGACTACGCGCAGCGGCGTATTTTTCAGATCACAAATACCAGAAGCGTTCCGAATCCGGCGCCGAGTCCCAGTCCGACGCCTACTCCATCCGCGACGCCGACTCCATCCCCGACACCGACGCCATCTCCGACGCCTACGCCAGCTCCCACACCGGAAGATCCTTCCCAACTGAAGATTCAGATTCAGAACGGCGGGACAAATTCGCTGCCCATTATCAGCCTGCAGCCCACACTAGTCAGCGGCAAACGTAGTTATGTGATTGTCTTCAGTTCCAATGCGCCTAATCCGCAAAGCTTTGATGGAACCGACAGTACAGCGCTCAGTGCTGACGCGAATACGGAGATTTGGGTTTATGAGGTGCCTGCAGTTGCGGATGAGGATCTGACTAGTGGATCCGAGGTCCCCTTCATCGACCTGAGTGCGGGAAGTTTTAGGCAGATAACAAACACTCCAGCCGCTCGCGTTCCTACTGCAGGCAGCACAACCACTTTTCCGTTTTTCTCGGACGACAACCGGGAAGCGACTATTAACGACACCGGAAGTGTCATTGCGTTTATTTCTACGCGCAACCTGGTGGGAACCGGAAATTCTGATGGAAATCCTGAGCTTTTCTTTGCTACCAGGCAAGCAGCGAATTGGAGTTCCCATACCTTTGTCCAGGGAACAACAACTCAAGATGTGATCCTGGGACTTGGGCGTGTTTTCCAGCAGAATCCTTCACTGTCCGCTGATGGCTCTGTGGTAGCGTTTGGTTCTTCGGCAAATTTTACCGGTAACAATGACGACGGCAATAGTCGAGGAAACCAGGAAGTATATTTGGCTAACTTTACCGGTGGGGCCCTCAGCAATGTTCGTCAGGTTACGAAGACCAAAGCGGACACTAACGGAACGAATGCAACGGTCAACATATTACCCTCGGGACGTACGCTGAGTCGCGACGGGAATTTAATCGTATTTGAGTCGCTGGCTAACGACCCCGGAGCAAATGCAGATAGTTCAACGAACAAAATCACTTACGGAATCTTTGTTTACAACAGCGGTGGCGCCGGCAGTTTTACTCAGGTTGGCTCACGTGGTGCGGATACCTCCGGTGACATACTTCGTTTTCCAGCTTTCACCGACTACAACGCTTCACTATCACCCAGCACGCTGGTCTTTGCTTCAGCATTAAATTTCAAACCCGATGGGACGTTATTGGCGACGGCTGACACCACCGGGTTGAATCCGTTGAACCAGCCTCAGCTCTTCGCCACTCAACTTCCAGCAACGTCAGCAAATACTTTTATTCGACTGACTCAGAACCCGGTGGGCGGTTTCGCCGGTATGCGCGCGCTACCCAGCCAAACGCGAAATCGAATTGTGTTCAGCCTTGGAGCCAGTGATCTTGGGACCGGCAACCTCGATTTCTCAACAGAGGTGTACCTTCTGTTAAGCCCGGCAGTAACCAGTGAGTCAGCTGCCGTGCTGTCGTTCTTTACCGGGGCAAGTAATTTCCCGGTGGCCGAAGCAACACCGACCGCAAGCCCGAGCCCGACCCCGTCGCCAAGTCCAAGTCCAACGCCTGGTTCGGTCGCCTTAGGGCTCGCGCCGGGTGAGTTAAGCATCGTGAGATCTACCGGGACGCTGGCGCCGGCAAGCAAAAGCTCTGTGGGAGGTTCAGAAACTGATCGCAGCCCGATTCTTCCGGTAGAACTTGGCGGAGTCTCCGTGTCAGTGAATGGCGCAGCCGCGGGTCTCTATTTTGTTGGTACTTCGCCAAATGAGATCGTTTTTGTAATGCCGGTTTCTTTGGTTGGCGGCGTGGCCACAGTCGTAGTGAATAACAACGGAACAGTTTTCCGCGGCTTCGTTCAGATCAACCCGGCGCAACCCGATATCTTCACGACTACAAACGGTCCTCTGGGGATTGCGATGGTGTGTAATGTGACGAATTCGACAGTCCCAGGTTGTGTTACCGGGCCATTTGATGTGATGTCGCCTGATAGTACGGGTACGCTGGTGCCTACGGTGCTGGAGATCTACCTGACGGGTGTTCGCAGTGTGGCTGCCACCGAGGCCTCAGTCACCATCGGTACGACCAATATCGTACCCACGCTGGTTCGGCCAAATACGAAGATGTTTGGCTATGATCTCATAACCATCACCTTGCCGAGCTCCTTAGCGGGATCCGGAAGCGTCCCGATCGTGGTTACAGTAACAAAGAGTGGGACGTTTGCGAGCAGACCCGCTGATACAGGACCTAAGATCACCATTAACTGAGTCTCTCCAACATCTAAATTCTTTGTGGACCCTTCGTGGCGGTAGATGAAAAGACCGATCCACTAAATCACACGAAACAACTCGAAAAACCAATAGCACTAAGAATCTTTGGTGCTGTTTAGTGTGATTTAGTGGATCGGTCTAATGTTTTCTTTAGAACCAACCTGAATCAGTATCTTACTCAATACCCAAAAGACAGCCAAAAATGGCGCTGCCGTGATATTATCCTCCGACCTGAGTCCTGCTCCAGAGCGGGGCAAAGATCAACCACAACTGTTCCCTGGAATTCAGATAGTTCTCACGAATGCGACGGGCAAATGCAATCCTGGTTTTGCTGGCGATGTTGGCCTTTGGTATGCCCATCCAGCCCTCGTCATTTGAACCATCCGTCTCTCCCGACCTGCAAATAAAGTGGAAAACGAAAACGATCCAGATCGCGCTTTCAACGTCTTTGACCTTGCCTTCCGCAAGCATTACACCGGAAGCGGATGTGATGGGCGCAGTTCGTCAGGCTCTTGAAAGCTGGTCCAAAGCCGCGAATATCACTTTTGAAATGGTGACTTCCAAGGCTCAGTCGATTAGCCCAACGAACAAAGGCGACGGGATAAATCTGATCACGATTGCTCCCACGGCTGAAAACCTGGCCATCTTCGCCGAAGGGAACAACGCCGCGCGTACGCGCGTCTTCTATGATTCAACCACCGGAGAGATCAGCGAGGCTGACATAGTTATCAATCCTTTCCCGTATTCAGCCGAAGACGTACCACTACAGTTTTCTACTGACGCCACGCCAGGTACCTATGACCTTGAATCGACGTTTGCCCACGAGATTGGACATCTGCTTGGTCTTAGTCATTCCGCGATCATTGCTTCCACCATGCAGGCCTCGCAGGGACTCAATGGTACCTACGGACTGCCAGCGCTAACCGAGCGCACGCTGAGTCAAGCGGATCGGAACGCCGCTCGCAGTCTCTATGGACAATGCGAAAAATCAGGATCAGTTGAGGGGAAAATCCAGAATAATGTTGATAGTAAATTCTTACCAGTGACTGCGGCTCACGTTTGGCTTGAAGATGTCTCGTCCGGTCGCGTCATAGCAAGCAGTCAGACTACTTCGGGCGGCAAATTTAGTATTGGGTGTATTCCGGAAGGTGATTACCGGGTAATGACGGAATATCTCGACCAACAATTCCTTGAGCCGACGGCTCTAGCGCGTGGCGCCCGGTCGGGGGGCCGGCAGCGAACCTTTCGTAGCGTAGAGATTAGTAGTTTGCTACACATAGCTCCTGATAAAGCCGCAAACCTGAACTATGTTTTGGTGCCTCCGCAAAATTCTGCACCAACGCTTAGTCCGCGTTTCCTCGGCTTAAACTCTGAGTTATCAACTTCGCCGCTTCCTGCGGAAGCGGGCCGGAAGCTGAGAATCTATCTCGGTGGCGATGGAGTTGATCGGGTGCCGGGCAGTGGTCTATCGGTAAGCTCTCCTTTCATCACGGTAGATCCGGCCAGCCTGACATTGGAGGAATTTCACAATTCAACTCCCGTTATCAGCTTCGAGGTGACATTGGCGGCGAATGCGCTTCCGGGGGACTACAGCATTAGACTCCAGTCAAACTCGGGTGAAGTTGCCTATCTTGCTGGAGGAATAACCATAGGTCCTCGTTTCTGAAGTTGACAGTTACCGCGCGTTAGACCCATTGCGTCATCCGCCTTCCTGGTCCAGCTCATCAACTTACTCTCGATACTAAGGATACTATCCACAGATACGTAGAACGGCGTAGGTCGCAACCACAAGTGCTCCTGGCTCCAGCGGAGCCAAATGTTTATAGGAACCGGTTATGATCATGCCCAGCGCTCCAGCGGAGCGCGATGTTTCCGGCAAATTATGTGTAGGTCCATTTCGCTCCGCTGGAGCGAGGAGGTATCTTGGAGCTTCGGGTCCTATAAACATTTCGTCCCTACAGGACGAGGAACCAGCCAAAACAATCTTGCTAAGAAAACAAGAAGTTGCCGGCTTAGGCACTGTCAGATTATGAAACCCAGGTTACTTGAGTACTTGAGATGTCCATCGTGCGCCAACCAAATTGTCCTGGCGTCAATAGCGGTCGAGGAAGGCACTGAGATTATTCAGGGTCAGCTTGCTTGCGAGGGTTGCAAGAAAGTTTTTCCAATAATACGCGGCGTCCCTCGTTTTGCGGCGGCCGAACAACTTGAACCGGACAAAGCTGCGACTGCTGAAAACTTTGGCTGGCAGTGGCAACACTTCACCCATGAAGACAGTCTCTACGCGGATCAGTTTCTCGGCTGGATCGCGCCAGTGCGTCCTGAGTTCTTCAAGGGCAAGATTGTGCTTGAAGGTGGTTGCGGAAAAGGAAGACATACTTCACTGGCTGCAAGTTGGGGTGCCCGCGAAGTAATCGGCGTTGACCTGAGCGCCGCCGTCGAAACTGCATTCGCCGCAACCCGTAACTTGGAAAACGTCCATATCGTTCAGGCAGACATTTACCATCTGCCTTTTGCCAGGACGTTTGATTATGCCTTCTCAGTCGGTGTGCTTCACCACTTGCCGGATCCGCGGGCCGGTTTCAGATCGTTGGCCTCAAAAGTCAGGGACGGAGGGCACGTGTCTGCCTGGGTGTATGGAGCTGAGAACAACGAATGGATCACGCGTGGGATAAACCCGTTGCGCGAGAAGTTTAGTTCGCGTCTCGACCGGCGCGCTTTATTGCACCTTTCGAAATTACCGACGGCGATGCTGTATTTGGCAACGAAGGTGGTATATGGGCCACTCAATCGTTCAGAGTCCGGATCGGCAATCGCCCGGCATCTTTTCTATAACGACTACCTCAGCGCGATTTCGAAGTTTGGCTGGCGCGAACAGCATACGATTGTTTTCGATCACCTGGTGGCGCCGACGTCGCATTACATCCGCCGTGAAGAGTTTGAAGAGTGGTGGCAGGACGTTGATGCAACGGAGGTAACCATCGGTTGGCATAACAAGAATAGCTGGCGCGGATTTGGGAAGGTTTGACCGTTATTGCTGTTTGTTCGTGAGATTTCGTGTGATTTCGTGGATCGTATGTCCACGATTTGATGAGGGGCGATCCACGAAAATACACGAAGCCTCACGAAAAGAATCCGAACCCCCAAGGCGCAGATTGCGGCGGTGCGTTTGCCATTCTGTACTATTCACCGTTCACCATTTACCATTCATCCGCCAATGATTTCTGCCCAAACAGCTCGGCGCACAGTATGGCGGCCTCTATGGGAACTTCCCGGCCGCTCCGATCTGATTATCTCGCTCGCTCGCCGCGAGTTGGTGGCGCGATACAAAGGCTCAATCTTGGGAATCATCTGGGCGCTGTTGACGCCGGTGGTGATGATTACGATTTTTACGTTCATATTTGCCGAGATATTTGGCGCTCGCTTCGGCTCCAGCAACTCTCCATGGGACTATGCGCTTTACCTCTTTTGCGGACTGTTGCCCTGGACCATGTTTCAGGAAACTGTCCAACAGTCGGCGACTGTGATTGTTACTCATGCCAACCTGGTCAAGCGAGTGGTCTTCCCTTTGGAAACGTTGCCCCTGGCTCTGACGCTGACATCACTCATCAATCAGTTGTTTGGAACTGTGGCGCTTTTGATTGCCATCGTGGCGATCCGTCACGAGCTTCATGCCTCACTGGTTTGGTTGCCGGTCTTGCTCGTTCCCCAATTGATTCTTACGCTGGGTGCTGCCTGGTTGATCGCGGCGCTCGGCGTATTCCTGCGTGACACAGCCCAGGGAATTGCGTTGCTGCTGATGGCCTGGATGTTTCTGACACCGATAATCTATCCAGAATCAGCTGTCCCGGAACGATATCGCCTCTTTACCAACGCTAATCCTTTTACCGCGCTGGTACGCAGCTATCGACGCATCCTTCTCGAAGGCACAGCCCCGCATTGGCCCAGTCTCGCCTACTTCAGCGTGTTTGCCCTGGTTCTATTCGGTTTTGGTTATTGGTGGTTTGCGAAGAGCCGCCGCCACTTTGCCGACGTGATTTAGATCCCAGCTCGGAGCGCAGGCATCCCTGCCTGCTTTCTTGCGGTAAGAGCAACCTTCAGAGAAAGTGGGTAGTGTATCAATTTAATTTTCTTTGGCGTTGTTTCGTGTGACTTAGTGGATCGTTCTTGTTTTCTTCAGTAAACAGAAATGGACAAAACGCACCCTGGCAATGGTTCAAGACCGCTTCTTTGGCCCTGATGTTTTTCGTGCCGGAACCGTCCACAGATAGACAGTGCGGTAAAGTTTTCCCCAGGGAACGCGCACGGTTTGTTCCGGCTTCCAATTACCCATCCGAAAATCATGAGACAGGATGTGCGATCCGGGACGCAATTCACTTAGCAGCTTCGGTCGCAAGAGTACGTTCAACTTTTCGGAGAGGTAGAGCGTGACGATGGTCGCTTCGCTATAGTTGACGCGAAACATGTCGTCATTGCGAAAGCGGACCAGTTGCGAGACGTTTGCTTTGACGGCGTTTTCTTCAGCCTCAGCTACCAGTTTCGGATCGATCTCAATCCCCACGGCGCGAATCCCATATTGCGTTGCCGCCGCGATCGGAATGCGGCCATCGCCGCTGCCGAGGTCATAGAGCACGTCGCCTTTCTTAATCTCCGCCATCCGCAACATTTCGGCCACCGTCTCCGGTGGGGTCGGATAGTAGATGACGTCAGGTTTGCGCAGCGGACGCTTCTTTTGCGTTGAGGTCCGAGGCTTTGCACGACTTTCCCTTGTGAGTATGGTGTCCAGTCCAGGCACGCCGCGCGTAGTTTTCGCTGAGACTGCGAATCCTGCGGAGGAAAGAATAAGCGAGGTCAACACCAGGGCCAGCGTCAGGCGTGGGTTTCTGAGCGAAAGAGTTTTCATGGGACCTGAAGTATAAACAAAAGTCGTCATCGTGGGTTGAAGAATACAGAACCGGAAGCGGTAGCGACCGGGTC
>Ga0190274_10000454_pt1 | contig 24917 bp, 18 predicted proteins | sample Popmic531T_FD_133002 | JGI IMG/M metagenome (GOLD analysis project Ga0190274, IMG submission 133002) | Populus adjacent soil microbial communities from riparian zone of Yellowstone River, Montana, USA - 531 T | ecosystem: Environmental > Terrestrial > Soil > Riparian zone | place: USA: Montana... | reverse complement strand
TTGGATAACGTGGAACAGCCTATTCTGACGCCAACGACCACTAGCGACACTACCGGCAGTATGGAACTTCTTTTTTCATCCGTTCCCACCTGTCCACGGCTTGGAATTAGCACGTCAACGCTCTCAGGATTTGCCGATATTGTAAAATTCACCAATTTTCCGCATGGAGAAGCTTTTCATATTTATGATTGACTACAGTTGTATATGCGCATAGTCGTTACAGGCATGGGGGTGGTCTCGCCTATTGGCATCGGCACTGACCAGTTTTGGACTGCAGCCATTAACGGTGTCAGCGGTATCCGGCGAGTAAGCAGCTTTGATGCCTCCAGTCGGCGCTCGCAAGTTGCGGGAGAAGTGCCCGAATTTGATCCAAAAACATTCCTGTCGGCGAAAGTTATCGAGCAAACGGACAGATTCAGCCAACTCGCGCTGCTAGCCGCTAAACTCGCGGTTGAAGATGCGGGTGGGCTTGACGCATATGCGCCGCCACGTGTGGCCGTGAGCATAGGTTCAGGGATGGGCGGTTTTTCTACTTTTGAGTCGTCCGCGCTCCGCAAGTTTCGAAACCAACCCGTACCCCCATTTACCGTGCCGCGAACCATGGCTAATTCAGCAGCCGCCTGGATTGCGATTAGATATGGCCTGAAAGGGATGAATCTCACTTGCAGCACGGCATGCTCTTCCGGGGCAAATGCCATTGGCGGAGCGCTCGATCTCTTGCGCGCGGGTCGAGCGGATGCGGTTATTGCAGGGGGTGCTGAGGCGTGCGTGCTGCCGCTAACAATGAACGGGTTCGAGATATTGCACGCCTTAACCACCGGCTTTAATACAGATCCGACGCGAGCATCACGGCCATTTTCCAAAGGCCGGGACGGGTTCGTAATGTCGGAAGGCGCGGGCATCCTCATACTGGAGGAAGAAGAACATGCCAAGCGTCGAGGAGCAAAAATATACGCATGCCTTGCGGGCTACGGACAGGCATGCGACGCGGCACATATCGTCATGCCGGACCTGAGCGGCCAAGTAGCCGCCATGGAAGCTGCAATCGAGGATGCACGCATCGCAAAAGATGCTGTCGAACACATCAATGCCCATGCCACTTCCACCCCCTTAGGTGACATTGTCGAAACCCGCGCGATCAAAACGTTGTTCGGGGATAGGGCTAAGAATATTGCGATCAGCGCGACTAAATCCTTGATCGGACATTCCATAGGTGCATCAGCAGCGATAAGCAGCGTTGCCACCATCATGGCTCTTCATACTGGCATAGTGCACCCAACCATTAATCTGGATGAGGCCGACCCAGAGTGCGACCTTGATTACACGCCCAACCAGGCGCAACAGAAAAACCCGCGCGCGGCCATATGTAACGCTTTCGGGTTTGGGGGCAATAATGCAAGTATTGTTTTCACAACGCTCGATTGAAGGAAGAGGATATATGGACACAGCGGACATTGAAGCGAAAGTCATACAGTTCATCGCGACAAAAGTCGAGAATCTGGACGTTTCCACAATAAACAGATCGTCGAAATTTGACGAACTCGGGCTTGACTCGATGGATACGATTCAACTTTTGTTTGACGCTGAAGATAGCTTCGGCATCAATTTCGATAGTGAAGAAGCCAAAAACTTTACCACTGTGGGCGATATTATTGCCTACATCGAAAAACACCAGTCGCCCGAGTCACATAGAGGACCCAGCGACTCAGGAATGGCGTCCGATCAAGAGGGTACATAATAAACACAAGCCCAACAAATCCACCTTTTGTTCTATTCTATTTCGTTTTCCCAGACGCAACCTTTTTCGGCGAAACGCTCTTTGCTTTCGGTTTTACCGACTTGTTCTCAGCGGCTTTCGGTACCGGTTTCGTCTTTGAATCTCTAGGCTCAAACTCAAAACCTACTTTGCCGTCCTGCCCTATCACTAGATAGGCGGAAAACGGCCTGCCCTTTTTTGAAATAAATTTTTGCAGCAAATCGGTTTTTCCAGTGCGTAACAACTTGGCCGCCTGCTCGCGTTCGAGAGGACGCGCCAGAATAATCTTCCCAATTTTAAAGTCACACGTACGGACCGAGCCTATGGCCTTCTCGCAGGCATAGCTCATTCCATGATCGAACACTCGACCGCCACAACGCGGGCATTTGCCCAACGGCTCCTGTTCCGAAAAGTCAATCCCGCCGCCGGTCTCCTCGTCGCTATCGGCGCCAAAATCAAATTTCATTTCGAATTCGTCCGTGAGCTTGACATTAGCGTTAAAGAGCCGCCCCATTTTGCTACGAAAACCTTGCAACGGGCCAACTTCGCGCTCTGTGATCAGCCGCTCCATTTCTGCTGTTTCAAATTGCCGACCCGCAAGGATTTTCCAAAGGGCGAAACCGCAGTTCCGGCACTGATATTTCTTATAGGTTTCCTGTACCACTCCTCCGCACTTGGGACAAGGAGACTTTAGCGTGGAAAAGTCACCGCTGATTGTTTCGCCTCGATGCGTTTTTGCCTGCTCCACGATGTGTCCCGTCATGCTGGCGATTTCTTCCATGAACTTGTTGCGCTTGAGCTTTCCCTGCTCAATCTGGCGCAGCTTGAACTCCCAATCACCTGTCAGTTCTGGCGAGGTGAGTTCAGGCACCTTCAGCCCGCGCAATAAGGTGATCAGCGAAAATGCCTTGGCAGTAGGACGCAGTTCCCGCCCTTCACGCTGGAGATAGTTTTCCGCAACTAGTCCTTCGATGATCGACGCCCTCGTTGCGGGGGTGCCCAGTCCTTTTGCACTCATCGCTTCTCGTAGATCTTCATCCTCCACTAATCTGCCCGCACTTTCCATGGCGGACAGAAGCGTGGCCTCATTGAATCGGGCTGGAGGGCGGGTCTGACTGGAAATAACTTGGATTTCTTCAGCCAAGACCCCTTTCCCCGGGTCTAACTTTACCAACGCGGATTCATCCTCTGCGCTCCGAGCCTGTAGCTCGCGGCCATATACGACCTGCCAACCTGGGTTGACCATCACCTTGCCTTCGGTTTTAAATGGCTCGTCCTCGACACGAGTGATACGGGTAGTAACAAGGAATTCCGCAGCAGGAAAAAAAATAGCCAAAAAACGCTTGGCTACGAGGTCATAAATCTTCGCTTCAGTTTCGCTCAGGGCCTTAGGTTCTAGCGAAGTCGGGATGATGGCAAAATGGTCAGAAATTTTTGCATTGTTGAATATGCGCTTGTTTGGCTTAACCCAGTCTTCCTTTAGGACCTGCTTGACAAAAATTCCGTAACGACTTTTAGTCAGCGAACTCAAGGTTTCCTTGACAGTGCCAAGGTAATCTTCCGGGAGGGCACGGGAATCAGTACGTGGATACGTCAGCACCTTATGCTTTTCATACAACGCCTGGGCCAACCCAAGTGTCGTCTTTGCGGAAAAACCAAAGCGCCCGTTGGCGTCACGCTGCAAACTGGTAAGATCGTATAGCAGCGGGCAGATTTCAGTAGCCGGCTTGCTTTCTTCATGGACTGCACCCGTCTTACCCTGGCATTTAATGCGAATGGCCTCGGCTTCTTTTTGATCCCACAATCTCTCCGCCTTTTGCTCGCTATCTGATTTGTTCTTTGCAAATTTCTCGTCAAACCAGCGGCCGTTGTATTTTCCATTACTGGCGGCAAACTCACCGTGCACCTCCCAGTAATCACGTGGAACGAACTTCTTTATAGCGTCTTCGCGCTCAGTCAGGATCGTCAGCGTCGGGGTCTGCACCCGGCCCACGGGTGTTTTATGAAACCCTCCCTCCTGAGAATTAAATGCAGTCATGGCGCGGGTACCATTTATTCCTACCAGCCAGTCCGCCTCCGATCGGCTCACGGCGGCCTCTGCCAGCGGTTGCACGGTAGCGTCATCGAGCAGCTTGTTGAAACCCTCCCTGATCGAAGCCGGCGTCATGGATTGCAACCAAAGCCGTTTCACCGGCTTGCTGGTCCCCACATGCCGTATGATGTAGCGAAAAATTAATTCACCTTCCCGTCCCGCGTCACAGGCATTGATAAGGGAATCCACATCCTTGCGCTTGATCAGTTTGGTTAACAGCTTCAGCCGTGCTTCGGTTTTCTCGATGGGATTGAGGTCAAAGTGCGGGGGGATGATGGGTAAGTTGGCAAAGCTCCATTTCCCCCGTTTGACTTCGTATTGTTCCGGCACGACAAGCTCAAGCAAATGGCCGACAGCCGAAGACAGTACATACTGATCGCTTTCAAAGTAATCGGCGTGCTTGGTGAACCCGCCAAGGACCCGCGCAATGTCGGCGGCGACGGAAGGCTTCTCGGCAATGATTAAGGTTTTACCCATGAAGCTTCCAATGAATGTCCGCGGGCTCGCGGCAGTGGGTTAAATAACGGGTGTAAATGACCGATCATTATCAGTACCATAACAGAAAATTATTGGATGGCCGGCAAGTTCGCGGGGATCGTAGTCTCGCTGACAGTGAATATCTGTCAAGGCGCATGGCAATCAGGTCGCGCATACCCTATTTGGCTCGCGACCTCAGACGCCATGGGACGCTCGTCGATGGTGTCTACGCAAGCCTTTGGTAGCCACCACCAGGGAGGCTTGCCACTACACCGTCCAATTCGAACGTCAATAGCATCGCTGATACCGTTTCTACCGTCAAGCCGCTACGGACGGAGAGCGTATCGATATCGGTGATTTCATCACCGAAGTGTCTCAACAGCATAAATTTTTCTCCTTCCGGTTTTTCTCTTTCCGGTTCGCCCGTAGTCTCAACGCCCTCGGGTATCTGAGCCCGATAGCCTAATTCATCCAAAATATCCTCCGCGCTTTCGACGAGTTTCGCTCCCTGCTTGATGAGCGAGTGACAACCCTTCGCAAGAGGCGAATGGATGGAACCCGGGACGGCAAATACCTCCCGCCCCTGTTCCAAAGCCTGCCTTGCGGTAATGAGAGACCCGCTCTGCAACGCAGCCTCGACCACGAGACAGCCCCGGCTCATACCACTGATAATGCGATTCCGCCGCGGAAAATTGCTTGCTATAGCCGGCGTGCCCAACGGAAATTCGGAAATAAGTCCTCCCTGCTGAGCTAAATCATGAGCAAGTTTCCGATTACTTGCTGGATAGACGAGATCGAGCCCAGTTCCTACCACGGCGATGCTCGAAGCGCTGCCTCGCAAACCGCCCTGATGAGCCGCCGTGTCAACGCCGAGCGCCATGCCGCTTACAATGCAAAGCCCGGTGTCACTCGTGGCTTTGGCAAAGGCTTCTGCGTTGACAAGACCTTGCCGAGTCGCATTTCGACTTCCGACGATGGCGAGCATCGGTAAATTCAACAGCTCGCGTTTTCCCTTGAAGTAGAGAAGCGGCGGAGGATCTGCGATGTTGAGCAACAGGCGTGGAAAATCCGGATCCGCAAAGGTAATAATAGAATTTTGGGGGTCCTCCAGCCATTTGAGAGTAGCAGTGACTTTATTTCGATCGGCTCCCTTAACAATGCCATGCGCAACCTTCTTGTTCACCAGTCGCTCCAGCGCGGGGGGGCTGGCGGTGAGGATTTGGGTGGGACTTCCAAATGCAACGAGTAACCGACGTATTGACTCATCGCCCAAGCCATCAATCAGGCAAAGGGCGATCCAGGATTCTATATCCTGCTGCAGCTTCATTTAAGGAAACCTCGGATAAATTGCTGCTCGGCGCGACGGGCTTCGCCGAATAAAAACAGATAAACCCGCCAACGGCGTGTATCGGAGCGATGGCCGGCGTGTACTGCTCCAGCATGAGCAAGGCAGTATGACCGATGAAACGCCAACCACCACACTTCCTGCGTTCTAGTTAGGGATAGCACGTTCAGACGCCGTTGGCGGGAACGGTTGAAATACGGCAGGAATCCTGCCTGAGAACCAAATCAGTTAACACACAAGGTCTCAAAGTTAAGCTTCGGTTCGGCCGAGGCTTAAAAACGAGCTTCCTCCTTAAATCAGGATATAATTGGCTTCAGCTTGAACTTTGAAAACGTCCCATCATCCATACAGTATTTAGGGTCAATATCGCAGTGGTTTAAATTCTGCATTTAGATCATTTAGTATTCAAGCCCTTTTTATGGCTCTCCTAAAAATATTGCAATATCCGGATGAGCGTCTGCATACCGTAGCCGATCAGGTACCCGAGGTAACGAATGAAGTTCGTGCGCTTGTGCGCGATATGGCTGAAACAATGTATGCCGCACCTGGCATTGGTCTTGCGGCGACTCAGGTCGACGTGCATCGTCGTGTTATCGTCATCGATATCTCCGAAACCCATGACCAATTGCTGGTGTTGATCAATCCCGGGATCATTGCGCACAGTGGGGAGTCCGACTATGAAGAAGGTTGCCTATCCGTACCTGGCGTCTATGGTAAAGTCCCGCGCTCGGAGCAAATCACGGTTGAGGCGCTTGACGAAAATGGCGTCGCTTTTACGCTTGAGGTCGAAGGCTTGCTTGCTGTGTGTATCCAGCACGAAATGGACCATTTGCTGGGGAAGGTATTTGTTGAGTACTGGTCGCGGTTAAAGCAAACGCGAATTCAGGCTAAGTTCAGGAAGCTGCGGAGAAACGTCATGTAATACTGGTTTTTTTTGGTTTCCCGCAAACTCAGCCTACTCAGAGCGGTTGACCGAGAAGCAGTTGCAGCGCTACACGTGGTATCCCATTATACTTCCCCATGAAGATCATTTTCGCTGGCACGCCTCCTTTTGCCGCGGTTGCGCTTGAGGCCCTGATAGGTGCGGGATATCAAATCACAGTGGTGCTGACCCAACCCGACCGGCCTGCCGGACGAGGTATGAAGCCTGTGTCGAGCCCCGTCAAGTTGCTAGCGTTACAACATGGACTTCCCCTGCTGCAACCAACCACGCTCAAGCAACCCGAGCTCCATTCGCAACTCGAAGCCTTCGACGCGGATGTCATGGTTGTGGCGGCTTATGGGCTCATCCTGCCTACCCCCGTCCTGCGCATCCCGAAACGGGGCTGCCTCAACATTCACGCCTCACTACTACCAAGATGGCGAGGCGCTGCACCTATCCAGCGGGCGATATTGGCGGGAGATCAGGAAACTGGAATAACAATAATGCAAATGGACAAGGGTCTCGATACCGGAGCGATCTTGTTGCAGCGAAGTGTTTCAATCGTAAGCAATGAGACTGCCCAAACTCTGCATGACAAACTTGCGCCGCTAGGTGCTCAGTGTATTGTCGAGGCATTAAAGTATTTGCGGCTGGGAACATTGACAGCATTCCCTCAGAATGAGGCCGCGGCAACGTATGCGACGAAGCTGGAAAAAGAGGAAGCTGAAATAAGCTGGCACCTTAGCGCACAAGCGGTTGAGCGAGCCGTGCGGGCGTTTAACCCTCGTCCCGGTGCACGCACACATATATCAGGACTCCTCTTGAAAATATGGCAAGCGAGAGTCGGCGCAGATAGCGGTGGTGCGCCGGGAGAAATTATTGCGACTGGCCATGATGGAATAGTGGTCGCGTGCAGCGAGGGCACATTGGTATTAGAGGTCTTGCAAAAAGCGGGCGGGGGAAAAATGCGCGCCACGGAGTTTCTTTTGGGACATCCGCTACGCCCGGGCGACCGCTTTGAATGCCGTAAATGATCAAAATTCAACTCCTTGCCGCCGCCGCGGTGAGTAAAGTATTGGCTGGAGCCAGCCTCACGACGGTATTGCAGGACACTTGGCACAATCACCCAGATCTGCCCGAACAGCAACGGGGTGCCATCCAAGATATTAGCTACGGAGTGCTGCGCTTTTACGGGCAACTTAACGCAATACTCGGCTTATTGTTAAAAAAACCGCTTAAGAACAAGGAAGTATGTTACTTGTTACTGGTAGCCTTATACCAGTTGGAATACAGCCGGGCCGCGCCGCACGCGGTAGTCGACAATGCAGTGTCCGCTTCCCAAGGGGTGAACGGCAACCGGGGTCTTCAGGGATTGGTCAACGCGGTACTTCGCAATTTCATCCGGCAACATGCAACACTCTTACAGCAAGCCACCGAAAGTGAGGTCGGACACTATTCTCATCCGCAATGGTGGATAGATAAGCTTCGCATTCAATATCCGCAACATTATGAGGCGGCATTGGAGGCAAGCAACCGGCGCCCGCCCATGACACTTAGAATCAACCGGCGCAGGACTACGGTCACAGAATATCTAGACCGCCTCAGCCAGTTCGGAATGAGTGCGCGGACCACAAGTGATGAGGCGCTCGAACTGGAGCAGCCGGTGGCGGTGGAAAAACTGCCTGGCTTCGCCCAAGGGTTGGTGTCGGTCCAGGATGCGGGCGCGCAGCTCGCGGCCAAACTGTTGGACGTATCGAATGGCATGCGCGTTCTGGATGCTTGTGCCGCTCCTGGCGGCAAAAGCGCACATCTACTGGAACTTGCGAAAGTCGAATTAACAGTGCTCGATAGCGACAGCAATAGATTGACTCGGGTGTCACGCAATTTTTCTCGATTGGGGTTGGAAGCCCATCGATTAATCCACGGCGACGCTTCACGACCCACCCTGTGGTGGGACGGGAATCCACTCGACCGTATTCTGGCCGATGTCCCTTGCTCCGCTTCCGGAGTGACCCGCCGTCACCCTGATATCAAGTGGCTAAGACGTGAAAGTGATCTTTTGCAGTTTGTCGCCAAGCAGCGAGAAATCCTCGATGCGCTGTGGCCGATACTGAGGAGGGGTGGTAAATTACTCTACGTTACCTGTTCCGTTTTTGCTGAGGAAAACAGGTTGCAAATGGAGGAGTTTTTGCGCCGTCACACGGATGCCCGTCTGCTGCCCCTTTCGGGTGCTGAATTAATTGACGGGCAATTAATGCCCGATTCCCACCATGACGGCTTCTTTTATGCTCTCGTGCTTAAAGTCTGATGCCTCTCATGTCTTCTGCCGGCTGCGCCTGACATTAGTCGCGCTGGTGGCGATGGTCCTCCTCCCGACGCCTTCAGCCCATGCCGAAGGTGGAATTCAGGTGAAATCGGTAGTGATGGAAGCAGCCGAGGAAGGATATCAGTTTGACGCTGATTTCGAGATCACGCTCAACCATAAGCTGGAACATGCGCTCGAGAAGGGCATTGTGCTGTATTTCGTGACTGAGCTCAATCTTGTAAGCTCGCGTTGGTATTGGCTGGACGAGAGAGTGGCTCAAAGCAGGGTACGGGAAGGGTTGAGTTATTATGCCCTTACTCGCCAGTACCGATTGAGCCGAGGAACATTTTCACAGAACTTCAGTACGCTCAAGGAGGCGCTGCAAGCACTTAGTCGCGTACGTGACCGTCCGATCATTCCCAGCACTGAACTCAGGCCAGATATGGAATACGCCGTCGAAGTGCGTATGCGTCTGGATATAGCGGCCTTGCCCAAACCTTTTCAAGTGGAAACGCTGGGATCAAGAGACTGGGACTTAAGCACGGGCATTCTAAGGTGGAACACAAGGCTGCCATCGTCCAAGGAATCGCATAAATCTGCGGTCGAGAGCAGTATCGACAAAATTCGGCACGTCCCACGGCACACAACGAAGGCCTGGGTCCCGTCGCCCGGCCTGAGTTCGGTACCAAGGAGCGTCGCCCTGTGACTGCGTGGTTTTCCTGTGGTCTTCAACATCTTCAACAAGTGGGGCCCGCGGCTGAGGGTTTTCTTTTCACGTCTAGGGCGAGCAACCGAGCGTTTTTCGCCTCGCGCAAATCCCGCTCGGCGAGACTTCCCCGCGTTCACGCACGTTTTCAGCACTTCCGCGTGGTTACAGACTGCCCCAAGCCGTGAAGTACGTCATTATCATCAGCGCTGGGCTGGGCGCAGTCATGCTTTTTCTACTGGCGACGGCCGGAGCTGACACCGACCTGTTCGAACGTAAATACCGCCTTCTGATCCGGCTTAATGTCGGCTTCGTGTTGTTTCTGATGGGGGTGGTAGGGTATCTGCTCTGGCGCCTCAGACGCAGGTTGAACGCCGGTGTGTTCGGTTCCAGGCTGGCGCTGCGCCTGTTGCTGATCTTTTCCCTGATGGCTGTTCTTCCCGGCGCCCTGGTGTACGGCGTATCGGTTCAGTTTCTAGGAAAAAGTATCGAATCATGGTTCGATGTCAAGGTCGACCGGGCACTCGAAGGTGGTCTGAATCTGGGACGCAAAATCCTGGACAACCGATTGGAGGAACTTCGTCACACAGCCCGGGACGTAGCAGTGACGCTGTCCGAAGCCGAACCGATGGCACAGACGCTCCATCAGATCCTGGAACAGTCACAGGCACAGGAAGCAACATTGTTCAGCAAGGATGGGCGCGTATTGGCGTCCGCGGATGAGGATGGTTCGATGCGGTCCCCGGACCCACTGACCATAGATCTCTTGCAGGACGTTCAGAGGGAGAAGTTGCACAGCTCGGTTGAATCCATCCCGCACAAGGGATTGTACTTACGAGTTCTCGCGTTAATCGATCCGGGGAGCAGGGTGGAAAACGCGCACGTCCTGCAACTTCTGCAACAAGTACCGGAACCGCTAGCCGAAGATGCCGAAATTGTGCAGGCAGCATATCGGGATTACCAGGAATTGCTGTTGTCGCGGGAAGGCTTGAAAAGCCTTTATGGAGTGACCCTCACACTCGCGCTGCTGCTCTCGCTCTTCTCCGCTCTGGCTGCGGCTTTTCTTATCAGCGAACGCCTGAGCGCTCCCCTCGGAATGCTGGCCGAAGGCACCCGGGCGGTTGCCCAAGGCGACTTTAGCAGGCGCCATCCCGTGCAAAGCCGGGATGAACTGGGCGTGCTGACGGAATCGTTTAATCTAATGACTCAGCAACTGGAAGAAGCCCGGATCACTGCGCAGCGCAACCAACAAGAAGTGGAAAGCGCCAGAGCCTACCTGGAAAATATACTGGCCAACCTTTCTTCCGGGGTACTGGTGTTCGATGCAGCCCTGCGCATGCGCACCGCCAATCTAAGTGCCGAGCAAATCCTGAACGTTCCCCTGTCCGGTCTGGAAGGGTTGACTATTGCCGACTGCGCCGCGCGGGAGCCGCGACTGGTCTCCTTCATAAGTGAGATTCTCGTAGGCCTTCGCTCCGACGGTCAGGAGGAATGGCAATGCCAGGTAGAACGCGCACGAGATGGCGTTCATCAGGTCTTGCTGCTGCGGGGCACCCGTCTGCCCAGTATTTCGGGCGGGGGTGGAGTCGTTGTCTTTGACGATATCACCAACCTGCTGCAAGCTCAACGTATTGCGGCGTGGGGGGAAGTGGCGCGACGCTTGGCGCATGAAATCAAAAACCCTCTAACGCCAATACAGCTTTCGGCCGAGCGTGTTCAGCACAAACTAGCTGAGAAGCTTAGCAAGGAGGACGCTCAAGTCCTGAAGCGGTCTACCGATACAATTGTAAACCAGGTTGAAGCCCTCAAAAAGATGGTGAATGAATTTAGCGAGTATGCGCGCGCCCCGGAGCTGGAATTTCATCTGCTGGATTTTAACGCGTTAGTGCGGGAAGTGCTTGCGCTGTATGAGGCCGGTGCGGCGGACATGTCGGGCGTTCCGCAACCGCACATTCACCTGGTGCTGGCTGCAGATTTGCCCCTGCTACGAGGGGATTCTGCACGTTTGCGGCAAGTTATTCATAATCTTCTGCAGAACGCGCAGGATACGCTCGCAGGGGCGTCGGATCCTACCATTACGGTACGGACCGAGATCGTGCCAAAGGGGGTGCGGTTTAGCGTAAGTGACAATGGAGGAGGCTTCCCCGAACAAGTTAAAGCGCGAGTGTTCGAACCTTATGTAACCACAAAATCGAAAGGTACCGGCCTGGGTCTGCCTATCGTAAAAAAAATAGTTGAAGAACACAGGGGCACAATAAAAATTGAAAATATCCGACCCCGCGGCGCCTGCATCGCGATCACGCTACCGGTTGCGAAGAATGACAGTCTGGCCACTTACCGGGAAGCCGTGTGAGTTCCCAGCCGGCAGAATCGTGTAAAAGATTATGAATCCTTAGTTATCGAGACTTGACTCCCCAAATATGAGTAACAATACCATCCTGGTTGTTGATGACGAAATCGGCATACGCGAACTGCTGTCCGAAATCCTGCGCGATGAAGGTTATCGGGTAGCACTTGCGGAAAATGCCGGCCAAGCGCGGAGCTGGCGGAAACAGGCGCGCCCGGACCTTGTCCTGCTGGATATCTGGATGCCTGATACGGATGGCATTACGCTCCTCAAAGAATGGGCAAGTAGCGGGCTGCTCACGATGCCGGTAGTAATGATGTCCGGCCACGGCACCATCGATACGGCGGTAGAGGCGACCCGCATGGGCGCATCGGGCTATTTGGAGAAGCCGGTGCCACTGCAGAAGCTTTTGAGCACGGTAGGGCGTGCGCTGCGAGGAGGACAGGTGAACCAGCGCACTGCGCTCCCTCTCGCCAGTCTGGGCAAGGGCCCCGTGATCACCGACCTGAAAAAACGACTGGAACAGGTGGTCAGCCTTAGGGCTCCCCTGCTGCTCAGTAGCGAACCAGGAACCGGGGTGGAGGTTTGCGCACGTTTTCTGCATCGACCCAACACCCCCTGGGTTGAGCCAGATACGCTCACCGCCTTGGCAAACGCCCCGTTTGACTTGCTTGAACAGGCCAAAGGCGGGCTGCTTTTCCTCAAGGAAATTGGCGACCTCAACCGATTGGCGCAGAAGGGATTACTGCTGTTGTTGGGCAAACTGGAAAAGTATAATGTGCGTCTAGTATGCGTCACGTCGACTCCGCTTGCGGAGCTTGCCGCCCAGGGTGCCTACGACTCGAAGCTTTATGAAACCTTAAGTGGGCTTAGTATTAGTGTTCCCGCGTTGAGAGAGCACCGGGAGGATATTCCTGAGCTCGCTGCACAGATCCTTTCCCGCTATATCGAGTCAGGGGAAGCACCTCTGCGTCAATTCAGCACCGCCGCGCTTAATTGCTTGCGCAATCACGATTGGCCGGGTAACCTCGCGCAACTCACCGGCGCGGTGCACTCGCTTGCATTGACCTGTGCAAGCGATGAAATATCCGCCGATGACGTTAAGCAGATACTGGCATCTTCATCTCCGCCGCAGGCAGTAGGAGGCATCCCCCTCAACGTTCCTTTACGTGAGGCGCGAGATATGTTCGAGAAGACGTACTTTGAACAGCTCATCGATCAGGAAAACGGCAACATGACGAAGGTTGCGGAACGGGCGGGTTTGGAACGCACGCATCTTTACCGCAAGCTCAAGCTGTTAGGCATCAAATTGCGAAATCACTGAGGGGTTGGCAAGTTTGCTGCTCCGCAATGAATAGTTGAGCATTCCCGATCCAGCCCGCCTTAATTGTCATATTGTCTGACACGGTATCTTAAGCGATAATAGTTACTTTGCCGACCCGCACCGCAACCCGGGTGGGGAGCGGTGTTTTTGTGTGCCATATCAGTAGAACAAGGGAGTTCGTGTTCATGGGAACATTTAGAGATTTCGACGCGCCGGTATTCAAAAACCTTACGAGCGCTATTCGCGCACTGGCCATGGATGCTGTGCAAAAAGCCAATTCGGGTCACCCGGGCATGCCCATGGGTATGGCAGAAATAGCTGAGGTATTGTGGATTCATCACTTGCGCCATAATCCCGCAAATCCAAAATGGGCAGACCGCGACCGCTTCGTACTGTCGAACGGGCATGGCTCGATGTTGATCTATGCCTTGCTGCACCTCACCGGCTACGATTTGCCAATGGAAGAGATCAAGCGCTTCCGGCAACTTCATTCCAAAACTCCCGGTCATCCGGAATATGGATATACCCCCGGCGTGGAAACCACTACCGGACCTTTGGGCCAGGGTATTACCAATGCGGTGGGGATGGCGCTGGCGGAAAAAATTCTTGCCTCGGAATTTAACCGTCCCGGTCTCGATATCGTCAATCATTATACGTACGTATTCCTGGGCGACGGCTGCCTCATGGAAGGCATTTCCCATGAAGCGTGCTCTCTCGCGGGCACGCTAGGATTGGGCAAACTGATCTGCTTCTATGATGATAACGGCATCTCAATAGATGGCCATGTGGAGGGATGGTTTACCGACGACACGCCGAAGCGTTTTGAATCCTACGGATGGCATGTGGTTCCCAATGTCAACGGGCATGATCCCGTAGCGATCGAGGCGGCAATTGAAGCGGCCAAACAGGCCGACGGTAAACCGTCCATGATCTGTTGCAAAACCGTGATCGGGATGGGATCGCCCAATAAGGCTGATACTCATGAAGTTCATGGAGCGGCGCTTGGTGACGTGGAAATTGCCGCCACCAGACCACATATTGGATGGCACCATTTGCCGTTCGAAATTCCCGGTGAGGTTTATGCAACATGGGACGCCCGTGCCAAGGGCCAGCGGCTGGAGGATGAGTGGAACGGCACGTTTTCCGAGTACTCGGAAAAATATCCCGCCGAGGCCGCGGAGTTTACCCGCCGCATGGCAGGCGACTTGCCGGACGGCTGGAGTGAACACGTGGAAGGGCTGATTGGACGTATAAATGCAAAGGAAGAAACAATCGCCAGCCGCAAGGCCTCGCAAAACGCGATCGAGGGTATTGCCCCGGCGTTGCCCGAACTGGTTGGTGGCTCCGCAGATCTGGCGGGGTCCAATCTTACCCTCTGGTCAGGCTCCAAAGGCATCACGCATAAAAATGGGGGCAATTACATCTACTACGGCGTGCGTGAATTCGGCATGAGCGCGATCATGAACGGGCTTTCGTTACACGGCGGCATTATCCCCTACGGCGCGACCTTTCTCATGTTCTCCGAGTATGCCCGCAATGCCCTGCGTATGGCGGCGTTGATGAAGATTCGCTGTCTTTTTGTATACACCCACGATTCGATCGGTTTGGGTGAAGACGGCCCCACGCACCAACCCGTAGAGCAGGCCGCGACGCTGCGCTACATCCCGAACATGGATGTGTGGCGTCCCTGCGATACGGTCGAGTCGACCGTTGCATGGGCGCGTGCTCTGGAGCGGAGGGACGGCCCCTCGATTCTGATTTTCAGTCGTCAAAACCTTCCGTTTCAGAAACGGGATGAAGCCCTTATCAAACAGATCGACAAGGGCGGCTACATCCTGTCAGAAGCGGCTGATGGGAAGCCTCAGGCCGTCATTATCGCGACCGGGTCTGAAGTCGGGTTGGCCGTGATGGCGCAAAAAGCGCTGGCTGAAACCGGCGTTCAGGCACGTGTTGTGTCCATGCCCTGTACGAATGTGTTCGACCGGCAGGATCGGGACTATAAGGATAGCGTTTTACCGAAGGGCATAGGACGCGTGGCGGTGGAGGCAGGTGTCACCGATTACTGGCGTAAATACGTAGGACTTGATGGCGCGGTTGTCGGCATGGACACATTCGGCGAGTCAGCGCCCGCAGGCGAACTTTTCAAGCACTTCGGCTTCACTGTTGAAAACGTGGTGAAAGCTGTAAATAGCGTGCTTTAAAGCCAGCCAGTGTTAATTCCAACGAGATCGAGCTATTCCTGTGCCCGAGTTTCTTTTTTCTATCCAAGGAGTCTAAAAAATGACAATCAAGGTCGGTATCAATGGTTTTGGCCGCATCGGAAGAATGGTATTCCGTGCGGCAATACAAAATTTTCCGGACATTGAAGTCGTCGCGATCAATGATCTGCTCGAGCCCGACTATCTGGCGTACATGCTGCAGCATGATTCCGTACACGGCCGTTTCAAGGGCGACGTCTCGGTGGAGGGAGATACGCTGGTAGTCAATGGAAAGAAAATCCGGCTGACGGCAATCAAGGATCCTGCTGAACTGAAATGGGGAGAGGTGGGTGCCGAGGTCGTCATTGAATCCACGGGACTTTTTCTTACCAAGGAAAGCTGCCAGAAGCACATTGCCGCCGGGGCAAAAAAAGTAATCATGTCGGCACCTTCAAAAGACGACACGCCCATGTTTGTGTATGGCGTAAATGATAAGACATATGGTGGAGAAAGCATTATCTCCAACGCTTCCTGCACCACAAACTGCCTGGCTCCCATCGCCAAAGTGCTCAATGATGCCTTCGGCATCAAGCGGGGATTGATGACGACTGTCCACGCGGCGACTGCTACGCAAAAAACCGTCGATGGCCCCTCGAACAAGGACTGGCGAGGAGGACGGGGTATCCTCGAGAATATCATTCCGTCGTCCACCGGTGCGGCAAAAGCCGTTGGTAAGGTGATACCTGAACTGAACACCAAGCTTACCGGCATGGCCTTCCGGGTCCCGACTTCCGACGTTTCGGTAGTGGACCTTACGGTTGAGCTGAATAAAGACGCCAGCTACGAAGAGATCTGCACAGCGATGAAGAATGCATCGGAAGGCCCGATGAAGGGGATCCTTGGCTACACCGATGAGAAGGTGGTTTCTACGGATTTTCGCGGCGACAGCTGTACTTCCATCTTCGATGCAGAGGCCGGTATGGCCTTGGACGACAGTTTTGTTAAAGTCGTATCCTGGTACGATAACGAGTGGGGCTATTCCAGCAAGATCCTGGAAATGGTCCGTGTCGTCGCAGCTAAATAATTCGTTCGAGATGAAAGGCAGGGGTTGAGGTAATCTTATCAACCTATCAACCCCTTCTCAAAGCTCCCTTCCTTCGATAAGGCATAGGGACGCACATCGTCATCCTTATGTCAATCCCAAATCTGGAGTCATCAGTGTCCGTTATAAAAGTCACCGACCTCGATCTCAAGGGCAAACGGGTTTTTATTCGCGCCGATCTTAATGTACCGGTAAAGGAGGGCAAGGTCACCTCCGATGCGCGTATTGCTGCTTCCATGGCAACCATCAACTACTGCCTGCGACAAGGGGCCAAGGTGATGGTTACCTCGCACCTGGGTCGTCCCGAAGAGGGCGTATGGTCCCAGGAAAATTCGCTCAAGCCCGTGGCCGAGGACATCGCAGCCCGTCTCGGCAAACCAGTGCGTCTAATCAGGGACTGGGTAGAAAATGACTTCGAGGTAGCGGATGGCGAACTCGTCGTTCTGGAAAACTGCCGCATCAATAAAGGCGAGAAGAAGAATCTTGACGAAACTGCTCAAAAGTACGCCAGGCTATGCGACGTGTTCGTGATGGATGCGTTCGGCACCGCTCACCGCGCCGAAGCTTCGACTTACGGCATAGCGAAGTACGCTCCCATTGCATGTGCCGGGATTCTCCTCACGGAAGAACTCGACGCGCTAACCAAAGCCCTTTTAAGCCCGGCGCGACCCATGGTGGCGATTGTCGGAGGTTCAAAGGTCTCGACCAAGCTAACCGTATTGGAATCGCTCTCGGAAAAGGTGGATCAACTGGTGGTGGGAGGCGGAATTGCCAATACATTCCTTAAAGCGGCGGGAAAAAATGTTGGAAAATCGTTATGTGAAAACGATCTGGTTCCTACCGCAAAAATGCTGATGGATAAGATGGCCAAGCGTGAGGCGAGAATCCCCATCGCAGTAGATGTCGTAGTCGGAAAAAAATTCGATGCGAATGAACCGGCGATATTAAAGAACGCCGATTCGGTGTCGGATGACGAGATGATCTTTGATATTGGCCCCAAAAGCGCGCAAGAGTTGGCCGACATCATCAAGAAAGCCGGCACCGTAGTTTGGAATGGTCCGGTGGGCGTTTTCGAGTTCGACCAGTTTGGCGAGGGAACGCGAACCATTGCCATCGCGATAGCGGAAAGCAGCGCCTTCACCCTCGCAGGTGGCGGCGACACCATTGCTGCAATCCAAAAATATGATATCTACGACAAGATATCCTACATATCGACTGCCGGTGGCGCCTTTTTAGAATTTCTGGAAGGTAAGAAATTACCCGCTGTGGAGATACTCGAACAGCGCGCTACCGAGAAGCATACTTGACCGGCGCAGGCGTTCACTATTCTCCTTTAAAATATGATTAGAAGAACAAAAATCGTCGCGACCCTTGGCCCAGCATCGAAGGACCCTAAAGTTCTCGAACGAATGATAAACGCCGGGGTTGATGTCGTACGCATCAACTTTTCACACGGCACTCGCGAAGAACACATCGAGCATGCTGAGCTGACCCGCTCGCTGGCACGCGCCGCAGGCCACGCCGTCGGTGTACTCGCCGACTTGCAGGGTCCGAAAATCCGTATCGGCAAATTTGAATCGGGCAAGATTCTGTTGAAGACCGGTGATAAATTCGTGCTGGACGCCGAGTGCGCGCAGGGCAATCAAGAGCGGGTGGGACTGGATTATAAAGAGCTGCCCAATGATGTAGAAACCGGCGCCACACTCATGCTGGACGATGGACGCATCGTGCTGGGCGTTTCAGAGGTCGTGGGAAACCAGGTATATTGCGTGGTTGAGCAGGGTGGTATCTTATCCAACAATAAGGGCATCAACCGCAAGGGGGGAGGGCTTAGCGCGCCCGCACTTACAGGCAAGGACGTCGAAGATATCAGAACGGCCGCCGCCCTTAAAGCAGATTATCTTGCAGTATCGTTCCCAAGGTCAGGTGACGATATGCGGTGGGCGCGAGATGTAATGCACGAAGCTGGAGGGAAGAGCCTATTGATGGCGAAGATCGAGAGATCGGAGGCGATACTTGCGCTGGATGATATATTACTCGCTTCTGATGCAATTATGGTGGCTCGAGGAGATCTCGCGGTGGAGGTGGGAGACGCGGTTGTACCTGCGCTTCAGAAACGCATGATTCGCACCGCTCGCGCGAACAATAGGCTCGTGGTAACTGCCACGCAGATGATGGAATCAATGGTCAGCAGTCCCATTCCAACTCGGGCAGAAGTATCCGATGTAGCAAACGCGGTGCTGGATGGGACCGACGCGGTAATGCTGTCAGCGGAATCCGCCTCTGGGCAATATCCGGTCGAAGCAGTCGCAGCGATGGCGAGAGTCTGCCTTGAAGCAGAAAAAGAATATCTGGTAAGCGGCGAAAATCGCCGACTGCAGGGTGGGCTTCCGGAAACAATAGAAGAGGCCATTGCGCGTGCAACGATGTTTACTGCGGGGGGGTTGAAAATTCGCGCCATCGCGGCACTCACTCAGAGCGGAAGGACCGTATTATTGATGTCGCGCCGAAGTTCGAATGTTCCTATCTTTGCGCTTAGTCCGCAGGAAGATACCCGCCGCAAGATGACGTTGTTCCGCGGCGTCTACCCAATAAAATTTGGTGGAGGCTCGAATGATCCCGAAATCATATTGAACCATGCCGAGAACGAACTGCTCAAGCGGGGTGTGGTGCGAAACGGCGACTTGATCATTATGACGATTGGCGAGCCAGTGGGGAAAGCAGGTGGAACCAACACCATGAAAATTGTGAAGGTGGGCGAATACAGAAAGGCGTAAAGGGAATAAGGGGTAAGGGATAAGCACAAGACGCCTTCATTACCAGCACTTCGCCCTTTACGATTTAAGATACACCGATTCTAACCTGAAGGAGGCTCTAATGGCACTCGTATCACTGCGTCAACTTTTGGATCATGCGGCGGAAAACAGTTATGGTCTGCCCGCTTTCAATGTAAATAACCTGGAGCAAATCCAGGCTATCATGCAAGCAGCTGATGAATGCGACAGTCCGGTAATCATGCAAGGTTCCGCCGGTGCGCGGAAGTATGCCGGCGAGGCTTTCTTACGCCATCTTATCGCCGCAGCAGTCGAGGCGTATCCGCATATTCCCATCGTCATGCATCAGGATCACGGCGCTTCCCCGGCAATTTGTATCAACGCCATCCGCAGCGGCTTTTCCAGCGTGATGATGGATGGCTCGCTGATGACAGATGCCAAAACTCCATCTTCTTATGAATATAACGTCGAGGTGACCGCGAAGGTAGTGGAAATGGCGCACGCGGTCGGGGTTTCTGTCGAAGGCGAATTGGGATGTCTAGGTTCACTGGAGTCAGGAATGGGGGAAGCTGAAGACGGGCATGGGGCCGAGGGTAAACTGTCTCATGACCAATTACTGACAGATCCGGAGCAGGCAGCCGACTTCGTCAAGCAAACCGGCGTCGATGCCTTGGCCATCGCCATCGGAACTTCGCACGGGGCCTATAAATTCACACGCAAGCCCACCGGCGATATTCTCGCAATCGAACGCGTCAAGGAAATTCACCAGCGCATTCCCAATACCCATCTCGTCATGCACGGTTCCAGCTCGGTCCCTCAGGAATGGTTGGACATCATCCGCGAATTTGGCGGGGAGATGAAGGAGACATACGGCGTTCCAGTGGAGGAAATACAGGAAGGCATCAAACATGGCGTGCGCAAGGTGAATATCGACACGGATATCCGCTTGGCGATGACAGGCGCGATCCGCCGGCACCTGGCCAAAAACAAAAGCGAGTTCGACCCGCGGAAGTATCTCAAAGATGCAACCGCAGCGGCAAAGGACATTTGCAAGGCCCGCTTTGAAGCATTTGGATGCGCAGGCCAAGCCGGCAAGATTAAAGCGAACCCACTCGAGACTATGGCCAACAAATATGCCAAAGGGGAACTAAAAGCAGTTATTAAATAGTTAAAAACAAAAACTCGAACTGGTCCGGACAGACTGCGTCTGTTCTCGGGCCAGCTACCAAAGAGATTAACGTCAGCGTGGCTGGCTTTTTTAAGTCAATGGCCGGCCCCGTTGCCTACTGGCGACAATATATGGAAGACTGCTCATCCGCCAGAGCCACTACACGCGCCGCTTGCCACGCCGTGCTGCTTAACCTGGTATATCGAGCATGCACCGGATTTTTACCAGAATGGATCTATTTTGATGAAAGCCTTCCAGGCACGGTATAGTTCCCGTTTTTTTTCCTGCGCCAAGCACGCAGTCCAGCCTAGTAAGATGCCGCGCGCTTCATGGGCAATGCTGTGGTTCTCGAAGTTCGGCAGTTCCCCTAGCAAGCGTTCCATGGCGGCCAGATCGTTCATTTTCCCAAGAACATCCTGAAGTTTTGTCAACCACCGAGTATATTCTTGCTGCCTGTCACTGGGATATAGTCCAGCAAAAAACTCGATCACGTACCGCTGCTTCTTAACCGAAATCCGCAAACGGTGCAATTCGCTACTGCTTAAGCTTTTCAGCTTTTTGCCATATTTCATTAACTTGTCTTGCCTTCGTCTCAGCAGTTTTGTCACAAAAGCTTGTAAGGAAGTTTCCCGGACATCTATAGTCGAGCCTTGCTGTGCGGACGAGCTAACTGCGTGTATTCCGGTTTCGGAGCTTATCCAAGCGCCCAGCTTCAATACAATTGTTGTGTAACGTTCCGACTGGACTGCGTCACGGGCCAAGTTGGCATGATGCAAACGCAGCTGTTCGGATTGAGCATGTAGCGTCGATATTCCTGCATGCTCAGGGAATACCGCCGAAATGAGGTGTAATGTCTCAGTTACAAATACGTCCCAATCGCGGGCTGGGCCAATTTCCCGTATAAGCCACCTCAACTCCCGCGCCAACCCTGGTGACGCTTTAGGGAATACAGTAGAAAAAATACCCAAGGCCGAACGTTGCCGCCGCACGGCAACACGCATTTGATGCAGGTATTCAATATCGCGGCCGTTGAGCATACCGTACTCATTGCTCAGCAAATGATTGAGGCAACTTGAAGTGATAGCATTGAATGCGGCGCTTAAACTCATTTCGGCTTGCAGGTGGACCGGCGCCGCCTTGACCGGCGGATACTCGAAGCCCGCTGCGAGCGCATACCCGCGCTCAGCCTTGCTCCTGTTTTCAACCCTGAGGGGAACAATAGCGAGCAAGTCGAGCGCGAGCTGAAACAATGACAGAACGCTACCCGACTTCAGCTCCAGCTCAATTTCCGCGAAAGATAAGCTTGCTTCCCCAGCCGCGATTCTCCCTCGATCGAGGCAGAACTCCACTTCGCCGTCGGTAAGTTGCAGCATACGTTTAGTACGGTTGAACTCACTCGTAAATACTGGCTGCAACTTCTCGGGCAGGATGACGCCATTCAATAAACTGATGAGATCCGGATCGGATATTTTGGTGAAATTGGGTCGTGCATTCATTACCGGTACTTCCCATTCGTATCGCTGATGCAACCCCGCTGTGGCTCCACCCCTGCCTTTGATGGTTTGCACCCACCGATTGCCTTCGCGGCGCAGGCGCAGCGCAATTTCGCTATGCCTGAGGTCGTGATTCTCCGTATCGTAGTAAACCGTGTAGAGTTTTTGAGTCACGGCTGGGGAGATACTCAGCGACCTTATCAGTCGATTACGTTGTAACCGGTTCACGCTGTCCAGCGGCACTCTCATCTTGAGCTCGATTTCGGTTTGCATAGCTCGAGTATTTTTAAAATGTCTGACGCGTTTCGCGACTTTTACACGAGATGTGCGCGCGCACGCCTTACTGGGCCTCATCCGATAGGCATCAAACAACGCGCCGCTGTTACCAAGGTCGAAAAGGCTGGTCAAGAATAATGCGTTCTCCTTGCTCTTTCAGCCTTGTTTCGCCGCCGCCAGTTCTGTAAGCAGCGCTTCTTGAGCGCACAGCTTTTTTCGCCTGCCGATGTTCCTGAGATGGTAGTTACCGTCACCGTCCATTTCCCAGGCGTGAGTGTTGTCCTTGAGGTATATGTTCAGGCCTTCCGTGAGCACCCGTTTCTTCAGCTTTGGCTCAAGGACCGGAAAACATATCTCGATTCGACGGAAAAAATTTCGATCCATCCAGTCCGCACTGGACAGGTATATGGCGTGTGTACCATCACTTCGGAAGTAGAAAATCCGGCTGTGCTCAAGAAAACGCCCGATTATGGAGCGCACCCGGATGTTTTCCGACAGTCCTTTTACCCCGGGGCGTAAAGCACATACTCCGCGAACGATGAGATCAATTTTAACCCCGGCCGCCGATGCTGCATAAAGAGCCCTGATAATCTGCGGCTCAAGCAGCGCGTTCATTTTTGCAATAATGCGGGAAGGTTTTCCCGATTTAGCACTCCGAGCCTCACCATCGATTGCCGCCAGTATCTGGCTATGGAAGCTGAATGGCGATTGCCAGAGATGCCGTAACTTTCCCGCCTTGCCGAGACCAGTCAGTTGCATGAATACTTCGTTCACGTCGGCACAGATGTCCTCCGCGCAGGTAAAAAGTCCGAAGTCAGTGTAAAGCCGTGCAGTACTGGCATGATAATTACCCGTTCCCATATGTACGTAACGCCGCAGCTTGCCCTCTTCACGCCGTACCACCATCGACATCTTGGCGTGAGTCTTTAGTGCCACCACCCCATATACGACATGCGCGCCGACCTCCTCCAGACGTCCCGCCCAGTTGATATTGGCCTCTTCATCGAAACGGGCCAACAATTCCACCACGACTGTCACCTCCTTCCCACTGCTCGCTGCAGCAATAAGTGCAGCCATTACGAGGGAATCAGTTCCGGTACGGTAGACGGTTTGCTTTATGGCTACCACGTCAGGGTCCGTGGCGGCCTGCTGGAGGAAGTGAATTACCGGCTGAAATGATTGGTAAGGATGGTGCAACAGGATATCGTTCCTGCGGATCATCTGAAAAATATCCGCTGCTTTTTTCTTTTGCAATGTTAACGGCAGGCCAGGAATAAATGGCGGGAACTTTAAGCCTGGCCTTGCGATACGATCAGGCACTTGCATCAGCCGCACCAGGTTTACCGGACCTTCTACCTGGTAGAAATCGTCGCGAGACAGACCCAGCTGTTCGAGTAAAAAATCCGACATGTGCGGAGGACAATTGTCTGCCACCTCCAGCCGTACCGCGTTGCCTAAATGCCGTTGAGGCAACTCGCCCTGGAGAGCAATGCGGAGATTTTTTACCTCTTCTTCATCCACAAACAAATCACTATTGCGCGTGGCACGGAACTGATAGCAGCCGAGCATGCTCATGCCTGAAAATAGCTCCCCTACGTGCGCGTGCAATATGGACGACAAGAATACGAAGTTATATTCTGAGCTGCTGATTTCGCCGGGAAGCTGAATTACACGCGGCAGCACTCGTGGCGCCTGAACAATAGCTGTTCCGGAGCTGCGTCCAAAAGCATCCTTGCCTGCCAGTTCAACCGCGAAATTCAGGCTCTTATTAAGCACGCGTGGAAAAGGATGGGAGATATCAAGGCCTATGGGTGTAAGGACCGGCATCAGCTCGCGAAAGAAATATGTCTTAATCCACTCGCGCTGAACGTCATTCCATGCGGACCGGCGCAAAAAATGGATGCCCTCGCTCGCAAGCCCAGGCAGGATTTCTTGATTCAATAATTGATACTGGCGCGCAACCAGCTCATGGGTCTGCTCCGATACTAGCTTGAATACCTGGTGCGGCAACATGCCATCGGGTCCAAAACCCGGCGTATCCAGCTTCATCTGCTCTTTCAGCCCGGCAACTCGAATTTCAAAAAACTCGTCGAAATTACTGCTGACAATGCAGAGAAACTTCAAGCGCTCCAGCAAAGGAGTCGCCTTATTTTCAGCCTGTGCAAGAACTCGTCGATTGAAGGCTATCTGACCTAATTCGCGATTAAGAAATTCGCTGCCGGATGGGGCATTTGTCATCGGGATAAAAATGGTAGTTCGGATAGGATTGACGAAAGAAATGAAGCGTGGAATTCATCTTGCAATACTTTACTTCGCCGGCGGCACATAACCCAAAGGCTGCTCGGCTCCATCGCCGAAGAAATAAGCCTCAAGCTGTTCGGCCAGATATTTTCTAGCCTTGATATCGGCAAGGTTCAGGCGATTTTCATTGACCAGCATTGTCTGATGCTGAATCCACCCCGCCCAGGCTTCCTTCGACACGTTATCAAAAATACGCTTCCCCAGTGCGCCTGGATAGGGCTGAAAATCCAGCCCCTCCATTTCCCGCCCCAGCTTTATGCATCTTACTAATCTCGCCATTTGCTTTTCTCCAATAGATAGCGATCATTCTTACATTGGTACCCTCCAATGG
>Ga0190274_10000453_pt1 | contig 24956 bp, 20 predicted proteins | sample Popmic531T_FD_133002 | JGI IMG/M metagenome (GOLD analysis project Ga0190274, IMG submission 133002) | Populus adjacent soil microbial communities from riparian zone of Yellowstone River, Montana, USA - 531 T | ecosystem: Environmental > Terrestrial > Soil > Riparian zone | place: USA: Montana... | reverse complement strand
CGGTTGTGGCTCTCGCCGTCGTTGTTGTCCTCGCCGTTGGCGTCGTTGTGCTTCTCGTCGTACGAGACCAGGTCGCGCATGGTGAAGCCGTCGTGGGCGGTGACGAAGTTGATGCTCGCGACCGGGCGCCGGCCCGAGTGCTCGTAGAGGTCGGCCGAGCCGGCGATGCGGGAGGCGAACTCGCCGAGCGACGGCTCGCCGCGCCAGAAGTCGCGGACGGTGTCGCGGTACTTGCCGTTCCACTCGGTCCACTGCGGCGGGAAGCCGCCGACCTGGTAGCCGCCCGGGCCGATGTCCCAGGGCTCGGCGATCAGCTTCACCTGGCTGACGACCGGGTCCTGCTGCACGAGCTCGAAGAACGTCGAGAGCCGGTCGACGTCGTAGAACTCGCGCGCCAGGGTCGAGGCGAGGTCGAAGCGGAAGCCGTCGACGTGCATCTCGGTGACCCAGTAGCGCAGCGAGTCCATCAGCAGCTGCAACGAGTGCGGGTGCCGGACGTTGAGGGAGTTCCCGGTGCCGGTGTAGTCCATGTAGAACTGCTGGCCGTCCTCGACCAGGCGGTAGTAGGCCTCGTTGTCGATGCCGCGGAAGCTCAGCGTCGGCCCGAGGTGGTTGCCCTCCGCGGTGTGGTTGTAGACCACGTCCAGGATGACCTCGATGCCGGCGGCGTGCATCGCCTTGACCATCGACTTGAACTCCTGGACCTGCTGGCCCTGGCCCTTTCCGTCCTTGCCGCTGGCGGCGTACGACGCCTCCGGGGCGAAGAAGCCGATCGTGTTGTAGCCCCAGTAGTTGCGCAGGCCCTTGTCGAGCAGGGTGCTGTCCTGCACGAACTGGTGCACCGGCATCAGCTCGATCGCCGTGATGCCCAGCTTGGTGAGGTGCTCGGTGACGGCGGGGTGCGCGAGGCCGGCGTACGTGCCGCGCAGCTCCTCCGGGATGTCGGGGTGGAGCTGGGTCAGGCCCTTGACGTGGGCCTCGTAGATGATCGACTCGTTGTAGGGGATGTCGAGTCGGCGGTCGCCCTCCCAGTCGAAGAACGGCGTGATCACGACGCTCTTCATCATGTGGGCGGCGGAGTCGTCGTCGTTGCGGGACTCCGGGTCGCCGAAGTCGTAGCCGAAGAGCGCCTGGTCCCACTCGATGTCGCCGCTGGTGGCCTTCGCGTAGGGGTCGAGCAGCAGCTTGTTGGGGTTGCAGCGCTGGCCCTTCTCGAGGTCCCAGGGGCCGTGGACGCGGTAGCCGTAGCGCTGCCCGGGCTGCACCGTCGGCAGGTAGCCGTGCCAGACGTAGGCGTCGACCTCGGTCAGCTCGACCCTGGTCTCACGGTCCTCGCCGGTCTTGGCGTCCGCGTCGAACAGGCAGAGCTCGACCTTCTCGGCCACCTCGCTGAAGATCGCGAAGTTGGTGCCGCTCCCGTCGAACGTCGCGCCCAGCGGGTACGCGCGTCCGGGCCAGACCTCCACAGCAGCCTCCACGGCATCGTCGATTGGAACGATCAAAGCACACCCCTCAATTGGCCCGACTACTGCAGCGGGACGTACCCGTTGCCGGACCCACCCAACCTCGGGTGGGAATGGACGCGCGTCACACCGGGTTGCCGCCGTACGTGACCAACGCCGAGATCACCCGCGCCAGCGTCGGGTTGCGCAGCGAGCGCGGTCCGATCCTGCTCGCGGTGATGCTGAGCATGAGCCTGGTCGCGATCGACTCCACGATCCTGGCGACCGCGGTGCCGGCGATCGTGTCGGACCTCGGTGGCTTCACGCAGTTCCCCTGGCTGTTCTCGGTCTACCTGCTGGCGCAGGCCGTGACCGTCCCGATCTACGCCAAGCTCGCCGACCAGTACGGCCGCAAGCCGGTGATGCTGGTCGGCGTCGGGCTCTTCGTGCTCGGCTCGCTGCTGTGCGGTCTCGCGTGGGGGATGACCTCGCTGATCGCGTTCCGCGCGGTGCAGGGTCTCGGCGCGGGTGCGGTCCAGCCGATGGGGATGACGATCATCGGAGACATCTACTCGGTCCAGGAGCGGGCCAAGGTCCAGGGCTACCTCGCGAGCGTGTGGGCCGTCTCCGCGGTGGTCGGGCCGACCCTGGGTGGGGTGTTCTCCGACTACCTGACCTGGCGCTGGATCTTCTTCGTCAACCTGCCGATAGGCCTGGCCGCGGGCTGGGTGCTGTGGCGCCGGTTCGAGGAGCGGGTCGAACGGCGCCCGCACCGCATCGACTACGCCGGCGCGGTGCTCCTCGCGCTCGGCGGCGTGCTGCTCCTGCTCGCGCTGCTCGAGGGCGGGGTGCGCTGGGGCTGGTCCTCGGGCACCAGCGTCGCGCTCTTCGCCGCCGCCGGGCTCGGGCTCGCCCTCTTCGCGCTCGTGGAGCGGCGGGCTGTCGAACCGGTGCTGCCCGGCTGGGTGTTCCGGCACCGCGTCGTGGTCGCGGCGATGCTGACCTCGCTGGTCGTCGGAGTGCTGATGCTGGGGCTGTCGTCGTACGTCCCGCTCTATGCGCAGAAGGTGCTCGGCCACGGCGCCGTGGCGTCCGGGCTCGCGCTCGCGGCGCTGACCCTGGGCTGGCCGCTCGCGGCGTCCAACTCCGGCCGCCTCTATCTGAGCGTCGGGTTCCGCACCACGATGCTGATTGGCGGTGCGATCTCCTGTGCGGGGACGGCGTTGCTGCTCACCGTCGACTCCAGCAGCTCGATCTGGCACCTCGCGGCGCCGTGCTTCGTGATGGGCTTCGGGTTCGGCCTGGTCGCGAGCCCGTCCATCGTGGCCCTGCAGTCCGCGGTGACCTGGCAGCACCGCGGCGTCGCCACCGGTACGGCGATGTTCGCGCGCTCGGTCGGGAGCGCCGTCGGGGTCGCGGTCTTCGGCGCGATCGCGAACGCCGTCGTCGCCTCGCACCTCGGTCGCGGCGTCCCGGATCTCGAGCACCTCACCCCGAGCGTCCTGGAGCCGGCCATCCACGCGGTCTTCGTGGCCTCGGCGGTCGTCGCGCTCGCGATGCTCGTCGTCGGCCTGCTGATGCCGCGACGGATCAGCGAGCCGGACGGGTCGGCACCGGGCAGCGGTGTGTGAGCAACCGTTTGCGACCGTTTGCCCTGCAACTTCGGTTGCCTGCTCACCGCCGGCGCGGGTCGGCACCGGGCAGCGGTGTGTGAGCAACCGTTTGCGACCGTTTGCCCTGCGACTTCGGTTGCCTGCTCACCGCCGGCGCGGGTCGGCCCGGGCAGCGGTGTGTGAGCAACCGTTTGCGACCGTTTGCCCTGCGACTTCGGTTGCCTGCTCACCGCCGGCCGGATCAGCGAGCCGGACGCGCCGCCAGGATCGAGCTGAGCACGCCCGGGTAGGCGGCCTCGACGTCGTCGAGGCGCAGGTCCTGGTGGGTCTGGCCGCCGATGACGCTGCGGTCGGTCACCCCGGCCTCGCGCAGGATCTTGAAGTGGTGGCTCGCCGTCGACTTGCTGACGTCGTCGTACAGCCGGGCGCACGGCGTCGGGCCGCCCTCGGCGTGCATCCGGCGGACCATCTCCAGCCGCACCGGGTCGGAGAGGGCAGCCAGCACGTCCTGGAGGGTGCCGACCTCGGCCCGCTCCTCGGTCTGCGCCTGATCGCCGGGGGTCATGTGGCTCTCCTCACCTCGGTTTGATAATCATCGAACCGAGTCCTACGGTGGTGTCTGTTCGATCAACGTCGAACTTACCACGCAGGAGGAAACGATGAGCACGATCGACCACACCACCGGACAGCGGTGGGCCTACCCGCTGCTGATCGCCCTCCTCGCGGCGTCGATGGGCGTCTCCGGCGCACCCGCCCCGCTCTACGGCCTCTACGAGCAGCGCTGGCACCTCGCACCGATCACCACGACGCTGGTGTTCGCGGCGTACGCCGCCGCCGCGCTGGCCGCGGTCCTGATCGCCGGGCAGGCGTCGGACAAGTACGGCCGCAAGCCGCTGCTGATCGGCGCCGCGGCCGGGATGATCGCCGGGCTGGTCGTCTTCATGACCGCCGACGGCGTGGCCGCGCTGTTCGTGGCGCGCATCCTCCACGGTGCTTCGGTCGGTACGGCGGTCGTCGTCGTCGGCAGCGCCGCGTTGCTCGACCTGCGACCGGCGCGGGGCGCCCGCACCGGGCACCTCACCGGGATCATGATCAACGCCGGGATCGCGGTGACCATCCTCGGCGCCTCGCTGCTGGCGCAGTTCGCGCCACACCCCTACGTCGCGCCGTACGCCGTCGTCGCGGTGGTCATCCTGGCGATGCTGCTCGGGCTCCTCGCGATGGTCGAGCCGCACGCGGGCCGCACCGGCCGCGCGTCCGGGCGGCTCAGGCTGACCCGGCCGCACGTGCCCGCCGCGATCGCCGCGGACTTCCGGTTCGCCGTCCTCGGCGTGATGGCCGCCTGGTCGGTGCTCGGCGTCTACCTCTCGCTCTTCCCAACCTTCGCGGGCCAGTCGACCGGCGTGCACAGCCTGGTCTTCGGCGGCACCGTCGTCGCCGCGATGGCCGGCTCCGCCGCGGTCAGCCAGGCGTTCGGCGGCCGGCTCGCCGCCAAGCGGGCCGCGGTCATCGGCGACTTCGGCACCGCCGCTGCCCTGGGCGTGAGCGTGCTCGCTCTCGACAGCGGGCACGCCGGCCTGGTCGGTGCGGCGGCCGTGTTCATGGGGCTCTCGTTCGGCCTCGCCTTCGGCGGCTCCCTGCGCCACCTCGGCAGCGTGGTGCCCGCGGACCAGCGCGGCCAGGTGATGTCGGCGTACTACGTGCTCGGCTACAGCGCGATGATCGTGCCGACCATCCTGGCGGGATGGGCGGCCACGACCTGGGGACTGGCCGCGATCTTCCCGTGGTTCTCGCTGGCGGTCGCGCTCGCCTGCGTCACCGCCGGGACCCTCGGCATCACCGGTCGCCAGCGCAGCCTTGCCTTGGTTGCGAGCAGTGCCGCCTGAGGGCTTGGATCGGCCCCATGACGGTGGGTGAGGTGGAGGTCCCGATCGGCCCGCACGACGACGAGCCGCACCAGGGCGGGCTCAACAACCGGCTCAACTGGCTGCGCGCCGCCGTACTCGGCGCCAACGACGGCATCGTCTCGACGGCCGGCATCGTGATCGGCGCGCTCGGGGCCACCAGCGACCGGCCGGCGATCGTGATCGCCGGCGTGGCCGGCCTGGCCGCGGGTGCGATGAGCATGGGGGCGGGCGAGTTCGTCTCGGTCAGCACCCAGCGCGACTCGGAGCTCGCGCTGCTGGACAAGGAACGCCGGGAGCTCCGCGACGAGCCCGACGAGGAGCTCGCCGAGCTCGCCGGGATCTACGTCGAGAAGGGGCTCGACGAGGAGCTCGCCCTCGAGGTCGCGGTCGCGCTCACCAAGAAGGACGCACTCGGCGCGCACGCCGAGGCCGAGCTGGGCATCGACCCCGACGACATCACCAACCCGTGGAACGCCGCCCTCGCGTCCACGGTGTCGTTCACGATCGGCGCCCTGCTGCCGCTGCTCACGATGACCCTCGCCGCGCCCGACATCCGGCTGTGGCTGACGGTCGCCGCGGTCGTCGTGGCGCTCGCGATCACCGGCTGGGCCAGCGCGCGCTTCGGCTACAGCAGCCGCCGCCGGGCCGTGCTCCGCAACGTGCTCGGCGGCCTCTTCGCCATGGCCGTCACCTACGGGATCGGCTCGCTGCTCGGCACCCAGATCGGCTGATGCGCCTCTTCGTCGCCCTGGTCCCGCCGCCGCCGGCGGTGGAGCACCTCGACGAGTTCCTGGAGGTACGCCGGTCCGCCGCGTCCTTCCGCTGGGCGAGCGCCGAGCAGTTCCACGTCACGCTCGCCTTCCTGGACGAGGTGGAGGAGCGCCGGCTCGATGACCTCACCGAGCGACTGGCCCGAGCCGCGGCTCGCCGTACGTCGTTCGAAACGCGGATCGCCGGCGGCGGCGCCTTCCCGAACGCCGGACGTGCCCGCGTCCTCTGGGCCGGCCTCGATCTCGACGAGCACGGCCACACCGAGCTGGACCGGCTCGCCACCGGCTGTCGTGCGGCGGCCAACCGGGCCGGCATCGCGGTGGACGGGCAACGGTTCCGCCCGCACGTCACCCTCGCCCGGCTCGGCCACCCGGCGGAGGTGTCGGACTGGGTGCGCCTGCTCGACACGTACGCCGGGCCGCCTTGGCGGGTCGACCGGGTCGCGCTCATCGCGTCGTACCTCGGCGAGGGGCCGCGGGGACGGCCTCGCTACGAGACGCTCGAGGAGCTCGAGCTCGGCGGCTGAGCGCCGATGCTCCGGAGGGTGGCGAGCAGCGACCCGGCGGGGCCGTCGCCGCCGTCCTGGAGCTCGTGGACCAGCTCGGCCGACAGCGGGTCCAGGCCGCGGACCTCCTCGTGCAGCCGCTCCATGTCGGAGTCGAGCGCGTACGCCGTCTCGGCTGCGGCGCGCAGACCGGCGAGGAGCTCGGCGGGCACGTCGCGCCGGTACTTGTAGTAGATCTTGTGCTCGAGGCTCGCCCAGAAGTCCATCGCGATGGTCCGGAACTGCACCTCGACCCGCACCGGCCGCGGACCCTCGGAGAGGAAGACCGGCACCTCGACCAGCACGTGCAGGCTGCGGTACCCGTTCGGCTTCGGGTCGATGATGTAGTCGCGGACCTCGACGATCCGCAGGTCCGGCTGCTGGGCGAGGACGTCGAAGACGCGGTAGACGTCGGACGTGAAGCTGCACACGACGCGTACGCCGGCGATGTCGACCACCCGCTCGCGGATCTGGTCGAAGGAGTCGAGGTCGTCGAGCACGATCCCCTTGCGGGCGATCTTCTCGACCAGGCTCTCCGGCGACTTCAACCGCGACGACACGCTCTCGATCGGGTTGTAGTCGTGCAGGTGGGTGTACTCGTCGCGCAGGATGTTCAGCTTGGTGACCACCTCGTCCATGCCGAACCGGTGCTCGAGCATGAATCGTCGGAAGTGCTCGTCCGGCGGTGGTGGGGGCGTTGCGCTCACCCCACCACCGTACGGAGGTCCCGTGAGCGTGTCGCGGGTCACATCCCTGTTCGTCATAGGTGATCTGGCCTAGGTTGCGACGGGTGAAGATCGCGGTGGCGAGAGAGACCCGTGCGGGCGAGATGCGCGTGGCGCTGGTGCCCGAGCTCGTGGCGAAGCTGACCGGGCTCGGCTACGAGGTGGCCGTCGAGCCGGGTGCCGGACTGCATGCGCTGATCTCCGACGAGGAGTACGCCGAGGCGGGCGCGGTCCTCGACGGCGGAGCGCTCGACGACGCGGACGCGGTGGTGTCGGTGCAGCCGCTGGCCACCGAGCAGATCCGGCGGCTGCAGGCCGGCGCCGCGACGATCTCCTTCCTGCCGACCGGACAGGAGCCCGAGGTGGTCAGGGCGCTGCGCGACGCGGGCCTGACGTCGTTCGCGATGGAGCTGGTGCCGCGCATCTCCCGGGCGCAGTCGATGGACGCGCTGTCGTCGCAGGCCCTGGTCTCCGGCTACCGCTGCGCGATCGTCGCGGCCGGGATGCTGCGCCGCTTCTTCCCCCTCAACATGACCGCCGCCGGCACGGTCCCACCGGCACAGGTGGTCGTGCTCGGCGCCGGCGTCGCCGGGCTGCAGGCGATTGCGACCGCCAAGCGCCTCGGCGCCGTCGTCAAGGCGTACGACGTGCGCGCGGCCGCCGCCGAGGAGATCCGCTCGATGGGCGCCCAGGCGATCGACCTGGAGCTGGACACCCTCGACGGCGCGGGTGGCTACGCCCGCGAGATGACCGCGGAGCGCGCGGCCCTGCAGATGGAGCGGCTGGCGCCGTACGTCGCCGCCGCGGACGCGCTGATCACCACCGCCGCCGTACCCGGTCGACAGGCGCCGCTGTTGGTCACCAGCGCCATGGTCGAGCAGATGAGCCCGGGCTCCGTCGTCGTCGACCTGGCCGCCGAGTCGGGCGGCAACGTCGAGGGCGCGGTCGCCGGCGAGACCGTTCGGATCGGGAACGCGCAGGTGTGGGGCGGCCAGAACGTGCCGTCGCAGATGCCCGGGCCGGCGTCGCGGCTCTACGCCCAGAACATCGTCAACATCGTCACGCTGATGACGGCCGAGGGCGCCTTCGCCCCGGACTTCGAGGACGAGATCGTCGTCGGCTCCTGCGTGACGCACGACGGAGCGATCCGCCACGAGCCCACGCGGGCCGCGCTGGAAGGGGAGTAGGACATGGACGAGGCAGTCGTCTGGCTGACGATCTTCATCCTGAGCGTCTTCGTCGGCATCGAGGTGATCGCGAAGGTCTCCTCGACGCTGCACACCCCGCTGATGTCCGGCGCCAACGCCATCCACGGCATCATCCTGCTCGGTGCGGTCCTGGTCACCGGCTCGACCGACAGCACCGTGGCGCTGGTCGTCGGACTGGTCGCGATCGTGCTGGCCGCCGTCAACATGGTCGGCGGCTTCGTGGTGACCGACCGGATGCTGCAGATGTTCGTGCGCAAGAAGCCCAAGGCTGCCGTGACCTCCGACGGGAAGGCCTCCTGATGCCGACCTGGGTGCAGCTGGTCTACCTGGCCTGCGCGATCTGCTTCATCCTCGCGCTCAAGGGCCTCTCCGGCCCGAAGACCGCCCGCGCCGGCAACCTGCTCGGCGCCGCCGCGGCGGTCGTCGCGGTGGTCGTGCCGTTCATCTACCTCGACCTGAAGCACGTCTGGCTGATCGTCGCCGCGATCGCGGTCGGCACCGTCATCGGTGTCGTCGGCGCGCGACGCGTGCAGATGACGCAGATGCCGCAGATGGTGGCCCTGTTCAACGGCGTCGGTGGCGGTGCCGCGGCGTTGGTCGCGCTGCTCGAGCTGGACGAGATGCTGCCGCACGCTGACGACATCAGCTGGTTCACGCTGGCCGCCACCGCGTTCACGATCCTCGTGGGCTCGGTCTCCTTCGCCGGCTCGGTCGTCACCTTCGCCAAGCTGCAGGAGCTGATGACCTCGCGGCCGGTGGTCTTCCCGGGCCTGCCGGTCGTCTTCGCCCTCGCCGGCGTCGCGGCGGTCGTCCTCGGCGTCCTGACCGTGACCGACCCGTCGATGTTCATCGGGATCGACCTCGCCGTCATCGGCCTGGTCATCGGCCTGCTGCTCGTCCTGCCGGTCGGCGGCGCCGACGTACCGATCGTGATCTCGCTGCTCAACGCGTTCACCGGCCTCACGGTCGCGGCGTCCGGCTACGTGCTGTCCAACGTCGTGCTCCTCGTCGCCGGCACGCTTGTCGGCGCCTCCGGTACCTACCTGACGATGCTGATGGCCAAGGCCATGGGCCGCTCGGTCTCCAACATCCTCTTCGGGGCGCTCAAGGGCGGCTCGACGCTCGGCGCGGGCGAGGCGTCCGACCGGCCGGTGCGGTCCGCCGGGCCCGAGGACGTCGCCATCCTGCTCGGGTACGCCGACCGCGTGATCATCGTGCCCGGCTACGGCCTGGCCGTCGCCCAGGCGCAGCACACGCTGCGCGAGCTGGTCGACGTACTCATCGCGCGCGGTGCCAAGGTCGACTACGCGATCCACCCGGTCGCCGGCCGGATGCCCGGCCACATGAACGTGCTGCTCGCCGAGGCCCAGGTGCCCTACGAGCAGCTGATCGAGATGGACGAGATCAACGGCGAGTTCAAGAACACCGACGTCGTCCTCGTCGTCGGCGCCAACGACGTCGTCAACCCGGCCGCGAAGACCACGCCGGGCGCCCCGATCTACGGCATGCCGATCCTCAACGCCGACGAGGCCAAGCAGGTCGTCTTCATGAAGCGCTCGATGCGCCCCGGCTTCGCCGGCATCGAGAACGAGCTGCTCTTCGACCCCGCCACCACGCTCCTCTTCGGCGACGCCAAGGACTCGCTCGGCAAGCTGCTCAACGCGGTGAAGGCCCTGTAACGACCCGTCGCCCCGATCGTTGACGGGGCATGAGCGACGAAGACGAGGAGCGCCGCGGCCGCCCCGACGGGCACCGGTACGACGCCCCCGAGTCCGACGAGAGCCGGGCCAGCAAGGAGTGGGTGTACGGCGTGCTCGGCATCCTGGTGCTCGTGTTGATGGTGCTGATCGCCACCGGCAAGGTGCAGATCTTCCCGGGCGGCTGACGCTCTGTGTCGGGATCCCCGGTCGACCGGGGATTCATGCGCTTGACAGCCGTTGCAACCCACGACAAGCGACGGGATCCCCGGTCGACCGGGGATTCATGCGACAGGTGGGACGACCCGGCTCAGCCGACGACGCCGTACAGCCGGTCGCCGGCGTCGCCGAGGCCGGGGACGATGTAGCCCTTCTCGTTGAGCCGCTCGTCCATCGCCGCCGTGACGACCGTGACGGGGACGTCGAGGCCCTCGAGCTCCCGCTCCAGGCGGGCACAGCCCTCCGGGGCGGCCAGCAGGCAGACGGCGGTGATGTGGTCGGCGCCGCGGTCGGTGAGGAACTTGATCGCCGCCGCGAGCGTGCCTCCGGTCGCCAGCATCGGGTCGAGCACGTAGCACTGGCGGCCGGAGAGGTCGTCCGGCAGCCGCTCGGCGTACGTCGAGGCCTCGAGCGTCTCCTCGTTGCGGATCATCCCGAGGAAGCCGACCTCCGCGGTCGGCAGCAGCCGCATCATGCCGTCGAGCATGCCGAGGCCGGCGCGCAGGATCGGGACCACCAGCGGGCGGGGCCGAGCCAGCCGCACCCCCGTCGTGGGGGAGACCGGCGTCTCGATGTCGTACGCCTCGACCCGGACGTCGCGGGTGGCCTCGTAGGCCAGCAAGGTCACGAGCTCGTCGGCGAGGCTGCGGAACGTCGGGGAGTCGGTCTCCACCTTGCGCAGCACGGTGAGCTTGTGGGCGACGAGCGGGTGGTCGACGACGTGGGTGCGCATAGGCAAACAGTAGTGGCCGAGCGGGGAAAGGGGGTTGGCCGCGTCCCGGCCGTCTGCCACTCTGGAAGACCCCACACGGCAGACGGAACGGAGGCACGCCATGACCGACGACCTCGAGGGCGTCGACTTCGCTCTGGCGGCCTTCCGCGAGGAAGGCGTCTGGACCGTCGCGGAGCTCGCCCACGACGTGATCGAGGACGTCGACCGGCTCTCCCACGCCCTGCGCCGGTTCCCGGGTGAGGGCGGCGCCGTCGGCCTGGTGGCGATGGACGAGGACTTCTTCGTGATCGTGCGGGTCGCGGGTCCGAGCACCCGCGTGCTGCTCTCCGACATCACCGCCGCCGACGAGTGGGAGCTCGCCAGCTCGGCCGTGACCTTCCTCGGCCTGCCGCCGCCGGAGGACGAGGACGACCAGGTTCCCGCGGGCGACCTCGACCTGCTCGGCGACCTCGGCATGCACGCGATGGACATGGGCGTGCTGCTCGACGACGTCGACCTCTATCCGGACGAGATGCTCTCCGACGTGGCCCGCAAGCTCGGGTTCGGCGAGCTCTTCGACGACGCGATCGGCCTCACCTCGGCGTGAGGGGCCAACAGTGGGGGGACGCGATGCGGGCCGCCCTCGACGAGGCGCGCGCCGCGCTGGCGACCGGTGACGTGCCGATCGGTGCCGTCGTGCTGGCCCCGGACGGTACGACGGTGGGCCGGGGCCGCAACGTCCGCGAGGCCGACCACGACCCGACCGGGCACGCCGAGGTGGTCGCGCTCCGCGAGGCCGCCCGCGCCCGCGGCGAGTGGCGCCTCGACGGCCACACGCTCGTCGTCACCCTCGAGCCCTGCACGATGTGCGCCGGCGCCGCCGTGCTGAGCCGCGTCGAACGCGTGGTCTTCGGGGCCTGGGATCCCAAGGCCGGAGCGGTCGGCAGCCTCTGGGACGTCGTACGCGACCGTCGCCTCAACCACCGCCCGGAGGTCCTGGCCGGGGTGCTCGCGGACGAGTCGGGTGCACTGCTCGAGAAGTTCTTCGCCGGTCACCGCTGATACCAACCGTCCGTCCTGGTGATTGGTGGCGTACGGCGCGGGCCGTGAGGGTGGTCACATGCGAGTTCGAGTCGAGCACCTGGACCACCCTGTCGGCATCGCGGAGCGCCGCCCGCGGCTCTCGTGGCAGCTGCCGGTCGGGACCGTCGCGCAGGACGGCTACGAGCTCGAGGTGGACGGGACGTCGTACGGACGGACCGACTCCGCCGAGACCGTGCTCGTGCCCTGGCCTGCCGCCGACCTCGGCTCGGGCGAGCGCAGCACCGTCCGGGTCCGCGTGTGGGCGGACGGCCACGACCTCGGCTGGTCAGCCGCGACCGCCCTCGAGACCGGGCTGCTGGAGGCCGCCGACTGGAGGGCGAGCTGGATCCGTCCGGACGAGGCCGAGGTACCGCCTGCCGGGAGCCGTCCGGCGTACCGCCTCCGCGGCGAGGTCTTCGTCAACGCTCCCGTGCGCAGCGCGCGCCTGCACGTCACCGCGCACGGCCTGCACGAGACGTCGCTCGACGGCGTCCGGGTCGGCGACCACGAGCTGGCGCCGGGCTACACGGAGTACGCCGTGCACACCCACGTCCGGGCGCACGACGTCACCGCCCTGCTCACCCCCGGGCGGCACGTCGTAGAGGCGCTGCTCGCCGACGGCTGGTACCGCGGCAAGGTCGGCGCCCCTCGCGCCAGCGACCAGTGGGGTGAGCGGACGTCGTACCTCGCGCAGCTCGTCGTCGAGCACGAGGACGGTACGACGACCGTGCACGGCACCGGGCCCGACTGGCAGTGGGCGACCTCGCACGTGCTGGCCGCCGACCTCATCGACGGCCAGGTCGAGGACCGTCGCCTCGCCGTCCGTGTCGGGCAGAAGGCGACGGACTGGCGGCCAGTCGTCGTCGCGGAGATCGGGTACGACGCCCTCACCTACTCGCCCGCGCCGCCGGTGCGCCCCGTCGAGGAGCTCCGCCCGATCTCGGTGACCGCGCTGCGCGACGGCGTCCAGGTCGTCGACCTCGGCCAGAACATCAACGGCCACGTCCGGCTGTCGGCGCTCGGCGTGGCGGGCACCGAGCTGACGCTGACGCACGGCGAGGCGCTCGGCCCGGATGGTGACGTGACGATGGACCACCTCGTCCCCAACCTGCCCTTCCTGCCGCACCTCACCGCCGGCCAGGTAGACCACGTGGTGTCGGCGGGCGTGGCAGGGGACGTCTTCGAGCCACGGTTCACCACCCACGGCTTCCGCTACGTGCGCATCGAGGGCGACCTGCCGCCGATCTCCGCCGGCGACCTCACCGGCGTGGTCGTGCACACCGACCTGGCCGAGCGAGGCGGGTTCGCGTGCTCCGACGACCGGCTCAACCGCCTCCACGACGCCGCGGTCTGGAGCTTCCGCGGCAACGCCTGCGACGTCCCGACCGACTGCCCGACGCGCGAACGCGCCGGGTGGACCGGCGACTGGCAGCTCTACGTCCCGACCGCGTCGTACCTCTACGACGTTGCCGGCTTCTCCCTCAAGTGGCTGCGCGACCTCGCCGCCATGCAGTGGGCGGACGGCACCCTCAACAACATGGCGCCGATCCCGGTGGCCGAGCGCACCGGCTTCCTCGAGCAGGTCAACGGCTCGGCCGGCTGGGGCGACGCCGTCGTACTGGTGCCGTGGGAGCTCTTCAACGAGTACGGCGACACGGAGGTGCTCGCCGAGCTGTGGCCCGCGATGGTGGCGTGGCTCGACCGGATGGAGCGGATGGCCGGCGACGACCGGCATCCGGACCGCGTCGCCCGACACCCCGAGCCGCGCCCGCACGACCGCTACCTCTGGGACACCGGCTTCCACTGGGGCGAGTGGCTGGAGCCGGACGGCAACCCGGCCGACTTCGAGGCGTTCATCAAGGAGGACAAGTCCGTCGTCGCCACCGCCTTCTACGCCTGGTCGACCCGCCATGCGGCCGAGATCGCGCGGGTGCTGGACGACAAGGTGACCGCGGACCGGTATGACGAGCTGTCGCGCTCGGTGGCCTCCGCGTGGGTGACGGAGTTCGTCGACTCCGACGGGCACGTGCAGCCGCACACCCAGGCCAACCTCGTGCGGGCGCTGGCCTTCGGCCTGCTGCCGGTCGACCTGCGGCAGCAGGCGGCCGACGACCTCGCCGCGCTGGTGCGTGACTTCGGCGTCCATGTCGGCACCGGCTTCCTCGCCACCCCCGACCTGCTGCCGGTGCTCGCCGACCACGGCCACCAGGACCTGGCGTACGAGCTGCTGATGCAGGACGCCTCGCCGTCCTGGCTCGCCATGATCGACCGCGGCGCCACCACGGTGTGGGAGCTGTGGGACGGGATCGACGCCGACGGCGTCCCGCACGAGTCGCTGAGCCACTACTCGAAGGGCGCGGTGATCTCCTACCTGCACCGGTACGCCGCGGGCCTGCGCCGTACGTCGCCGACCTGGCGCACCTTCCGGGTCGCCCCGCGCCCCGGCGCCGGCCTGACCTGGGCGGGCACCCACCACGACTCGCCGCACGGCCGCATCGCCGTGGCCTGGCGCCAGGAGGGCGCGGCATTCTCGCTCGACGTCACCGTTCCGCCGGGCTGCACCGCGACCGTCGTGCTCCCGTCGGGCGAGAGCTCCGTGGTAGGTCCGGGAGCCCACTCGTTCTGAGAGGCGGTCAGAAGTAGATGTGCCGGGCCGCGAAGCCGGCGCGTACGGCGTCGGCGGCCTGACGGCCGTCGCGTGCCAGCGCGGCGTCGTACGTGACCTTCGCGGCGGCCTGGAAGGTGGTGTCGGGCGCGTAGCCGAACTGGCTGGAGACCAACGTCGTGTCCCAGGCTCGGGAGCCGAGCCCGAGCGCGGCGTACCGCTGCCGGATGTCCCAGAGCGCTCCGCTCCAGATCGTGCCGTCGTAGTGCACCTCGCCCTTCCGGTCCTCGAGCACCAGGCCGGTGTCGAGCCGGCGCAGGCAGTGCGGCGTGGTCGACGTGTAGGAGACCGAGTCCCAGTCGGCCACGCACGGGGCGGGGGTCCGGACCGGCCAGCCGTACTGCCGCGCCGCGTCGAGGCCGACGGTCACCGCGAGGTAGTCGCCGAACGCCTCGCCGATCGAGCCCGCGTCCAGGCTCGAGCCGAAGCCGGGCACCTGGGAGTCGTGGACGGCGTGCCCGTACTCGTGGACGATCACCTCACCGTCCTCGGCGTCGTCGACCCCGCCCTTGCCGAGGCGGATGAAGTCCTGCTTGTCGGTGGAGTAGCTGTTGTCGATGCCGTACTGGTCGACGCGCACGTCCTGGCTCTCCGCGTTGACCGCGGGCAGCTTGCTCCCGAAGCCCAGGGACTGCAGGTACTCCTGGGCCTGGTTGACCCAGAAGTACGCCATCACCTGCTCGAAGCGGTCGTCGTCGCGGGTGTAGCCGAACGTGTTCGTCGTGCTGTACGCCGCCGGCCCGGTGTTGCTGCGGACGTTGGCCCACCGGCCGGCGAGGTACCCGGAGCCGTCGAGGTTGCGCAGCGGCACGGTCGCGTACGCCGTCGCGGGCACCGCCGAGGCGGCGTCCTTCTGGTCGGTGAGGGACTGGTCGCCGGACGACTGGACCGGATTCACCATGAAGACGGTGCCGGTGCCGGTCGCGCTGCCGCTGCCGGGCTTGGTCGCGTCGGCCGGCGCCGCGAGCGCGCCTCCGCCGAGCAGGCAGGTGGTGGCGAGCAGCGCCACCACAGTCCGAGGTGTGTGGGTCATCCGAGTCCTCCCGAGCAGGTCTACCGCCGAGACCGACGTCTCGACACGAGGACATGTCACGAGAGGCCAGTGGCGTTACATCCGGCCGAGGACGGCTCAGTCCCGCGGGCCGCCGTACATCAGCCCGTCCAGCCCGCCGATCGTCTCGACGAGCTCCGGGTCGAGCTCCCCGTCCACCAGCACGAAGACGACCGACGCCGGCTCGGTGCCGCGGTTGGCCCAGGCGTGGTCGGTGCCGCGCTGCACGACGACGTCGCCGGCGCGCAGGGTGACCTCGGAGTCGTCGAGGACCAGGGTGATCTCGCCGGACAGCACGATGCCGTAGTCGATCGACGCGGTGCGGTGCACCGGCGACTGCAGGCCACGCTCGTCCAGGTGACCCGGCGCGAAGGTGTTGATCCGGATCTTGGTGCCCAGTGGCGGCGGGGGTACGGCGAGGGTGCGCTCCGTCGGCTCGTCCGGCTCGACGGCAGTCACGACGGCCGGCGCCCCGGCGGTGTTCCAGATCTCGTGGAACTCCACGCCGTCGTGCGGCAGCGACGTGCTCACCGGCACCGGCCCGTCGGACAGCACGACCGAGACGCCGGTCGGCGTGTGCCCGGTGACGACGCGACGCGGCACGCTCATGCGTGGCTGACGATCGGGCCACCGTTGAGGGCGACCATCTCGGGCCAGAGACTGGGGATGTTGAGGGTGACGGTCGGTTCGTAGTCGGTGAGCTCGACGTACGCCCGGTGCAGGTTGCACACGACGCGCTCGCTCTCGGGGAGCTCGCGGTAGGGACTGTCCTGGAGGGCCTTCTGGGCGGCCTCGAGCGGCGTGAAGCCGGCGGCGTACGACGCCGTCGCGATGCCGGCGATCCAGTCGACGTACGCCTCGAGCTCGTCGAGCACACGCCCGACGTCCTCGCCGCGGCACACAGGTCCGTGGCCCGGCAGCAGCACCTCCGGCTCCAGCGCCCGCATCCGCTGGGTCGCCTTCTTGAAGCCGAGCATCGAGCCCTCCATGAAGATCGGGTGCCCGCCCGAGAACGCGAGGTCGCCCGCGAACATCACCTTCTGCTCCGGCAGCCACACGCCGACGTCGTTGGTCGAGTGCGCCGGGCCCATGATCTTCAGCTCGACGGCGAACCCGTCGAGGTGGATCGCGATGTCGCTGTCGATCGTCAGGTCCGGAGCGCGGACGACGAGGTCGCCGTAGTCGGCCGGCAGCTCCTTGGTCGCGGCCAGGCCCGCGCGCAGCACGCCCGCGCGGCAGAGGTGGTGGCCGATGATCGTGGTCGTCGGTGGCAGGAAGCCGTTGCCGTACGTGTGGTCCGGGTGGCTGTGGGTGTTGACCGCGATCTTCGGGTCGCGCTCCGACACCCCGGCGACCTCGGCGAGGAACGCGCGGTTGCGCTTCTCGGTCGACGTCGTGTCGACGATGACGGCGTCGCCCGACGCGTCGGTGATGACGCCGCAGTTGTTCACCATCCAGCCGCCGTCCGGCTGCACGAAGGCGTACACGCCCGGAGCCAGCTCCTCCAGGTACTGCTTTCCGTCATCCCAAGTCATGACGCCAAGTCAGCCCGAGCGCACGCGCGCGGACAAGAGTGGCGGCCATCACGTCCACCGATCACTGGCATCCGCGATCGGCCGGTTCCCCACGTCGTACGCCGCTGCGAGGCTCCAGCGGTGTCGACCCTCCCCCATCAACAGGCGGTTCGCTGGCCGACCCTGATCGTGCTCGCGTCGCTGGCCGCCGTCGCCCCGGTGTCGACCGACCTCTACCTCCCGGGCTTCCCCGAGCTCGGCGACGACCTCGACGCGTCGGCGAGCGGCGTGCAGCTGACGCTCACCGCCTTCCTGGTCGGGCTGGCTGTCGGGCAGCTCGTCATGGGACCGCTGTCCGACCGCTACGGCCGGCGTACGCCGTTGATCGCGAGCACCACGGTCTGCGTCGTGGCCGGTGTCGTCTGTGCTGTGGCACCGACCCTGCCAATACTTGTCGGAGGCCGTCTGGTGCAGTGCCTCGCGGGTGCCGGCGGGATGGTGATCGGGCGCGCGGTGCTCGCCGACCTGGTGACCGGCAAGGCGGCGGCGAAGGCGTTCACGCTGATGCTCACCGTCGGTGGTGCTGCGCGAGACGCACCCGGCCTCGGCGCGGACCGCAGGCGGGACGTCGTACGCCGCCGGGCTGCGTGCCGTCGCGCGGACCCGTGGCTACTGGCCGCCGGTCGCGACGATGGCGCTGTCGTTCGCGATGATGATGGCCTACATCTCAGCCTCGCCGTTCGTCTGCCAGAACGTCGTCGGCCTCTCGGCAGTCGCGTACGGCGTCGCCTTCGGCGTCAACGCCGTCGGGCTGATCTCGGCGGGCTGGGTCTCGGCCCGGATGGTGGAGCGCTTCGACCCGCGCCGGATCGTGCGCTTCTGCGTGAGTGTCCAAGTGGCAGCGACGCTGACATTTGTTGTGCTCGCTGCCGTTGACGGGCCGCGATGTCGCAGGTCCGCGAGGTCGCCGGGATGGGCAGCGCGGTGCTGGGCTTCAGCCAGTTCGCGCTCGGTGCGCTGGTCTCGCCGCTGGTCGGCCTCGGTGGCGAGGACTCCGCCGTCGTACCGGCGATCGTGATGGCGAGCGCGTCCTGCCTGGCGTTCGCCGTCAGTCGAGCTGGTCCTCGAGGTGGATCGCCACGTCGTACAGCAGACCGCGCAGCCACACCCCTGCCGGATCCTTCTCCCGCCGAGGGTGCCAGTGGGCAGCCTCGGTGATCTGCACTGGGTCCATGGGCGTCTCCGCGACCACCAGGTCCAGGATCTCCACGCAGCGGTGCGCCAACCGCGACGGCACGAACGCGCACATGTCGGTGCCCGCGACCGCGAAGGGCAGCGTCAGCAGGCTGGTCACCTGCACCAGGACGTTGCGCCCGCCCAGCCCCTTGTCCTCGACCTCGACCTCCAACGGCCGGCGCCTGTCACCGGCGGCGGCGAACTCCGCGACCGCGTGCGGCATCGCCATCAGGTCGTCGAGGGTGAGCGCACCGTCCTTCAGCCGTGGGTGATCGGCGGCGACCAGGCAGACGAGCTCGTCGGTGAAGATCGGCTGGGTGCGGCCCGGGAACTCGAACCCGATCGGCGCGACCACCAGGTCGCGCCGCATCAGCTGGGTCTCGACCTGGTCCCGCCGTACGTCGAGCGGGTCCAGCGCCAGGGTGCACCCCGGCGCCTGCGCGGCGAACACCTTCGTCAGCTGCTCGGAGAGCACGGTCATCGCGTACTCCGACATGCTCACCGTGAACCGCTTCGTGCTCGTCGCCGCGTCGAAGTCGCGCTGGTTGCCCAGCAGCGCCTCCGCCGCCTCGACCGCCTCGGCCACGACTGGCCGCAGCTCCTCTGCCAGGGGCGTCAGCTCGAACCCCCGACCGGCTCGCACCAGCAGCTCGTCGTCGAACTGCTTGCGCAGCCGCGCCAGCGCTCCGCTCATCGCGGGCTGGCTCATCGTCATCCGCTCACCCGCGTGGGTCAGGTTGCGCTCCTCGATCAGCGCGTGCAGGGCGAGCAGCAGGTTCGCGTCAACGCCCCGCAGCTGTTCCCTCACGTGGCAGACAGTAGTGGCAGAGTGACCGCCACCACAGGCACCGCAGAGAGGAGACGGCGATGGCACTCGGCGGCACCGACCTCAACCTCCTGCTCCCGCTGAAGGTCCTGCTCGAGGAGGGCAACGTGACCCGGGCCGGACAGCGCCTCGAGCTGAGCCAGCCCGCGATGAGCGCCGCCCTCGCCCGTCTCCGCCGCCGCTTCGACGACGAGCTGTTGGTCCGTGCCGGCCGGGACTACGAGCTCACTCCGTTCGCTCGTGACCTGCTGCCCGAGGTGCAGCACGCCGTACGCCTGATGGGAGCTGCGCTCCAGCTCGAGGACGAGTTCGATCCCTCCACGTCGCAACGCACCTTCCGGTTGACGATGAGCGACTACGCGATCGCCGTGGTGCATGAGCCCCTGGTGCGGATGGTCGAGGCCGAGGCGCCCGGCGTACGCCTCCGCATCGGCCACCTCGGCCCCGAGTCCCGCTCCTCAGATCGGGTGCTCCTCGACAACGACGCCCTGATCGCCCCGCTCGGCTTCGGTTTCCCCGGCATCTCCCGCCCGCTGTGGCGCGACCGGATGGTCGTGATGGCCGATCGCCACAACCCGCGGCTCGTCGACGGCCGCCTCACCATGGCCGACCTCGCCGAGCTCCCGCACGCCGTCGGCTCCTTCGGCCCCGGCGTCCTCACCCCCGTCGACCGCGTCTTCGGGGAGCACGACGTCGAGCGCCACGTCGCCCTCCAGGTCTTCGGCTTCCTCCCACTGCCCTTCGTCATCGAGGGCACCGACATGGTCGCCGTCGTCCCCGAGATGCTCGCCCGGATGCACCTGCGCCCAGGCGGTGCCGTCGTGCTCGTCGAGCCGCCCTTCGGCGAGGTCCTCCTCCCCGAGGGCTACTGGTTCGCCCAGGACCGGCTGTCGGACCCGGCGCACCGGTGGCTGTTCTCGCGGCTCGATGCGGTGCGAGATCAGCTGGCGGCGGCCGCCGGGAGGTGAGGCCGCGCTGCCCCGTCGTCCGGCGTCGCCGACGCGCACTCCAAGCGAGACCTCGAACCTGCTTTGGCCCCGCGGTCCGAACCTTCCAGCGGTCTAGCTGAGCGACCCGTGGCGACCGCTCTTCACGCCATTGCGCGTACAGATCTCCCTCGACCGCAATAGGGTCGGGCCTCTCCGAGAAGGGGGCATCTGGTGATCTTGGTGCGCGTGCTGGCAACGGTTGCGGCGCTCCTGGCGGCTGGCCTCCCTAGCCACCCGGCTTCTGCTGATCTCAGTCATCAACCGGGCTTGACGGCCATTGGAGCCGCTGCCGGGCAGGCCACGCCCACCAGGACCCACGACGTCGCCCAGGTTCGGAACAGGGTTCCTGAGAGCCTGAGGTCGCGCGTCCTCGGCAAGGGGTACGGCGCATCCAGGGACCGGATGGTGGTCACCAGCTCGGACAGCCGGGGACTGCACATCCTCGTGGCCGACGAGGCAAGCGGCTACGCCTGGCGTACGGCAGCCACCTTGGCCGAGGAGGGCGTGGATGCCGACACCTGGGTCGGGAACGTCTGTACGACGCCCGACGGGCGGTACGCCGTCGCGGCCTACCTGCCACGAGTAGCCACCAACGACCAGGCCTCGTTCGACCACGGCGCGTTCGTCGCCACCGTGGACCTGGACACCGGGCGGGTGCGCCGGCTACCCCTGACCGCGAGTCTCGCCTACTTCTCTCCCGCATGCGGCCCCGGAGGTCAGGCGGTCGTGTCGAGCTTCGACCACGGTGCGGCGACGACCGACATCTTCCGGGTCGACATCCAACGGGCCTCGGTCGACGACCCGATCCAGGTCCCGGGAGAGCTGACCTCGGCGATCCCTGCGGCAGACGGAACCATCGTCGCTGCCGACGGGAACACGATCGTGCGGCTCAACGGCAACGGTGCTCGCTCGATCCTGGCGACCACCGAGTCGGCACCCTTCCGCCTTGTCACCGACGCAGCCGGGGGCGTCAGCTTCATGGTCGCCCACGGCACGAAGGCCGTGATCCGGCATCTGAGCCTGAAGAACCCAGGTGCCGGCGCCGCGTTCGTGGCCGACGGTGCCCTCGACCGGCTGAGTCTCGTGCGGTCGACCGGTGGACAACCGGCCGTGTTCGGTCGCGTCGACCGGGTGGCCGACCGACGAGGCCAGGTCAGGATCGTGTCCGGATCGCTCCCGTACAGCCAGCTCTCGACCCGGGGACACCTGCTTGTGCGGCAAGTGCGCCCGGCTGCGAACGTCGCGGTCGGCGAGGCCCGAGGCGTCAGGATCCTCGCGCGCTCGACGGTGACGGGATCCCTGCTCCGATTCGCCACGCGCCCGAAGTCCCCAGCGACCGGCGGGGCGACGCCTGATCCCGCAACGGTCCGCTCAGCTGCCGGCCGACCGTCCGGCGCGGGGCGCCGGGTCACATCCCCTGCCACCTCCTCACATCCGGTCGACCCGGACCGCACCTGCTCGGTCCCGCGCAATGACCCCCGGAACCAGGTGATGCAGCCGAAGCCGCGTCAGGTGGAGTGGGCCGTCGACCAAGCCGTACGGGACCGGCTCACCGTGCGACGCCCGGCGAACTGGAAGAACCTCGGGATGCCCGAGTACACGCCGCAGGGCCTCTTCCCCAGCCGTCCGTTGGTGGGCGGCGGCAAGGTGCCTGCGCAGGTCCTCCTCGGAATCATCGCTCAAGAGTCGAACATGTGGCAGGCGACTGGACAGGTCCTGCCCGGCGTGACCGGCAACCCCCTGATCGGCAACTACTACGGGCGTGAGATCTACGACGGCGACGCGCGCAACGACTGGATCATCAACTTTGGTCGCGCCGATTGCGGGTACGGCGTGAGCCAGGTGACGGACGGCATGCGGCTGGCCGGTCGTGAGAAGCCGGGGGAGACCGCGCTGCCGTACAACTCGCAGCGAGCGGTCGCCCTGGACTTTGCCGCGAACGTGGCCGCCGGCCTCAGGATCCTGCAGGACAAGTGGAACCAGACTCGGTCAGCGGGGCTCATCATCAACGACGGTGACCCGTCGAGGATAGAGAACTGGTTCTACGCCGTCTGGGCCTACAACACCGGCTTCTACCCCGAGGCCGACAAGGCCAAGAACCAGGGAGCGTGGGGAGTCGGCTGGTCGAACAACCCTGCCAACCCGAAGTACCCGGCCAACCGGGCCGCCTTTCTTGACCGGGACTACGCGGACGCTGCGCGACCGCAGCTATGGCCGTACCCGGAGAAGGTCATGGGGTGGGCCGGACATCCAGTCGAGATCCTCGAGTCACCCGGAAAGCTGGTCCCCGGCTTTCGGGCCGCCTACTGGAACGGCACAAGTGCTACCGGGCCTCTCAATCGGTCCCGGGTGAAGCCACCCGTCACCCAGTTCTGCGACTTGTCCAACTCGTGCGAGCCGGGGGCAGGCTACCTCCCCAACGACCCGTCGACGGTCGGTGAGCCGGCGGGGCCCTGCGCTCACAAGAACTCGTCCGGCCGCTACGATCTCCGCTGCTGGTACCACGCCCCGTCGACGTGGAAGCCGGACTGCGCGACCACGTGCGGACGCGAGCTCCTGCGGTTCGATCCCGGTTACGCCTACCAGGATGACGGCAACTCGTACCCTCCGAACTGTGGGACCTCGGGCCTGCCCGCTGGTGCTCTCGTCGTGGATGACCTGCCCGACGACGTCGCAGCGGTGCGCTCGGGATGCAGTCGTCGCGCCACGAACAGCGGGACCTTCACGCTGAGGTTCGCCTCCGACTCCACCGGTGCCTACCCGTCGAAGGCTGACTTCCACCAGCTGGGGGCAGGGTTCAACGGGCACTTCTGGTTCGCCCACACCCGCCAGAAGGATCTTCGCCAGGGGTCGATGGACGTGACCGGCACCTGGACCCTCAACCGGCCACTTCGCCAGTGGGCGCGTGTCCTGGTCCACCTGCCCGACCATGGCGCGCACACCCAACAGGCTCGCTATCTCATCGACACCGGCAGTGGCATCAGCCATCGAGTGATTCCGCAACGGGTTCAGGCGAACAAGTGGATCAGCCTCGGCGTGTTCGCCTTCGCGGGTACACCTCGCGTGATCCTCTCGAGTGCCACCAACGACGGCGACAGTCAGGACGACATCGATCACGACACGGTGGAGAGCGAAGACATCGCCTTCGACGCGGTTGCGTTCCAACCCCTGCCTCGCAAACCTGCGCACATCGTCGTGTCCCTCGGTGACTCCTACTCGTCCGGTGAGGGGGCATCGGCCAGCGGCGGCACCGACTACTTCCCCGAGACCGACTACGGAGGTACGGACCCTGACGCACAGAACGCCTGCCACCGATCCGTCTACGCTTGGCCGCGTCTGCTGTCGCTCACAGGGCTGGGCAGTCAGATCGGAGAGGCCGCCGACCGGTTCGCCACGAACGTCGAGCAGTCATTCCTGGCCTGCTCGGGCGCCCGGACCGAGAACCTCCTGCCGTTGGTGGATGCTCAGGGCGAACCGCGCCGCAATGCCTTCGGGAGGCCGGGAACGTCCAACTGGGGCGAGCTGAGCCAGCTCGACCGAGGATTTCTGGACACCAGCACCACTCTCGTCACTCTGTCGATTGGCGGAAACGACGCACGGTTCGGTGACGTGATCGCCGAGTGCATGGCGCTCGCCGGCTGGAAGCAGTGCCAGGACGCCAAGCTCAAGGGATCGTCCGTGCCAGCGAGCCAAGAGGTCCCCGATCTGATCGATGGAAAGGTCAAGCGCTCGATTGGTCTCGTGCTCGACCAGATCCACCGAGCGGCTCCGAACGCCAAGATCGTGCTCGTCGGGTATCCAAGGCTCATCGACCGCAACGGTGAGTGCCTCCGAGCGGGCGCCATCAATCTCATCGGCAAGGTCGAGGCGGACTGGCTGGATGCCATGGCGGACCGGCTCGCGACCCGCATGCGCGAGGCGACCAGGGAAGCGAATTCGGTCGCGTCCCGTCCGTTCGCTTGGTTCGCCGACCCGCGCGCGACGTTCGATGGGAAGGGCGTGTGCGGCATCCCCGAACGGATCCACGGGATCGTTGCTCGGCGCACTCCCGGTGAGACAAGGAGCGTGCTCCAGTCGCAGCAGTCGTTTCACCCCAAGATCGCGGGGCAGACCCTCTACGCGCAGGCCGTGAACGCCACGTTGCGCGCGATGGGGCTTTGAGGCACGTCTCCTAGGTCGGGGTGCTTGCTGCGCGGGGCTTCGCCAACGACCTGGCGGCCGCTGTCAGGTTCGAACGGGGCGGCCAACGGCTCAGTAGCGGAGCCGCACTCGGATCGGCGAGCTCGCCAGTCCCAGACCCCGGTCGTTGCGAGCCGCCACGCTCAGGACGTACCGTCCGGGTTTCAACCTGTTCGTCCGGTAGCGGGTCCTCCCCGGGCCAAGCGTCAGGGTGGAACCCCGTCTCAGCGTCACCACGTACGCCGTGATCGCGGACCCGTTGTCATCCGGAGCCTTCCAGCGCAGCACGAGCCGACGGTTGGACAACCGGAAGCTGACGCTGCTGACGCGGTCCGGCGCCCGAGCCACATCTGCCCCGGTCGGTGTCGGCCAGGATGGTACCGACGGAATCGGCGTCGATGGTGAGGGAATCGGAGGGGGTGTCGGTGTCTGCGACGCCGATGGTGTCGGTGTCGGTGTCGGTGTCGGTGTCGGTGTCGGCGTCGGCGTGGCGGTGGGCGAGGGCAGCGGCGTCGGCGTGGGGGTCGCGGTGGGCGTGGCCGTGGGCGAGGGCAGCGGCGTCGGCGTGGGGGTCG
>Ga0190274_10000452_pt1 | contig 24988 bp, 20 predicted proteins | sample Popmic531T_FD_133002 | JGI IMG/M metagenome (GOLD analysis project Ga0190274, IMG submission 133002) | Populus adjacent soil microbial communities from riparian zone of Yellowstone River, Montana, USA - 531 T | ecosystem: Environmental > Terrestrial > Soil > Riparian zone | place: USA: Montana... | reverse complement strand
GCCGTACCGGCCCAGCTCGATGCCGAGGGTCCGGGTGAAGCCCTGGATGCCCATCTTGGCGGCCGAGTAGTTGGCCTGGCCGCGGTTGCCGAGGGCGGAGACGCTCGAGAGGTTGACGATCTTGCCGTACTTCTGGGCGACGAAGTGGGCCTGCGCGGCCCGGGTCATCAGGAACGCACCGCGCAGGTGGACGTTCATGACCAGGTCCCAGTCGTCGTCGGTCATCTTGAACAGCAGGTTGTCGCGGGTGACGCCGGCGTTGTTGACGAGGATGTGGATCCCGCCGAGCTCGGCGACGACCCGCTCCACCGCCGCGTTGGCGGACTCGGTGTCGCTGACGTCGGCGCCGATGCCGACGGCCTTCGCGCCGTCGACCAGAGGCAGCTTGGCGGCGGCCTCGGCCGCGCTGGCCTCGTCGAGGTCGAGGATCGCGACGGACGCGCCCTCCTCGGCGAACCGCGTCGCGGTGCCGAACCCGATGCCGCGTGCTGCTCCGGTGACGACTGCGACCCGTCCGTCAAAACGACCCATCGTTGCTGCTCCTCCTGTGTCGGTGGCTGATCTACTCCACAGTAGGGCAGCGCCTCGGGGACCAACCGCCGGGTCGGCTACCGGCGCACCTTGGCGGTGGCCGGGCTGCGGACGGTCGCCGTGGCGTACGACGCCTTCCGGCCGACGACCCGGACGCTGATCCGGTGCCCGACGTCGGCCTTGCCGAGGCGGTAGCCGCGCGCGGTGCGCTTCTTGACCGCCTTGCCGTCCCGCAGCCACTGGTAGGCCAGCTTGACCCGAGCCGGCGACCACGCCTTGACCGAGGCCACCAGCTTCTGCCCCGCACGGAGCTTGCCCGTGACCTTCGGCCGATGGCTCGTCAGCTTGCCGATCGCTCGCTTCGTGACCGTGGACGTGGTGCTGACGCGATCGCCGTTGGGGAGGGTGCCGGCGATCCGGACGGCGATCCGCTTGCCGGCGACCTTGTTGGTGACGACGTACGTCGGCTGCGTCGCCCCGGCGATCGCGGCGTCGTCCGCGAGCCACTGGTAGGTGCGGTCGGCGACCTCCGGTCCCCAGGACCCGGGATCGGCCGTCAGGCGCTTGCCGCTGGTCGCCTGGCTCACATAGGTCCGGCCGGTGGTGAGCCGGACGGTGTAGCTGCGGCTCTTGGCCACCCCGTCCGGGAACGAGAGGACCTTGGCGTCGTCGAACGTGTACGCGTCCTCCCAGTACTCCGGCACCCCGGTGCCCTGGTAGTCGGCCGGGAGACCGAACTGGATCTTGAACTCGTCGAAGTTGTCGACGAACCGGTAGCGACCCTGGGCGTCGGTCTCGTTCGGTCCGTACTGCGGCCAGTCCCACGCACCCCCGTCCTTGCGGACCTTGAAGAGGAGCGGGGCGTTCGCGAGCGGCTTGCCGTCGGTGTCGAGCACGGTGAAGACCACCCGCGGTCGCTCGCGCAGGGTGATGTCCTGGACGGTCACGGCGCCCGCACTCACCGTCACGGGGTGGGTGTCGTAGTAGTACTGCGGGTCGTCGACCCCGTAGGCGCCCGAGCTCACGTCGACGACGTAGTCGCCGGGGATCAGGTTGCCCGACCACTGGCCCTCGAGGCTGTCGTAGTGGCCCTGGGCATCGGTGACCGTGCCGTAGCCGCCACCGTTGTCTTCCAGGAAGCCCACGTTGACCCCCGGCATCGGCTGTCCCGCCTCGTTGCGGACCGTGCCGACGACCTTGCCGATCGGGCGGAGCTCGATCTGGTGGGCCAGCGTGGTCGCGTTGCCGTCGACCACGACCTCGGTCGCGCCGTACGGGCCCGACCGGTCGTCGTAGTACTCGTAGCCGTACTGCCCGAGCTGGCCGTAGTCCTGCGGGTAGGTGCGGATCTCGTAGGTCCCGTTCGGGAGCGTGGCCGTGAACGAGCCGTTCGCTGCCGACTGCACCGAGCTGGAGACCGTGCCGTTCGCGGTCCGCCGGTCGAAGACCACGCTGGCACCGGCGTACGCGCTCGCGGAGCCGCCGACGGGACGTGCGGTGACGACTCCCGAGATCGTGCCGGTGTCGGCGGCCTGGGCCGGGACTGCGACGAGCAGCGAGGCGAGCAGAGCGAGCACGGTCGCCAGGACGAGGCGACGGGGCGAGATGGTCATGCGGTTCCCTCCGAGGATCGGGACGCATGCTCGTCCCGATCGGACGTCTATCCGCCAGACGCCGTCCCGAAACCCAGGATCCGCGATGCGGTCATGCCAGGTCGGTCATGCCAGGTCGGTCATGCCAGGTCGGTCATGCCAGGTCGGTCAGCCCAGCGCCGCGCGGAAACGCGCGGCGTACTCGGCCGATCCAGCGAATCTCCTTCCCCAGCGATGTCTAGGTGCCACCCTTGTCGCCCCCGACCAGCACAACCGCGGAGGCCGCGTTGGTACGAGCGATCCCTGAGAAGACCTTTGAGCACTGGACAAGCATGTATCTCGCGAATCGATTCGCGCGGTCGGCCCTCTGGTGGCCGACCGCAGGCGAAGACGTCCATGTCGAAGATCTCGGCAACCTGCCAGGCAAGGCGCTTCTTCTCGAACTCAAGGTCCCCGAGGAGGGAACACCTACCCACACGCTCACGATCGGGATCCCGCAACTGCGTAGGTATGTGACCTGGCGTCGAACAAGGGGCATTCCGACCTACTACGCCTACCCCTGGCCACCCTGGACCGGCGACCTCCACGCCTCCGGTTGGCTCGGGACGGAACGCCGTGCCGATATCGCGTATCTACGCACGGAGGAGCGATGGTTCGGAAACTGGACGAGCGTCTGCCCCGCCGAATCGTTGATCGCTCATCTTTCTCCGAAGCCCAGACAGCAGACGGCCGTACTGTCGACTGATCCGGCAGCCGCTCTGGGATGGCGAGACTTCTGGACCGCCCAAGCCAACTGTGGAAACCAAGCGTTGCCAGCCATCTTTCTGATGCCTCCGAACAGCGACCTCGGAGCCACAGCAACCCGCGAGGAACTGCGGGCTCAACTCGCAAGGGTCAGATCCGAGTTCGCGGTTCTGAAGAAGGCGAATGAGCGCGACATGTATCTCGAGAAGTTCCGCGACACACCGCTCGATGCCTTCGTGCCAACCGAAGAACCCGGCACGTACCGAGCGGTGTCACGGAGCCAACTGAGCGAGGATCTCTTGGCGTGGAGGGAGGAAGCGAGCGCATCCGGCACGGCTGCAGGGCCACCCGGCCCTGACGACGAGAACCTCGCCGTGTGCTCGCTGCCATTCGGACACCTCGGCTAGCGACTCACGTCAGAGCACCGCGCGGAGGCGGGCCGCGTACTCGGCGGCCTCGCCGTCGGCGTACGACGTGCGCGGCCAGAAGAAGCCGCGGAGGCCGTCGCCCTTGGTGCGGGGTACGACGTGCAGGTGCAGGTGGGCGACGGACTGGCTGACCACGTTGTTCATCGCCACGAAGCTGCCTTGGGCGCCCAGCCCGTCGACGACCGCGGTGGCGAGCCGTTGACCGGCCTCGAGGAACGGGTCACGGAGGGCCGCCGGCAGGTCGGGCAGCGTGACGATGTGCCCGCGCGGCACCAGCAGCACGTGGCCCTTGAAGACCGGGCGCCGGTCGAGGAAGGCGATGACGTGGGGCTCGTCGAGCACCACGTCGGCCGGGACCTCGCCCGCGACGATCGCGCAGAACACGCACTCGACCCCAGCCGCCATGCACGAAAGGCTAGTGCCATGGAGATCGCACTGATCGGGGTCGGGGCAGCGCTGTGCATCGCGGCGGTCACCGCCTTCGCCTCTCGGCTCGGGGTGGCGGCGCCCCTGCTGCTGGTGGTGGTCGGCGTCGCGGTCAGCCTGCTGCCGGGCGTCCCGACGGTCGACATCGACCCGGAGTGGGTGCTCATCGGCGTGCTCCCACCGCTGCTCTACTCCGCGTCGGTGTCGATGCCGGCGATGGACTTCCGGCGCGACTTCCGTGCGATCGGCGGCCTCTCGGTGGTCCTGGTCGTGGTCAGCTCGGTGGTCCTCGGCGCGTTCCTGGCCGAGGTCGTGCCCGGCATCGACCTCGCAACCGGCATCGCCCTCGGCGCCATCATCAGTCCCACCGACGCGGTCGCCACGACGATCGTGAAGAAGCTCGGCGTCTCGCCGCGCGTGGTCACCGTGCTCCAGGGCGAGAGCCTGCTCAACGACGCGACCGCGCTCGTCCTGCTGCGCTCCGCCGTCGCCGCCGGCGGGGTCAGCGTCTCGCTGTGGGGCGTGGCCTGGGACTTCGTCGTCTCGGTCGCGATCGCCGCGGCGATCGGGCTGGCGGTCGGCCGGCTCAACCTGATGGTCCGCGCGCGGATCAGCGACTCGGCGGTCAACACCGCGATCTCGTTCGCGGTGCCGTTCGTGGCCTACCTGCCGGCCGAGCACCTCGACGCGTCCGGCCTGGTCGCCGCCGTGGCCGCGGGGCTCTACACGGGCCAGGCCGCTCCCCGCTACCTCAGCCCACGGCACCGGCTCTCCGAGGAGCAGAACTGGCGCACCATCGAGCTGCTCCTGGAGGGCGGGGTCTTCCTGCTGATGGGCCTGGAGCTGGACGGCGTGGTCTCCGGGGTCCGCGAGGAGCACGGCGACCTGTGGTCCGCACTGTGGATCGGGGTGGTCGCCGCCGTGCTGGTGGTGCTGATCCGGGCGGCGTACGTCGCTCCCCTGGTCTACGCGCTGCGCCGCCGGGCCGATCGCAGCCTCGCCTCCCGGGACAAGCTCACCACGATGCAGACGCAGCTGGATGACGGGACGCTGCCGGTGCGGAGCAGGCCGCAGCGCCAGCCGCGCAACGAGCACGAGGCCGAGCGCCTCGAGCAGCACATCGAGCGCCGTACGCGGATGTTCAGCACCCGGATCCGCCGGACCCTCGCCGACGTCGACTACCTCGCCGGCGCCCCGCTCGGCTGGCGCGAGGGCACCGTGCTCGTCTGGGCCGGCATGCGCGGCGTCGTCACCCTGGCCGCGGCGCAGACGCTGCCCGAGGACACCCCGCAGCGCGAGCTGCTGATCCTCGTCGCGTTCGTGGTCGCGGCCGGCACGCTGGTCGTCCAGGGCGGCACCCTGCCGGTGCTGGTGTCCCGGCTGGGGCTGGCGTCCCCGCCCGACGACGGACCGGACCCCGAGCGCGCCGAGCTGCTCACCGAGCTGTCGGCCGCGGCTCGGACGGCCCTCGAGGACCCGGACCTGCGGCGGCCCGACGGCACGGCGTACGACGACGCGGTGCTCGAGCGCACCCGGCAGGCGGCCATGATGCCCGCGTCCGAGGAGGACCACGCGGTCGGCCGCGAGCTGCGCCGGCAGGCGACCGAGCTGCGGTTGCAGCTGATCGCCGCGATGCGCGAGTCCCTGCTGGAGGCACGCTCCGACGGGACCTACTCGTCCGAGACCCTGGAGGACATGCTGCGGATCCTCGACGCGGACCAGATCACCACCGAGCTGCGTGCCTGACGGTCAGTCGCAGTACCGCGTGCAGGCTGCCGGCCCGCCGGCCAGGCGCTTGCCGCCGGCCCCGACGTAGTCGAAGTGCTGGGTGTCTCCGTTGCCGAAGCTCCAGCGCAGCCCGTGCCGGGCCATCACCCGGACCACCGGGTGGGAGCTCGAGCGCCAGGCGACGCGAGGGTCCGAGTGCGACTGCCACCAGCGGTTGGGCACGATGCCCTTGGCCGAGCGGTAGGGGTTCTCCCACGTGTTGACGTCGAGCGACGACCCCCAGGAGTGCGGCGAACGGTTGCCGGGTCGACCGGTGACGTCGCGGCAGTTGAACGCCGACGTGTTGCCGGCCGCCATCGACGCGTAGTCGTCGCCGCCGTGCGAGCGCTTGCTCCAGCCGAAGCGGTCGACGCGGTACATCGCCCTGATGGGCAGCGACCGGCGGTACATCTCCGCGAGCGCCGCGCCCATGGCATCGGCCGCGCCGGCGCTGGCGACGAGCTCGCCCCGGCGGCGGTAGCCGTGGTAGTCCCAGTAGTTCACCCGGACGACGCGCAGCCCGTCGCGGCCGACCGGGCAGCCCCGGTGCCAGGTCGCGCCGACCATCTGGCGCCAGATCCCGTCGCTGATCGTGGTGACCTGCACGTTGGCACCGTCACCGACGGCGTGCGCCTGGGCCGGGAGCTTGATCCGGGGCTTCGGCGCGCCCTTCGGCAGCTTGACGGGCCGCCCGGGCGGCCGGTTGTCGATGCGGAGCACGCCGCTCCGGTCGGCCTCCACCCATGGGAGCTGCGGCGCCCGCACCTGCCAGCGGGTGTCGGTGCGCGGCGTCACCAGGACGTCGGCCCGACCGTCGGCGTCGGTGCTGACGACGGCGTACGGCTGCCAGCGCGAGCCGGGGCGCTTGCGGAAGACGCGCACGTCGCCGGCCACCGGCGCGCCGGCCTCGGTCCGCCAGCGGATCCGCAGGGTCACCGACCTCTCGTCGACGACCTTCGACGGGCCGCCCAAGGTGACCTTCCCCGGCACCCGCTGGATCGGGAGGTCGACCTCCTGGACCGCCGGCGGATGGTTCGCGTCACCGGCGTACGTCGCGCGCACCCGGTTGTCGGCGGGGACGCGGGAGACCGTCAGGGCGGCGTTCGCCCGCCCGGCCGCGTCGGTGACGACCGTGCCCACCGGCTGCCAGACACCGCTCGTCAGCCGCTCCAGGAGCACCTGCGCTCCCGGCACCGGGGCGCCGGTCTCGTCGGCGAGCGCGACGCCGACGGTGGCGGCCGCGTCCGCGGGGGCGGCCGGCGCGGTCAGTGTCAGCGTGGTCGCCGTCGCTGCCTCGGCGGGCGCGTTCAGCCCGAGGGTGAGCGCGAGAGCGCACACCAAGACAACGAACCGCGACCCGAGAGACATGCGGTCAACCTTCCCACCTCGCGGGGACCCAACCTCGCAGCGGGGCGTCGGCTATCCGCGTCGTACCACCAGGATCGTCACGTCGTCGCGCTGCGCGGCCGCGTGGTCGCGGACCGCCGACCGCATCCGGGTGACCAGCTGGCCCGGGGACTGCAAGCCGCCGGCGAGGACGGACCGGACCCCGGACATGCCGAACTCCACGCCGGCCGCGTCCCGCGCCTCGATCAGCCCGTCCGAGAACGCCACCAGCGAGGAGCCGGGGCCGAAGGCGTGGGTCGCGGTCTCCCAGGTGGCCTCGGTCAGGACGCCACTCACGAGCGGGCCCGTCGGCTGGAGCTCGACCGGCACCCCGTCGCCGACGAGCAGCGGTGGCGGGTGCCCGGCGTTGACGTAGGTCAACCGGTCCGCGGTGGTGTCGACGACCGCGACGAAGACCGTCGCGAAGAGCTCGGCCTCCCCGGCCAGCCCGTCCCGGACGGCCGCGAGCACCTCGGCCACCGGGGCCGTCCGCAGCATCGACGACAGCGCGCTCTTGAGCCGCAGCCCCACGACGGCCGCCTCCGGACCGTGGCCGGAGACGTCGCCGAGCACCACGACGACCCGGCCGTCGCCGAGGTCGACGATGTCGAGGAAGTCGCCCGCCAGCACGCCCTCCGCCGACTCGATCTGGGCACCGACCTCGAGACCCGGTCCGACCGGAGGGAGCTCCGAGAGCGCGGTCTGCAGCGCGCGTACGGCGGGCTGGCCGAGCACCAGCGCCTCGGAGGCCCGGCGGGTCGCATCGAGCTCGTCGAGCAGGTGCCGACGCATCGTGTCGACGTCCTCACCCACCTCCGCGACCTCCTGCGGACCGCCGCTGCGTACGGCGTGCTGGAGCTCCCCGCTGGCGACGGCCCGGCTGCTGCGACCGAGCTCGGCGAGGGGGCGCAGCACCTTGCGGTTGAAGGCCCCGGCGCCCAGCAGGACGGTGGCGAGGAAGGCGACGATCGTGAAGGCGAGCAGCAGCGAGAGCCGGCGCAGCAGCGAGTCGGCGCGCTCGGCGGCGGCGCTCTGCTCGGCCGCGATCGCCTCGTCGGCCTTCTGGTGTGCCGAGCGCACCTGGTCGAAGAGCCGCTTCCCGTCGCCGGACGCCACCAGCTCCTCGGCCCGCGTCCGGTCACCGTTGCGCGCGGCGTCGAGCTCGGGCTCCGCGGCCTGGTCCAGCCAGTCCTGGTGAGCCTCGTCCATGGCAGCGAGCCGTGCCCACACGTCGGCCGACACCTGGCCCTCGAGCTTGCCGAGGAGCTTGTCGATCTGCGGCGCGGCGGCGTCGTACGGCTCGAGGAACTCCGAGCGCCCGGTCAGGATGTAGCCGCGCTCGGCGGTCTCCTGGTCGACGTACAGCGCCAGGACCGTGCCGAGCTCGACCTTGGCCGGGCTGAGCTCGTCCCGGAGCCGGTCCTGGGCCGACACGAACTGTGCGACGGTCACCGCCAGGAGCGCCCCGACGACCAGGGACAACAGCACGACCAAACCCGCGCCGGTGCGGACGACCGCCCGTGCGGAGTACGGCACGCGCGGCTCGGGCACGACGCGCATTCAACCAGTCGGAGCGGACCTCGGCCTACGGAACCTCGACAACCGAGCTCAGCGTGCTGCTGTTGCCGCCGAAGTCGGTGAGCGTGAGGTCGGCCTGGATGGTGGTGCCCGCGTCGAGGGGCACGAACTCGTAGGTCAGGTTGGCGACGTCCGAGTAGAGGCCGACGTCGGTGGTCGGCTCCCAGGTCTGCTCGCCGTCGGCACCGATCGTCAGCACGTCGGGGATGACGACGCCCTCCGGGTCGGGGGCGAGCTCGCCGTACCCTCCGGACTCCTCGTCGTAGATGTAGATCGTCTCGCTGACGAACTCGGCGGTGTCGATGTCGAGGACGAGCGAGAGCAGCGCGTCCTTCGGGTCCTCGCGATCGGGGTCCGTCGATGCGTAGTACGTCATGGGTACGTCGAAGAACGCCGTGGCGAGGTCGTCGCTGAGGTCCAGGTCGGTGTAGGCGTACGCCGAGTCCTCGCCGTCGCTGATCTGCAGGTAGCTCAGGTCGTAGCTGCCGGAGGCCGTCGGGGCGTCGCCGTCGTCGGTGTAGTCGGCGATCTCCTCGCCGAAGTAGGTGACCGAGTCGTCCTCGTTGACCAGCGCGTAGCTGATCGTCGCCTCGGTGATGTTGTCGAGGGCGGCGGGGTCGAACGCGCCGGTCAACGTGATGCCGCCGTCGTCGTCGAAGGTGACGTCCGGTCCCTTGTCGGGTTCGGTGAACTCCGGCTGCTCGTCGTCCGGGATGGCGGCGCCCGCGGAGTAGTAGGTGTCGAGGAAGCCGGACCACATGTCGGCGCTCGAGACGTCGAGGTAGGCACCGTCGGCGAGCTCCCGGACCGGTGGGAGGTAGATCGAGAGGCCGGTCGCGCCGGTGGTCGCGACTCCGAAGACCTCGTCGAGGACGGCGCGGTCCAGGGCATCGACCACCGCGTCGGCCTCGGCCGCTACGTCGGGTGCTGCCTCACCGATCGCCGTCGCGAGCAGGCCGAGGTCGCTGAGGTGCTTGTCCTGGGTCTCGTCCGGGTTCTTGCCGAAGGCGAGGGTGGTCGCCTCGGACTGCCCGACCGCCGGCGCCACGTCCTCGCCGCCCGTCGCCAGCGCATTGGCGAAGTCGTCGACCGCGTCGTCGACGGCGTCCATCCGGGTCAGGTCGATCATCGCCAGCGTGATCTGGTCCTGGGTGCCCTGCTCCTCCGCCTGGCCGGCGAAGCCGGCGAGGATCTCCTTGCCGAGCTCGTCCGCCGTCGCGTCGGGGTCGTCCGCCAGCAGCTGAAGAGAGCCGTAGTCCCAGCCGTGGCCGGGCTCGAGCTCCTGCGAGGCGACCATCCGGTCGGCCAGCGGCGCGACGGCGCTGGCGACCTCGTAGTTGGCCATCAGGCAGGCGTCGAACCCGAGCAGGTCGAGCTTGTCGACACCGGCCTCATCGAGCCCGCTGGAGATCGCGCCGGTGATCTCGGCCAGGTCGAGGACGTCGTAGTCGCTGCCCTCGTCGGGTCCGATGCCGGGCCACGAGGCGCCGTGGTCGGAGATGATCAGCGCGTAGTGGCCGGCCCGGTGGTCCTTGATGCCGTCGGCGACGAAGTCCGCGAGCAGCTCGGGGTCGGCGGAGTCGACGTCGCCGAGGTCCTCGACGACCTCGGTCGTCCCGCCCGCGCCGATGTCGAGCACCCGGGCGCCCACCCAGGCGCCCTGGTCGAGCAGCTCGTCCTCGCCGTACTCGGCGGAGCGGTCCATGAGCTCACGGACGTGCAGGTTCTCGTTGGAGCCGACGGCGCCGATCTCGTTGACGTCGGTGACCATGAACGGCTCGAGGTTGGTGTCGGCCATCGAGTAGTGGAGCACCGTCCACCCGTCACCCTCGCGCCCGGTGTGGGCCGCGGGCTTCGCGTCCCCGTCGTCCGAGCCGTCGTCCGGGCCCGTGCCCGAGCAGGCGGCGGTCAGGAGCAGGAGGGCAGCCGCCGCGACCGCGGGGGCGGTCCGGCGCGCGGTGAGGAGGTGCACCAGCGTGACAGTAGGGGCCACGCCTACGACCCACCGGCGAATCCCGGTCCCGGCCCCAGAGGGCTAGTCAACGTCTCGTCAATCGTTGCTTGACAGCGTCCTTCGCTGCGCGGTGCACTCTCCTGCAGTACCGGCGACATCGCCCGTCCGGACCGATCGCAGGAGACCAGGCATGGCTGACTCGCCCGACTTCCCCGTCCCTCCCGGCTACGACGGCGGGGACGTCGACGCGCTGGTCGACCGCCTCACCGAGCTGTTCGTCCGCAAGGGCCAGGCGGAGCGGATCGCCCGGGGCCAGCGGCCCGCCGAGCGAGCGGTCTTCCGCAAGCTCCACGGGGCCGCCGCGGCCGTCTTCGAGCCACTGCCGTCGCTCCCCGACGAGTGGCGGGTCGGGATCTTCTCCCGCGGCCCCCTCGACGGATGGGCGAGGTTCTCGAGCGACACCACGCCGACCTCGCCCGACCTCGGCACGACCGTCGGCATCGGGCTGAAGCTCTTCGGGGTGCCGGGCCTCGACCCGCAGGACGGCCCGTCACAGACAGCCGACCTGATCCTGCAGAACTTCCCCGTCTTCTTCGTCGACGACCTCCAGCAGATGGTCGACTTCACCTACGCCGGCGTGGTCCAGCAGGACTACCCCGGCTATCTCCAGGCGCATCCGAAGACCAGGCGAGTCCTCGACCGGATGGGCGACGTGGTCGAGGACAGCGTCCTGACCGCGACCTACTGGGGCATCCTGCCGTTCCGACTCGGCGACGACATCGTGAAGTACCGACTGGCGCCCGAGACGGTGCTCACCCCCGTCCCCGACGACGCCGTCGACTACCTGGCGGTCGACCTCGCACGGCGGCTCGCCGCCGACGACTACTCGTTCGTGCTGTCGGTGCAGCGGCGTACCGACCCCGACGCCATGCCGCTCGACCAGGCGATGGTGCCGTGGCCCGAGGACCAGAGCCCCTACGTGCCCGTGGCCCGGATCCGGTTCCCGCGCCAGGACGTGTCGACCCGCGGCCAGTCGGAGTACGCGCAGAACCGCGCGTTCAACATCTGGCGCGCCCCGGCGGAGAACCGGCCGGTGGCCGAGTCGTCGATCGCAGCGGCACGCCGCGCCGTGTACGCCGCCGGGGCCGACCTGCGTCACGACGCCAACGGCGAGACCCGCGCCGATCCCGTGGAGCCGTGGCGGGCGTGGGCTCCCGGGCCGGTGGACCAGACCGTCGTGCAGGCCGTCATCCACCCCGCGATCGGCATCGCCCGCGTCGGCAACAGCCCGGACGAGTTCGTGCTCGGTCCCGAGGTCACCCACCCCGCGCCGCTCCCTCCGGGCAGCTACCGAGACGCGAGCTCCCGGCTGAAGCGGCAGGCCGCGCGGTTCCGCATCTACGGCGTGAACGCCCTCGGTCAGGTCGTCCGCGAGCTCACCGGGCCGGAGGCTGGCGCCGAGATCACCTGGCGGGTGGAGCTGGCCAACACCAAGGCCGAGTGGTTCGGGTTCCAGCTGGCGCTCGACATCCCGGAGGCGAGCTCCGCTCCGCCGACGGTGCGCCGCAACCTGGGCGTGTCCGACCGGTCGCAGCTGCGGATCACCCCGACCCCACGAGAGCTCACCGGACCCGACCAGCCCGCGGTGGCCTTCGACGACGGCGCCTTCATGGGCACGCCCGTCTACCTGGGCGAGATGTGGACCGACGAGGCCGCCCGGCTGACGGTGCTGGGCGGTCGGGGCGTCTCCGCGTCGTACGACGGAAGCCGGGCGATCACCTTCGCCAACAACGAGGGCTGGTACGACGACGTCTCGGACGGGCCGGTGACCGCGGAGGTCACGCTCGACGGTGTGCGACTCGAGGTGATCCCCGCCTGGCTCGTGGTGGCGCCGCCCAACTACGCCCCGCAGCGCAAGTCGGTACGCACGATGTGGGACCTGATGCGCGACGTGGCCATCGCCGACGGCACGCTGGCGAGGCCGACGATGCCGTCGTTCACCCACGACATCCTGCCGATCCTCGAACGTCTCGCCGGGCTGCAGTGGGTCAACGCGGGCTTCGCCGCAGGGTTCGGCCACGACGGCGCCTTCGACGTGACGTCACCGGACGCCCTGGGGCGCCTGAGCAGCGCATCACCGGCGTACCGCGAGGTGCGACACGTCGTGGCCAACAGCTTCCGGTGCTTTGACGTGGACGGCGTCTCGCCCAAGCCGTGGCCCTGGCTCTACGGGGACGCCATGAACATCCCCCCGGTCGACACCCCGCGCCAGAACGCCTCCCTGACCGCCACCCAGCTCGACCAGCTCCAGCAGTGGGCGGCCGGCTGGTTCATCCCCGACTACGACCCCGACCGCACGCCGCCCGCGACGATCGACGACGTGCCGCTGGCCGACCAGGGCCACATGCTGACGCGGGCGGCACTGGAGTTCTGCCTGGCCGACGCGTTCCACCCGGGCTGCGAGATGACCTGGCCGGTGCGCAGCGCCAGCATGTACGCGGCGCCGTTCCGCTTCCTGCACGCGACCCCGGGCTGGGTCACGCCGTCCCTCGGGTCGGTGCTCACCGCGGACAGCGTGACCATCCCGAACGGCCCCCTGGGCGCCCAGCAGCCCGGAGACATCACCCGGTGGATGGCGGTGCCGTGGCAGACCGACACCGCGAGCTGCCGGTCGGGCTACACCTCCGACTACGACCCGTACGTGCCCAGCTTCTGGCCGGCCCGGGTGCCCAACCAGGTGCTGACCGCCGAGAACTACGCCGTCATGATCGACGAAGGTCGCAGCTCCGAGGAGCGGCACCTCGCGTTCGCCAACAGGGCTGCCTGGATCGAGCCTCTCGGCGCGATCGACTACACGACCCAGATCAACAACATGGTCCAGGGCTTCGGCAAGCTCGGTGTGGTGGAGACGAGGCCCGGGACCCCGGGCGGCCCCTTCCCGGCCCTGGTGGAGGTCGAGGACCAGCACCCCGACATCGCCTCGCCCGACGGCGACTCCGACGGCGACGCCGACATCGAGGCCCGTGAGGTCGCCTTCTTCTCCCCGACACCGACCGGAAGCGCCGTGGGGTCCGTGCGTTCGCACCGGGGCTCGGCGGCCTCGGTCGATCTCAGCGGCATCGAGAAGGTACGCCGGTTCCCGCGTGGACTGCGCCCCTGACCGACGTGGAGGCAGATGTCGTCGTGCTCGGCGCCGGGCCGGCCGGGTGCGCGGCCGCCCTCTCGCTCCTGCCGACTGAGCGGACCGACCGGGTGGCGACGCCCTCCGTCGTCGTGCTCGAGCGAAGCGCCGAACCCCCGGGAGACCGCATCGGCGAGTGCCTGCCCGCCGCCGCGGCCCGGGTCCTCGTGTCCCTGGGCGTCCGGGACGACCTGGCCGCCGACGGTCACGAGCCCTGCTTCGCCCAGACCAGCGTCTGGGGCACGTCGGAACCCGCCATCCAGGACTCCATCGGCAATCTGGACGGGCCGGCCTGGCTCCTGGACCGCGCCCGCTTCGACGAGAGCCTGCGCTCAGCGGCTCGCAGGCGCGGCGCTCGCCTGCTCACCTCTGCCCGGGTGACCGACCTTCGCCGGTCCGACGATGGTCGGTGGATCGTCACCTCGACGGCCGGCACGGTCCGGGCGACCGCCGTCGTCGACGCTCGCGGCCGCCCGGCGAGGGTCGAGGACCGCCTCCTGTGCGCGTGGACCCGGCTCACCCGGACCCGGCCCGGCCCTGCCCAGAGCCTCATCGCCAGCGACCCGCACGGCTGGTGGTACACCGCACCGGTTCCGGACGGACACCGGGTCGTCGCCCTGTTCACCGATGCCGGGCTCGCCCGGGAGCGTGACGTCGCGTCGGAGCTGGTCCGCCTCGTCTACGCCGCCGAGCCTCTCGCGGTCGAGCTGTCCGACTCCGACCCGGCGTCCGGCGAACCCGTCCGGGTCTGCCGCGCGGGTGGCGTCGCGCCGGACGCGCTAGCCGATCCGGACCTCGTCAGCGTCGGGGACGCGTCCATGACCTTCGACCCGATCGCTGGTCAGGGGCTCTTCCACTCGCTCTGCACCGGGATGGCGGCCGGTCCTGCCGTCGCCGGCCTGCTGCGCGGTGACAGCGCGCCGCTCGCCGCCTACCGCGCGGAGCTCGACCGTGTCTGGCACACCTACCGCGAGCGGGTGGACTCGGCGTACGCCGCCGAGCGCCGGTGGCCGGAGTCGCCGTTCTGGAGGCGCCGGCAGCAGCCACCCGGCGGCACGACCGCCTAGCCGACGTACGGGACGCCGTTGACCGAGACGACCCGGGCCGGGGTCGACCCGCCCGCCATCTCGAGTGACACCTCCGTGCCGGCGAGCCCGGAGATCTCCTCACCGTTGCTCTCGACCGCACCGTCGGCGTCGAAGTCCGCGAGCGCCGCGGCGGCGAGGTAGGCGTCGTCACCCAGGTCGAGCACCACGTCACCCACGCACCAGGTGCCGGCGGCTTCCGGGCACGGCGCGAGGACGCCCGTCACGACGTCCGGTGGCGGTGTCGGCTCGGGGTCGGTCGGGGCGGGATCGGCTGGTGCCGGGTCGGCTGGTGCGGGGTCGGCCGGTGCGGGATCGGCTGGGGCAGGGTCGACCGGGGCCGGCTCGCCGGGCGACGGCTTGGTCGTGGGGTGCGCCGGCTTCGGGTGCTTGGCGCCGGTCGTCGCGTGGTCGATGACGGACGCCGCGAGGCTGGTGTCGCTGTGCTTCGAAGGCCGGCTCTCTGCCGTGTCGCTTGCGTCGTCGGCCGCCCCGTGGCTGCGCGCGATGATCGTCTCGACCGAGGTCTCGGACGGGGCGGTGTACCGGCCCTCGTCGTACGCCCTCGCCACCGCGAGGACCCTGGTCGCGTACGCAGCGGACGGGTTGTAGCGGAGCAGCGCCGCTCGCGCGCCCGCGGCGGTGTCCAGACGCTCCTCGCCCGCGCACAGGTAGACGGCCGCACCGAGCGCCGCGTCGTCGACGTCGTCGGCCGAGCGGGTCCCGTCCCCGTCGGCGTCGACCCCCACGACGGTCCAGGTCGACGGCAGGAACTGCATCGGCCCGATCGCCCGGTCCCACCGGGCGTTCCCGTCGAACTGGCCGGCATCCGTGTCGGCCACTGCGGCGACCGGACCCGTGCCGTCCAGGACGGGGCCGCGGACTGCTGGGCTGCTCGTGCCGTCCGGGTTCAAGGTCGCCCCACCGACCCGCCCGTGGTCGGACTCGACCCGGCCGACCGCGGCCAGGAGCTGCCAGTCCAGGGCGCAGGCCGCGTCGGCCTGCGAGATGACAGCGGCCGCGCGCTGGTACGCCGCCAGGGCGGCAAGTGGGATGTCGAGGGCGTCGACGCCGCCGGCGACCGCGAGCGCCGGGCGCGCCTCGCCGGCCTGCAGGGTGAGGTCGGGCGAGACCGGCGGCACGACCGTCGACACCGGGAGGGAGCCGCCGGCCGCCACGACCGGGGCGTCCGAGGTCAGGTCGGCCGAGGCCGACAGCGGGGGCGCTCCGGAACCCGTCGCAACGGCGATCGGGATGAGGACGGCGGCCGTCGTCATGACCAGGCGGGTGGGTCGGAGCACGCTGGGAGTGTCGCAGACGAAGGTGAACCGTGGTAGACCCGTCCACGACCGCCCGGCGACCCAGCGGCGATCGGCCGCGGAACTCATGCCGCTCCGTCAGGGCGGATCGGCGGGGTAGGTGCCGTCCGGCGTCTGCACCCGCACCGGGCGATTGTCCTCGGCGAGCGTGATGACTCGGTCGCCGAAGCGCGCGTGATGGTCGACGATGTCCACCTCACGCGGCTCCTCGCCGTGCCGGCCGGCGCGCCACGAGCCCTTGCGGCCGTACCACCAGAGCGTCCCGTCGTCGTCCTCGACGAAGTAGTCGGTCGTGTAGTCGTCGCCCAGCTTCCAGGTGAGTGCGGAGGCGTAGGTGCCGTCGACGTCGTACGTCTCGTCGACGTAGATCAGCACCAGCTCGCCGCCCGGGCCGGCGAAGGTGCGCGTGTCACCGGGCGCCATCGCGAGCCACGACCGGTCCGGCTCCGGAGGTAAGGGCTCGGAGGTGCAGCCCGCCGGCCCCAGGACGAGCACGGCGACGAGCAGGGCGACGGCCACCTTCACGCCCGCCATGATGGCGGACCGCTGGGGTCAGCTGCTGCGCGGGATCGTCACGTAGTCGGTGAGCGGGTCGATCGGGACCCGCGCGCAGCTGCCCGCTGCCGTGCACCGGATCCAGGCGGGCCCCGACGGGTGGGAGTACCCCTCGTCGTCCTGCGTGAGCCCGTCGTAGGCGACGACCAGCAGCTTCGACTTCGACTCCCAGATCGGCCCCTCGGTGGGGCTGTCGGCGATCTCCCAGCTGAAGAGCCCGTGGTACGTCGCGAGGACGGCACCGGTCCGGGCGTCGCGGATCCGCATCAGGCGAGGCGACACTCCGTCCTCGTAGCCGAAGTAGTAGTCGCCGAAGGTCACCGCGCGGGTGCCATCCGGCGAGAAGCTGAAGACGCCCTCGCCGGCATCGGTGCGCCACAGCGCACGTCCGGTCCGGGTGTCCCGGACGGCGGACTCGTGCTGCGCGACGATCAGGTGGTGGGAGAGCGACGCGGCCGGCGGCCGGTAGAACGACGGGACGGGCGGCGCTCCCTCCTCCACGTGCTGGCGGAAGACGCGCAGCCGTCCGGTCCGCTGGTCCCAGAACTCCGTCGCCCACACGGTGCTCTTCCCGCGGCCATAGTCGATGTCCAGTGCGACGACCGACGACGTCACCGCCCGGACCTGCACGACCGTCTGCTTGAACGTGCGTGTCCGCAGCACCTTGCCGTCGTGGGTGCGCCGTACCCGGACGGTCGTGGACCACTTGCCCATGTCGGACTTGTTGTAGCGCACGGCCAGGTCCGCGAAGGTGCGCCCGTTGCGAGCGACCATCTGGGTCTCGAAGATCGACTTCGGCCCGAGCCGCCGGGCCTTCCCGTTGGTGCCGACGAACGACGTGCCATCCGAATAGGTGTGGCGGAGCCATCCGCCGCGAGCGTTGAGGAGCCAGGTGCCGCTTCCCGGTCGCCCGGCGGTGGCCGCTGCGACCTTGACCGGGCGCTGTCCCGGCCGGACGATCTCGCTCCCGGCGGACCGGTACCACGAAACCGTCGGGGTGGCCCCGACCGGCAGGGTCGACGGCGTGACCTCGACCGGGTCCGACGGTGCCGCGGACGAGGGGCCGGCGACGGCGAGCAGGGACGCGGCGAGCACGGCGGCGGCGCCGGCGCTGACCATTCGGATTCGCATGTTCACGACTACTAGACCGACGGGCACCCCGATCGCGTTACAACGCGCGCCGAGGCTCGCTGCGCTCCCACCTCGAATACCGGACAGCAGACGGCGACCGGCGCGCACAGCGAAGTGTGGTTGATCCGACTCATCTGGTGCGTCGGATCAACCACACTTCATCAAGAGGGCGAACGAGTGGAGCTGGCGGGAATCGAACCCGCGTCCTCGAGCGTCGAACCAGGTCTTCTCCGGGTGCAGTCCGTGGTGTCGCTTTTCTCGGCCTCGGGGCTCGCACGGACACGTCCCCGACAGGCTCAGTCACGGAATAGTCCCGCTCACCCTCCGTGACGCGGAGTGAGCAGCAAGTCTCCTAGATGACGCCAGTACCCGGGACGGAGACGGGTGCCCGGACTGACGCTTCGATCACTGCTCAGGCAGCGAGAGCGAAGGAACTGCGATTGGTGTTGGCAGTTATAGGTTTCCAACGATCGTTTACGAGATGACGTTGGCTTCTCGACCCGCTTCCCCTGGAACTAACGTCCCAAGTCGAAACCGATCAGCCCCTCTTGAGTTGTGGCGCCAGTCTACGGGGTGAAGCACGTGGGTCCTAAGTGGTTTCGAGGCTCGGGCCTAGCGGCCCTCACGCCTCAACCACCGTGACCGGCGACCTTCACCAGGATCCAGTTCCTCGGGTCGCCGTTCATGCTCGTCCGGGTCAGCGCGAACACGCCGTCCAGCCTCGTGCCGTGCAGGTCGACCTTGATGTGACCGGCCGCGATCGCCGAGGCGGGGTCCGGCTCGGTCAGGTTGTCGTACGTGCCCGAGTCCCAGATCGTCTTCGACTCGTCCTCGTAGGTGGCGTGCTCGAGGGCGTGGTCGTCCACCTGCACCGCCAGCCGCTTCGTGCGGGGGTCCAGCGAGGGCTCCTTCGGCACCGCCCACGACGCGAGTACGCCGTCGACCTCGAGGCGCAGGTCGAAGTGCAGGGTGCTCGCCTGGTGGAGCTGGACGACGAAGATCATCTGCGCCCCATCCCGAACAGGCGGTGGCCGTTGTGCCAGCAGACGTCGCGGATCCAGTCGTCGCCGAGATCGAGGCGGGCGAGGCCCTCGAGCTGGTGGGCGTAGGGGTACGGGATGGTCGGGAAGTCGGTGCCGAGGAGGATCCGGTCCTGGAGGTCGCGCAGCCGCGCGGTGAGCCCGTCGGGGTAGTCGGTCTCCCAGAAGTCGGTGAAGACCATGGTGGTGTCGAGGTGCACCCGCTCGAAGTCGGCGGCCAGCTCGCAGAACTCCAGGTAGTCCGGGGCGCCGAGGTGGGCCACGATCGCGGTCAGCCGCGGGTGTTTCTCGAGCACCCGCCGCAGCGGCTCCGGACCGGTGAAGGCGTTGCCGACCGGCGCCGCGCTGGCATGGATCACGACCGGGGTGCCGGAGTCGGCCAGCGCGCCCCAGACCGGGTCGAGGACCGGGTCGTCGAGGCGGAACTCCCCCACCTGGACGTGCACCTTGAACACCTCGACGCCGTCGGCGACCAGCTCCTCGACGTACGCCGGCGCCTCGGGCTCGGGGTAGAAGGTGGCGGACCAGAGCGACTCGCGGACATCGGCCGCGAAGCCGCGTGCCCAGTCGTTCAGGTAGCCGGCGATGCCGGGCTTGTGGGCGTAGGGCAGCGACGAGAACCGGCGTACGCCGAAGCGGCGCAGCAGGTCGACCCGGTCCTCGACCGGCTGCCGGTAGCGGATCGGCCACGGCCGGCCGATCTTGGGCCCGGCCTCGTCGAACTGCGCCCACACCCGGCGCTCGATGTTGGGCGGCAGGAAGTGCGTGTGCACGTCGAACAGGCCGGGCAGCCCCAAGGGCTGCCAGAACATCCGGACGGCCAGCGCATCGGCCGCGGCTGACCTGCGGTCAGTCACGCATGCCCTCAGTCATGCACGCCCTCAGTCATGCACGCCCTCAGTCATGCATGCCCTTGGCGCGCCGGCCGACCGCCTGCTCGGTCTCGCGGTTGGCCTGCCGCTCGGCCAGCGCCGCCCGCTTGTCCCAGGACTTCTTGCCCTTGGCGAGAGCGATCTCGACCTTGGCCCGGCCGTCCAGGAAGTACAGCGAGAGCGGGACCACGGTCAGGCCCTTCTCGTTGACGCGGCGCTCGATCTTGTCGATCTCGACGCGGTTGAGCAGCAGCTTGCGCTTGCGCCGTGCGGAGTGGTTGGTCCAGGTGCCCTGGGTGTACTCCGGGATGTGTACGCCGTGCAGCCACGCCTCGTGGCCGTCGATGTCCACGAACCCGTCGACCAACGACGCGCGACCCTGGCGCAGCGACTTCACCTCGGTGCCCATGAGGACGAGACCCGCCTCGTAGGTGTCCTCGATGAGGTAGTCGTGCCGCGCCTTCTTGTTCTGCGCGATCAGCTTGCGCCCCTGCTCCTTGGCCATCCCACCATTCTCTCAGGAGCGGGCAACCGGCTTACGGCAGCCACTTCATCGGGTCGACGGCGTCGCCGTTGACCAGCAGCGTGAAGTGCAGGTGGCACCCGGTGGACCAGCCGGTCGAGCCGACGTACCCGACGGTCTCACCCTGGGTGACATGGTCGCCGACGTCGACCCGGTAGCCGGTGGCGTGGTTGTAGACGGCCGTGACGTTCTTGCCGTTGATGTTGCCCAGCGAGACGTAGAGCCGGTTGCCGTAGACGTTGGACCAGTACTTCGAGATCACGGTGCCGCCGGAGATGGCGCGCATGTCCTCGCCGCAGGAGACGCCGAAGTCGGTGCCGTCGTGCAGGCCCCAGTAGTGGTAGATCGGGTGCTCGCGGTAGCCGAACGGCGAGGTCACCGAGCCCGGGACCGGGCGGATGAACAGCCCGTTGGTGGGGCCGGTGTAGCCGCCGCCGCGACGGTTCGCGCGACGGGCCGCGGCCAGGATCAGCTGCCGGACGTGCTGCTCGCGCTTCTTGGCCTGGCGCAGGTCGCGCAGGTCGCGCCTCTTGGCCTTCTGCGCGGCCTTGCCGGCCGCCACCCGGTCCAGGACGAGTGCGTGGACCTTGTCGAGCGCCGCGCGGCTCTCCTCCTTCAGGCCCTGCATCGTGACGAGGTGCTCGGCCGCCGCCGCACGCTCGACCTCGACGTCGTCGCGGGCCGCCTGCACCTGGTCCTCGCGGACCTGGAGCAGCACCTCGGCGGCGTGCAGGTCGTCGTACGCCCGGGCCTCGCGGCCGACGATGACGTTGCGCGCCTCCATCTGGCGGGTCAGGTCGGCGGGCGTCTGGGCGTCGAGCAGCGCGGAGAAGGCGAGCAGCTGCGGGTCGCCCTGCTCGTAGATGTCGGTGATCGTGTCGGTGAGCGACTCGCGCTGGGCCTCGAGCGCGACCTGACCGTTGGCCAGGTCGGTCTGGGCCGTCGTCAGCCGGAGCTCGGCCGCGTCGAGCCGCTGCTGCATCTCCGCGTCGCGGATCCGCGCCGCCGCCAGCTTGGCGTTGGCCGCCCGCAGGTCCACGCGGGCACCCTTGAGCTCGGTCCGTGCCCGTTCGAGGGCGGCCTGGGCCTTGCGCAGCTGAGAGCTCGACTCGTCGAGGTCGTGCTGGGCGTGCTTGACCTGCTTCTGGGCGTCCTTCTGACGGTCCTTGAGGGCGTGGTCGCCGTCGGCCATCGCGAGAGGTACGACGAGCACTCCGAGCGCCAGGCAACACGCGGCCGTGGCCGCGACCAGGCGTCGGCGTGCGGTACGGGGGAAGAGACGCACCGGGCTGCCTTCACGTGTTCGGGGAAGTGAACGCGTTGACGGTAACGCGTGCGAATCAGACTTTGAGGTATTTGCGGGTCAGTACGAGTGTCGGAAGCAGCGTGAGCACCGGACCGAGCACCGCGATCGACGCCAGCGCGACCAGGTACTCGGGCATCCCGATCCACGGCATGAACGCCAGACCGGTCGCCGCGCGCTGCTCGATCCCGAAGTACATGAACGCCGCCAGCGCTCCGCCGGCGAGCACGACGCCGATCGCGGCGGTCACGATCGCCTCGAGGAGGAACGGCAGCGCGATGTAGAGAGTCGAGGCGCCGACCAGGCGCATGATGCCGATCTCCTTGCGCCGCGCGAAGGCCGCGAGCCGGATCGTGTTGCCCACCAGGAGCAGGGCCGCGAACACCAGGAACGCCGCCGTACCGAGCGCCGCCCACTGCAGCGCGTTGATGGAGCCGTAGATCGGCTTGAGGACGTCACGCATGTCGCGGATGCCGGAGACGCCGTCGAGGCCGACCACGGCGCTGGTGATGCCCTGGTACTCCTCCGGGTTCTTCAGCGTGATCCACACCGACTGCGGCATGTCGTCCGCGGTCGCCGCCGGGTTGGGCCCCTCGAACTTCTCGGGCCCGAGGAGGTCCTTGACCTTCTCGAAGGCCTCCTCCTTGGTCTCGAAGTGGAAGTCGGCGACCTCGGGGTTGCCCTCGACGGTCTTCGCGATGTTGGCCTTCTCCGCCTCGGAGACCTCGGTGCTGCAGGACGGGTTGTCGTCCTTGTCCTTGCAGAGCCACACCGTGATCTGCAGCTGGCTCCCCCAGTGCTTCGCGGCCCGGTCGGCCTGCTGGTTGAGCAGCACCCCCAGGCCCACCAGGGTGAGGGACACGAAGAGGGTGAGGATCACGGCGATGTGCATCGACAGGTTCCGACGCAGGCCCTGGCCGAGCTCGGAGAAGACGTAACGCAGTTGCATGGGAGGTGAAGGCTCTTTTCGATCGGGTCGGTCGACGGATCAGTGCTGGTAGCCGTAGGCGCCCTGCGCCTGGTCGCGGATCACGCGGCCGGTGTCGAGCTCGATGACGCGCTTGCGCATCTGGTCGACGATGCCGGCGTCGTGGGTGGCCATCACCACCGTGGTGCCGGTGCGGTTGATCCGGTCGAGCAGCTTCATGATCCCGACCGACGTCGTCGGGTCGAGGTTGCCGGTCGGCTCGTCGGCGATCAGGATCATCGGCCGGTTGACGAACGCCCGGGCGATCGCGACCCGCTGCTGCTCGCCACCCGACAGCTCGTCGGGCATCCGGTCGCCCTTGCCCTCCAGGCCGACCAGCTCGAGGGTCTCGGGCACCAACTGCTTGATCTCGGAGCGGGACCGGCCGATCACCTGGAGCGCGAAGGCGACGTTCTCGTCGACGGTCTTGTTGTTCAGCAGCCGGAAGTCCTGGAAGACGGTGCCGATCTGGCGACGCATCCGCGGCACCTTCCAGCTCGCCAGCCGGTTGATCTCCTTGCCGGCGACGTAGACGCGACCCGCGGTCGGGCGGGCCTCGCGCAGCACCAGCCGGAGGAACGTCGACTTGCCGGAGCCCGACGTACCGACCAGGAAGACGAACTCGCCCTTGTCGATGTCGACGGACACGGTGTCGAGCGCGGCACTGGCCTGGCCTGGGTAGGCCTTGGAGACCTTCTCGAAACGGATCACGGGAATCGAGCGTAACTGCTGTTCCTGAGCGTCCCCAGCGCGGTGTCCTACCGGCGCGTCGGCTCCCCGAGACGTGCCTTAGGTTGGCGGGCGTGTCGACCGTACGCCGTTCCGCTGCCGCCGTCGCCTGCGTGGTCCTCGCGCTGGTGCTGCTCGGCTGCACGAGCGAGCCGGAGGACCCGCCTGCCGAGCCCGAGGCGTCGAGCACGCCGCTGCAGGACTTCGCGACCGACGACGTGGCGATCGCCCGCGGCGAGTTCTGCGCCCGGGTCGCCCCCGACGCGGTCGCCGCGGCGCTGGGCGCGGAGCCCGCGGACGCCGACACCTGGGCCAACGGCGACCGGACCAGGCTGAGCGACGGCGTGCGCGACGTCGCGCACGAGTACGGCTGCTCCTGGACCGCCGCCGACGGCTCCGTCGCCCGCGCCTGGGTCTTCGCGCCCCCGGTGACGACGTCCGCCGCCGCGGCGCTCGGGCGGGAGAGCCGCCGCGCCGACGGGTGCCGGCCGGTCCCCGACGCGCCGGCGTACGGCGACCCGTCGGTCGCGGTGCGCTGCGGCGACGAGATCGCCTTCCACGGCCTCTTCGGCGACGCCTGGCTGTCGTGCTCGCTGCAGACGTCCGAGCTCGACCGAGCCGGGCGCTGGTGCGTCGCGGTCGCCCAGGCGGCCAGCAGCGACTAGCTCGTCTCGTGCCGCACCGGGCAACCGGCCACGCCCGGCACCGGGAAGGTGCCGAGCCGCTCGATGTCGTAGCCGTCGGGGTAGCTGCGGATCTGCGGCAGGTCCTCGATCAGCTTCGGGTCCTTGCGGGCCGGGAACGCGCGCAGCAGCAGGCCGCGCGCCTTGAGCGCCCCACGGGAGACGGCGACGACGGCGGCCGGCGGGTCGGCGTACCCGAACGCCTTGCGCAGCGGCGGGTCCATCAGCGCGCGGCTGAAGACGCCCATCACCGGTCGGGCGATCCGAGGCTGGAAGTCGACCATCAGCGCGAGGGTCGAGTCGGCGACGCGCCGGCCGCCCTCGTCGTACGCGAAGTGCTCGGCCTCGTAGGAGTCCATCAGCTCCTCGAAGCCGGCGTAGGTCTCCGGGATGTCCTTGATGTTCATGTGGCGACCGAGGGTCCGGTAGTACTGGACCGAGGCCTCGACCTCGTTGGCGGTCAGCGGGCGCTTGCCGAAGTCGTCGAGCCACCGCTTGGGTACGACGACGAAGGTGCTCAGCACGTAGCGGAACTCGTGGTTGGGGATGTCGTAGGCCCGGTGCATCGCGTTGATCCGGCGGATCGCGGACCTCGCCTCCGGGTCCTCGAAGCCCAGGCGGGTCGGGGGCTCCAGGAGCAGCGCGGTGTCGTCGTACCGCTTCTGCGGGCGCCTCGTGAACTCGCCGGTCTCGTCGAGGAGCCGACCGATCCCGGGCACGGCGTACGTGCGGAAGAGGGCGAAGCCCAGGGACTGGTTCATGTCCCAGGGGAACTCGTGGCCGACGACGTTCGCGTAGATCTCGACGAAGTCGGTGGCCGGGTCGAGGGCGTCGTTGCGCCGTCTCCAGTGGTCGCGCCTCATGCGAGAGACCCTAGAACAGGTTCTCCCTCGGCGGCAGGTCTCGCGGGACGTCATGCGGACAGAGCAAGGGGATGCTCTATCCGTATGACGTCCGGCGGTGGCCCTAGTTCGACTCGGCCTTCTCGGCGCCGCGGCGCCAGCGGATGCCGGCCTCGAGGAAGCCGTCCAGGTCGCCGTCGAAGACGGCCTGCGGGTTGCCCTGCTCGTAGCCGGTGCGCAGGTCCTTGACGATCTGGTAGGGGTTCAGCACGTAGTTGCGCATCTGGTCGCCCCAGCTCGCCTGGACGTCGCCGCGCAGGCCGTCGAGGTGGGCCTTCTCCTCGGCCTTCTT
>Ga0190274_10000451_pt1 | contig 25031 bp, 21 predicted proteins | sample Popmic531T_FD_133002 | JGI IMG/M metagenome (GOLD analysis project Ga0190274, IMG submission 133002) | Populus adjacent soil microbial communities from riparian zone of Yellowstone River, Montana, USA - 531 T | ecosystem: Environmental > Terrestrial > Soil > Riparian zone | place: USA: Montana... | reverse complement strand
TACTGGCTGCGCGGCTTCCCCGACCGCTGGCGGCTGTACGAGGCCGAATGGGGACGGGACGACGCCGGCGGCGCCATCGGGCCGGGCCAGACCCCGTTCGTGGGGCGGGAGCGGGAGCGGGCCGACCTGCGCCGGGCGGTCGAGGACGCCCGGGTCGGGCACGGCTCGCTGGTGCTGGTCACGGGCGAGGCCGGGGTCGGCAAGACCCGGCTGGTGCAGGAGATCGACGCCGAGGCGGACGCCCGCGGGCTGCGGGTCCTGGTCGGGCACGGCACCCGCGACGAGGGTCGCTCGCCCTACCTGCCGTTCACCGAGATGATCGAGCAGGGCATGGTGACCCCGCGCAGCCCCGCCACCCTGCGCCGCGCCCTGGGCGAGGCGGCCCCGGAGATCGCCCGCATCGCCCCCGCCCTGCGGCTGGTCGTCCCCGAGATCCCGGCCCCGCTCGACCTCCCGCCCGAGCAGGCCCGCCGCTACCTGTGGCTGAGCATGCGCGAGTTCATCGGCCGGGCCGCCGAGGAGCGCCCGCTGCTGCTGGTGTTCGAGGACCTGCACTGGGCCGACGAGTCGACCCTGCTGCTGCTGGAGTACCTGGCCCCGAACCTGTCCGAGATGCCGGTCATGATCATCGGCACCTTCCGCGACGACGAGGTCGAGCCGACCTCGCCGCTGGCCCGCATCCTCAACCAGCTGGTGCGCGAGCGGCTGGTGACCCGGATCCCGCTACGCCGGCTGACCGAGGAGGTGGTGGCCTCGCTGGTGGCCGGCCTGACCGGGCAGCGGCCGCCGGCCGCCCTGGTGCGCGGCATCTACGCCCAGAGCGAGGGCAACCCGTTCTTCGCCGAGGAGATCTACCTGCACCTGGCCGAGTCGGGGGTGCTCTTCGACGACCAGGGCCAGTTCCGCGGCGACCTCCGCGTGGAGGACCTCGAGGTCCCCTCCAGCATCCGCATGGTCATCGGGGAGCGGCTGGCCCGGCTGTCCGAGGCCACCCAGCGGGCGCTGGTGGCGGCGGCCGTCCGGGGCCGGGTGTTCGAGCTGGACCTGGTCGAGCAGGTGGCCGGCGACCCCGGCGGCGACCTGCTCGACGCCTTCGACGAGGCCGAGCGGGCGCGGCTCATCACCCCCTCCAAGAGCGAGCCATCCAGCTACACCTTCACCCACGAGCTGATCCGCCAGACCCTGCTCGCCGACGCCTCCACCGTCCGCCGACGCCGGCTGCACCTGGCCATCGCCGACGCCCTGGAGGCCATCCACGCCGACGACCTGGAGGCCCACGCGGCCGACCTCGCCTTCCACCTGGACCATGGCCAGGCCGGCGGGCGGGACGGCCGGCTGGTCCGCTACCTGCGCATGGCCGGCGACCGGGCGATGGACACGGCCGCCTACGCCGAGGCGGTCGAGCACTTCGCCCAGGCCGTCGCCCTGCTCGAGCGCCAGCCGGAGGCCGGCGAAGAGGATCGGGGCAACCTGGCCGAGCTGGTCGAGCGCCTGGCCATGGCCCTGCGCAGCCAGGGCCGCTGGGACGAGGCCCTCAAGGTCATGGACGAAGCGCTGCGCTTGTACGAGTCGCTGGGACGCGCCGACGCGCTGGGGCGGCTCTGCGGCGCCATGTCCTACCAGCTCGGCTGGGCGGCCAAGTGGGAGGAGGCGGTGGCCGTGGCCAGCCGGGGCCTGGCCGCCCTCGGCGACCTGCCCAACCCGGACCGGGCCCGGCTGCTGGCCGCGGTCGCCTGGGTGAGCGGGCTGGCCGGCGACTACGCCGGTGCCACCGGCATGTTCGCGGGCGCCAGGGAGCTGGCCACCCAGCTCGGCGACGAGGCCGCCCTGGCCGACGTGCTCCAGCTCCAGACCATCCACCACATGGCCTGGGTGGAGCTGGCCGACGGGGTGGCGGCCGGCCTGCGGGCGGCCGAGGTCTACGAGGCCACCGGCGACCTCTGGGACCTGACCGGAGCATTGGCCTTCGCCGAGTACCAGCACAAGACGCTGGCCAGGCCGGAGCCGACGGCCGCCCGCCTGGCCGGGCTGGCCGAGCGGGTCGCGCCCATGGCCGAGCGCCTCGGCCATCTCGGGGCCGAGTTCCTGGTCGTGGCCAGCCGCATCCGGATCGAGGGGGTCTACCGGGCGGACCTGGCCCTCATCGAGCGGATGGGCCGGCACGTGGTCGAGATCTGCGAGCGCGGCGGGCTGCCCTGGCTGTACGTCGGCCACCTCTATCTCGGGCTGGCCGCCCACTGGCGGGGCGACTGGGAGACCGCCGAGCGGGAGCTGCGCCTGGCCGACCAGCTGGAGGCGCCCGGGGCCATCGGCGGCCAGAGCGCCGCCCACCTCGCCCTGCACCTGGCCCACGCCGGCCGCGGCGACGAGGTGGCCGCGATCGTCGAGGCCCTCGCCCTGGTCGGCCGCTCCGACGAGGTGGCCGCCCTCCGCCCCCTGCTCGATGACGCGCTGGCCCTGGACGACTGGATCGCCTTCGACGGCCGCCTGGTCGCCACCCGGGCCGCCATCGCCGCCACCGCCGCCCGCGACTGGGAGGCCGCCGAGCGCCACTTCGCCACCGCCCTGGCCACCGCCGAGGCCCTCGGCAACCGCATCGAACAGGCCGACCTCGAGTCCTGGCGGGCCCGCATGCTGCGCGACCGCGACGGCCCGGGCGACCGGGAGGCGGCCGCCGCCCTCGCCGCCGACGTGGCCGGCCGCTACCGCGACCTCGGTCTCCGGCGGCACGCCGACGCCCTCCTCGACGGTCACAGGTAGGCGTGCTGTCGCAGCCAGCGCATGGCGATCGCGCCCCAGATCGGTGGGAGGTAGTAGGTGACCATCCGGAAGGCGATCGCGGTGGACATCGCGGGGGCGTTGGGGACGCCGAGGGCGACCAGCCCGGCGGTGTAGGCGGCCTCGGCGACCCCCATGCCGCCGGGCACGGGCATGAACCCGGCGAACAGGTTGGCCGCGTTGCTCACCAGGATCAGCTCGGCCATGGTGGCGTGGTGGCCGAACGCCCGCAGGCAGAGCCCGAGGATGACGGCCTGGAGCAGCTGGGCGCCCAGGTTGCCGGCGAAGATCATCGCGACCTTGGACGGCGAGCGCAGGACGCGCAGGGCCGTCGTGGCCGAGGAGGCCTGGGCGCGGAGCATGGCCCGGTACCTCGGGACGGCCTGGGTGACCGCGTTGCGGTACCTGGGGACGGCCAGCGTGACGGCCACGCCCACGACCATCAGCACCGCGGTCAGGACCAGCAGGGGATACCCGTCGGACGAGGACGACCCGCCGGTCGAGGAGGTGGCCGCGTCACCGCCCCCCAGGTCGAGGGACGCCAGCCCGGACAGGCTGATGAGCACGATGAGCAGGACCTGGACGATGAAGCCGCAGACGCTGGCGATCACGCCGATGGAGAGGGCGCCGCCGCCGTCGATGCCGTTGCGCCCGAAGAAGCGGACGTCGAGGGCGAGCCTGGCCGCCGAGCTGGGCACGGCCAGGGCGATGAACTGGATGGCGTACTCGAGCATGAGGACGGGCCCGAACCGCAGGGGCCGGAACGAGGCCCCGAGGGTGGCGACGGCCTGGGCCACCGGGACCGCGGGCGAGAGGGCCAGAGCGCCGGCCAGCCAGCCGAGGTCCGCGCCCGCGAACTCGTCGATCAGGTTGGCCAGCCCGACGTTGGCCAGCGAGGAGATGATGGCGTAGGCGACCAGCGCGATCAGGAGCACGACGCCGATCGACTGGATCGACACCCGCCGCAGCTGCGCCAGCTTGGGGAGTTCGGCGCCGGCCGCGTCCGCGCAGGCCGTTCTGAGGTCTTCCAGGTCCCAGTCCCGCTCAGCGACGGCGTGCCGCGTCGGTCGCTCGAACGCCGCCGGCTGCAGCAGCGGCAGCACCTGCTGGAGGTCGTCGGTCCCCAGCGCGGCCGCCGCAGCCGCGGCGGCCCGCCGCGGCCCCACGCCGAGCGCGGTCGCGACCAGGACCTGGGCGCGGTCGGCGGCGATGTCGTCGTCGGCGGCGGCCACGGCCGCGGCCCCGAAGTCCCCAAAGGCCGGGGTCCCGTCGGGCCGGACGACGATCCGGGCGGCGTCCAGCTGCCGGTGGGCGACCCCCAGAGTGTGGAGCCGCGCAGCGTTGCCCCAGATACCCTCCAGCAGCTGGTCGTCGATCTGGTGGGGATCGAGGGTGTGGAGTGGGCGGCCGGTCGCCTCGGTCACCAGCAGCGCGTCGCGCTCCGAGGCCATCCCGGCCGCCACCACCGGGAGCACCGCGACCCCGGCCCGGTCGGCCAGCAGGGCGACGAAGGCCTCGTGCTCGACCTGCTGGCGGCGGCCCAGGGCGAGGTGGGGCGTCTCGCCCCGGTACCACAGCGAGGACCAGGCGGTGGCGAGCAGCCGGCCGTCCCAGGCGTCCCGGCCGTAGATCTTGACCAGCAGCGACCGCCCACCCGGCGCCTCGGCGGTGACGACCGCCACCCCGCGGGGCTCCAGCGGCGCCTGGCGCAGCCCGGTCGCCTCCACGCCCAGCTCGGCCAGGGCGTCGGCCACCTGGTCAAGGGTGAGACGGCCCGCCGGGGAGCCGAACACCAGGTGCACGACGGCGGCCGACCCGATCCCGACGGCGAAGGCGGCCACCATCCCGATGGGCAGGGCCGTCCCCAGCGCGATCCCGGCCACGGCCCCGAGTCCGACCACCGATCGCCCCAGGTACCGGAACGGCCGGGCCAGGTACGGGGACGCCACGACGACCACCGCGGTCGCCAGGGCCAGCCGCACCGCCAGATACACCGGCGGCGAGCCGGACGCGGCGACCGCCTTGAGGCTCTGCGACCAGTCGGTCCCGGCGAGCCATCCGGCGACCAGCGCCACCCCGGCCGCCAGCGCCCCCGCCACCAGCTCCTCGAACAGCAGGCGCTTGCGCCCGCGGGCGAACAGCGCCAAGGCGACCAGCACCACCGTCCAGGTGAGCAGCAGGTCGTAGGCGAGCTCCCAGAACCAGCCGAACAGCCCCGGGAGGCCCTGGACCAGGTCGGTCACCAGCGAGTCGATCGCGGTCGGCCCGGGCGCCGGGAAGGTCAGCACCACGACTGTGAGCACGGCCAGGGCGAGCAGCACCACGTCGCTCGGCCGCCTTGACCGGGGAGCGTCGCTGGCCGACGAGAACACGCGGATACCGCGGCGCCATGCGCGCGCGACCGACCGGGCCGGGTGTTCCGAACCCGCTGGCGCGACGGCAGAGTTACGCTGCGTCTCCGTCACCGACCCTCCTCCCACCCGGCCGGACGAGCCAGCCGCCCACCCCGGAGCCTAATGCCCCGCCCAACCTCCCGTCAGGTCGCCTGGATGTTGCCGGTGAGGCATCGGTGCAGCGGCGCCAGGGCGCTCCAGTGGCGCATGCACTCGGACAGGACCGCGGCGGTCTGGACGCGCGCTCGTCGGCGGCGACGCCTGCCGGGGGCGCTTGTCGAGCCCGTGGCAGCTGGCCCCGACGCCGAGGTGCTCGGGGGTCAGGCGGGCGAAGAAGCCGCTCACGGCGCGGCGGCGCTCGCCCTCCCAGAACCAGCAATCGAGGTGATCCTTGTAAGGGCGGGGGTCTCGGCTGAAGCGGGTGTCGCGGTGGATGCGCAAGATCGAGCCCAGCACCCGGAGCTCGGCCCGGATCCCCGGGGCGAGCTCGACCCAGCTGCCGGCCGGCGGCGACCACGAACGCCGGCTGGCCGATCCGCCGCCGAGGGTAGTGTCGGTATGCCAACAGGAGGAGGCTGATGGACTCTCGTGGACGGTCCTGCCCGTTGGCCTACCGGTACCAGGCCGAGGCGCTCGCCCAGCCGGCCCAGCTGGAGGCCGACAGCCTGTTTGTCGTCGGCGGCCTCTATGGCAATCCGGCCGCCCTGGCGGCCCTGCTTGAGCGGGCCGCCGAGGAACCTGGTGGGCCGGCGGCGATCGTGTTCAACGGCGACTTCCACTGGCTGGATGTCGACCCCGAGGACTTCCAGGCGATCAGTGAGACCGTCCTGGCCCATCACGCCATCAAGGGCAACGTCGAGGCCGAGCTCGCCTCCGAGGAGGATGCGGGGTGTGGCTGCGCCTATCCCGACTACATCGGCGACGACGTCGTCGACCGCTCCAACCAGATCATGACCCAGCTGCGCGCCACGGCTTCCAGGTTCCCGGCGCTGGTGGGCCGCCTTGGCGACCTTCCCCGCTACCTCACGGCCAGCGTCGGCCGGCGCCGGGTCGGCATCATCCATGGCGACCCCGAGGCCCTGGCCGGCTGGCGGCTGGCCCTGGAGGCGATGGAACCCGCCGACCCGGTCGCGCGCCGCCTCGTCGGCTGGCGGGGCCAGCCCACCACCGCCACCGACCTGGAGGACTGGTTCGCTCGCGCCGACGTCGACGTCTTCGCCTGCACCCACACCGGACTGCCCTACGCCCAGGTGGTTCCCACCGGCGGAGGCCACCGCCTGGTGATCAACAACGGCGCCGCCGGCCTTCCCAACTTCGCCGGCACGACCCACGGCGTCATCACCCGACTGTCGAGAGACCCCCGGCCTCCCGCCGACAGCCTCTACGGGGCGACGGTCGGCGACCTGCGCGCCGACGCCCTACCCCTCGAGTTCGATCCTGCCTGGTGGACGGGCCGCTTCCTGGCCCAGTGGCCACCCGGCAGCCCCGGTCACCGTTCCTACTTCACCCGCATCACCGGCGGCACCCACCTGCGGCTGCGCCAGGCAGCCCGCGGCGGCGTCCAGCTGACCGCCCATGGCGGCCCGGCCATTGCTTGACCCGGAATGATGGATTGACAGATGTCGATGAATCATGGCACATTATATCGACGTTCATCGATACGAGGGGAATGCCCGGATGGCGACCGCCACCGCAACCGACCCGACCACCACGGCGGCCGCGTGCTGTGCGCCGTTGGGAGCGCCCTCGCTCTCCGACGACCAGGTCGAGGCGACCGCCCGGCTGTTCAAGGCCCTGGCCGACCCCCACCGGGTCAAGATCGTCAACCTCCTGGCCATCAGCTCCGAACCGGTGTGCGTGTGCGAGCTCACCGGCCCCCTCGGGCTCAGCCAGCCCACGGTCAGCCACCACCTCAAGAAGCTGCTGGATGCGGGACTGCTGGACCGTGAGCAGCGCGGCATCTGGGCCTACTACTCGCTACGGCGTGACGCCCTTGGCGGCCTCGCCGCCGCCCTCGACCTGCAAGGAGCCAGCCGATGACCGCTCAGCAGACCGATAAGGACGCTTTGCGCGAGCGGGTCCGGGCCCGCTACGCCGCGGCCGCGACCACGGTCACCAGCGGCGACTGTGGTTGCGGACAGCCGGCCGACTGTGGCTGCGGCGACGGCTGCTGCACCAGCGGCGCGGCCACGGCCGAGGAGCCCGGCTTCGGCGCCGAACTGTATGCGCAGCTTGACCGGGACCAACTGCCCGACACCGCCCTGCTGGCCAGCCTGGGCTGCGGCAACCCGACCGCCGTGGCCGAACTCCACGAGGGCGAGACCGTCCTCGATCTCGGCTCTGGCGGCGGGATCGACGTGCTGTTGTCCGCCAAGCGGGTCGGCCCGGCCGGCAAGGCCTACGGGCTCGACATGACCGAGGAGATGCTGGCTCTGGCCCGCGCCAACGCCGCCGAGGCCGGCGCCACCAATGTCGAATGGCTCAAGGGTCAGATCGAGGCCATCCCGCTTCCGGCGGCCACGGTTGATGTAGTGATCTCCAACTGCGTGGTGAACCTGTCAACCGACAAGCCAGCGGTCTTCCGAGAGACCTTCCGCGTGCTCAGGCCGGGCGGCCGCATCGGGATCACCGACGTGGTGGCCGAGGACCAGCTGAGCGCCGAGGACCGGGCCGAGCGGGGCGCCTGGGTCGGCTGCATCGCCGGGGCCCTGTCCAAGGGCGAGTACGAGGCGCAGCTGGCGGCGGCCGGATTCGCCGACATCTCGGTGAGCTTCACGCACCAGGTCGGTGACGGGCTGCACTCGGCCATCATCAAGGCCACCCGACCCGCCAACCCGACCGCGACCGTCCCCGGTGCGGTCCGTCGCGAGCTGCCTGTCGTGCAAGCGTCCGGCTGCTGCTGACCTGACCTGCCAACGCCCGGACGAGGGACTCTTCTCGTGGTCGAGGACCCCGACGCCCTGCCACCGGTTACCAGCAGGTCCGCTCGGTGGTAGCCACCCTCGCCGGCGCCCTCCACCGCGACCAGGGACCACCGGCGGCAGCCCTGTGCGCCAGCAACCGGAACCTGCTCGCCAGGGCCGGCAGCGCGGCGGACTGGCGTGGCTGGCTGCTGGCTGGCCAGTTGCCCAAGCAGGCTAGATCAGTCAGTCTTGATCCAGATGACGACAACCTTGCTCCGACCTGCCACCGCTCCGGCGCTGGAGGTGGCCCGGGCGCTGGCTGATCCGTTGCGCTGGCGGATCGTGGAGCTGCTGGCCGGCGAGCAGCTGTGCGTGGCCCATCTCACCGAGGAGCTCAAGGTCGGCCAGCCCCTGGTCAGCCACCACCTCAAGGCGCTGCGGACCGCCGGGCTGGTCACCTGCGACCGCTACCGGTACTGGACCTACTACCGGCTCCACCCCGACGCCCTGCAGCTGCTGGCCGACCACCTGGACGGCCTGGCGCGCACGGCCCCGAACGGGACGGCCTGCCGCCGAGCCGTCGACGGCCAACCTCCGACCCCCAGCCCCCGCCCCGCCGCACCCCGAGGAGGCAGGCCCATGCCCTTCCGCAACGCCCCTATGGACCCCCTCACCCGCCAGACCTTCGCCCGCTCGATCGAGTCCCTGGCCGAGGAGTTCCGCGGCATCTACTCGCTGGAGACCATCGAACGCTACGTGGACGAGTCCATCGACCGGCTCTCGGGGGCTCGGGTAGTCGACTTTATCCCTTTGTTCGTCCATCGATTCTCCCGTGAGCAGCTGCGCGCCCTCGCCCAAGCCGAAGGAGCCATCATCAAGGACGTCCCCGAGGTCCTGTTCGTCTGTGTCCACAACGCCGGCCGCAGCCAGATGGCGGCCGCCCTCCTGGATCACCACGCCAAGGGTCGCGTGCACGTCCGATCGGCCGGCAGCGCCCCCGGCGACAAGATCAACCCGGCCGTGCTGGCGGCCATGGACGAGTGGGGCATCGACCTGTCCCAGGAGTTCCCCAAGCCCCTGACCGACGAGTTCGTCAAGGCCGCGGATGCCGTGATCACGATGGGCTGTGGGGATGCCTGCCCGATCTACCCAGGCAAGCGCTACGAGGACTGGGAGCTCCAGGACCCGGCCGGCCAGCCGGTCGAGGTCGTGCGCCGCATCCGCGACGACATCGACCGGCGCGTCCAGGCCCTGCTGGCCGAGCTCACCCCGGCCAGCAGCTGAGCGCCTCATCCGTGGAACCTCTGGAGCGGAGAAGCTGGCTCTTCCCCCGGCGGCGCCCGTGCCGGAACCCGGCGCCCGCTTGACCTTGGAGCACCCTCCAACCCCTACCGTCTGACTGTTCGCATGAGCCGGGAGGTGTGCTCTGATGGCTGATGTCTACGCCACGATCGCCGATGCCGATCCGGCGTTGGTGGCCCAGATCGCCCAGGTGCTCGAGCTACGGGCCGCCGACCCCCAGCAGGCGGCCATGCGCCAGGCCTACCTGGGCGACATCCAGTTCCCTACCGGCGCCAGGGTGCTGGAGGTTGGCTGCGGTACCGGTGCGGTCACCCGCGAGCTCGCCGGCTGGCCAGGCGTGGCCGAGGTCGTCGGCCTCGACCCCTCCCCCACCTTCCTGGCCAGTGCCCGCCGGCACCACCCGCCCACCAAGGTGGAGTTCGTGGAGGGGGACGCTCAGACGCTCCAGTTTCCGGACCGGTCCTTCGACGTGGTGGTCTTCCACACCGCCCTCAAGGCCGAGGCCCGCCGCCGCAGCGCCGCCGGCCAGTTCTTTGGGCACATCGCCTACGCCAGCCTGGTGGCAAGGCTCCCGGACCAAGGCGCCGCTTGACCTTGGAGCACCCTCCAAGGTTTACCCTGTGCGCATGGCCCTCACGGTCTCTGCCCTCGCCGACCAGGCCGGCCTCAGCGCCGACACCATCCGCTACTACGAGCGGGTCGGGCTGCTGCCCGAACCGGCCCGGTCGGCAGCCGGCTACCGGCTCTACGACCAGGACGCGGTCGCCCGCTTGCGGCTGATCAGGGGCGCGCAGCGGGCCGGGCTGCGGCTGCGCGAGATCGGCGAGCTGCTCCAGGTGGCCGACCAGGGCCTGTGCCCCTGCGGGCACACCGAGACCCTGCTGCGCGAGCGGCTGGGCGAGGTCCGGGCCGAGCTCGATCGTCTCCGCAGCCTCGAGGCCGAGCTGACCCGGCTGCTCGCGCCCGAGCCGGGCCCGGTCTGCCCGGAGCCCCAGCCGGTGGCGGCCGCGGCCGCCTGGTGGTGCGCTCCAGAATGCGCCGACCCCTGCCCGCCATCCGAAGGGAGGTGACCCCATGCCCATGCTCGATTGCCCCTGCGGCACCGACTGCCCGCCCGGCTGCTGCTAGACCAGCTGAGCCAGGCGCCGCGAGACCGGCCAGGCGCCACCGGTCTCGCCGCCAGCCGAACCGACCCACCACCCGCCATACCTGACGTCCTCAGCACCATGACCAGCGGCACCCGACGTCGAGACCTGGGCCATGCAGGACCGCCTCGGCCTCCTCCAGCGACTCGGCGCCATCCCCGAACTCCAACCGGTCAACTGCGCGGGCTGGAGACGTGGTTCACCCGCGAGCACGCCGCCGACGCGCCGTACCTCTTCGCCGACCTGGCCGGTACTAGCGAGACCCAGGAGCAGGCCGCCATCGACGCCGGCCAGATCCAGGCCATCGGCATCCGCTACACCGCCACGCGCGCCTGAGCGGACGTGCCAGACCCGGGTACGGCCAGCGATCGCTCGAGTGCGAGAGGACGGTGGCTGGGTCAGGTCTGATGGTAGCGGCCTCGGCGAACAGCTCCAGAAGGGCGCTCCAGCCGCCACCACCGGTGATGCCGTCGCGGAGTGCCTGGCCGTCGACGACCCGCTCGACATGCCGGTGCTCGAGCTGGACGGCGGTCTCGTCGGGGCCGTCGGCGGTGAAGCGGACCTTGATCTCGCTGGCGTGGGCGGGGTCGGGGTCGAACTGCCAACTCCCCAACCGTGCAAGGGTTATCCTGGCCACTGATCCAGTTATCAAGTGACTACTTGAGTAATGCTTGTGAGGAGCAAGGATGGCTGACCGGACAGCCAAGACGGCCCTCTTCGACGAGTTCGCCCGAGCGGCCAAGGCGCTGGCCAGCGGCCGGCGGATCGAGCTGCTGGACGTGCTGGCGAACGGCGAGCGCACCGTGGAGGTCCTGGCGAGCGAGGTCGGCCTGACGGTGGCCAACGCCAGCCAGCACCTCCAGGTCCTGCGGCAGGCCGGCCTGGTCGCCACTCGGCGGGAGGGAACCTGGATCTACTACCGGCTGGCGGCGCCGGAGGTCTTCGACCTCTGGCGAGCCCTGCGGACCCTGGCCGCCAGCCGACTGGCCGAGGTCGAGCGGCTCGCCGCCGCCTATCTCGGCGCGCGTGACGAGCTGGAGCCGGTGACCCGCGAGGAGCTGGCCCGTCGGCTCCAGGACGGCGACGACCTGGTGGTGCTGGACGTGCGCCCCGCCGCCGAGTACGCCGCCGGGCACCTGCCCGGGGCGGTGTCGATCCCGCTCGCCGAGCTGCGGCGGCGGCTGGCCGAGCTGCCCGCTGACCGGGAGATCGTCGCCTACTGCCGTGGCCCCTACTGCGCCTTCGCCCACGAGGCCGTGGCCGTGCTGCGCGAGGCTGGCGTCCCGGCCCGGCGGCTGGAGGACGGGCTCCCCGACTGGGAAGCGGCCGGCCTGGCCGTCGCCCGCAGCTGACCACGGATCGAGCCGAGGAGCCGGCCATGGCTGCCATCCACCCGGTCGTCGACGAAGGCCTGGGCAACAGCGCCTACGTGGTCGAGCTGGGCGACGGGCGGGCGCTGGTCGTTGACCCGGCCCGCGACCCGACGCCGTACCTGGAGCTGGCGCGCTGGCGGCGGCTGCGGATCGCCTATGCCGCCGAGACCCACCTGCATGCCGACTTCCTGACCGGCAGCCGCGAGCTGGCGGCCGCCGACGGCGCGCAGGTCCTCGCCCCCCGCGCCAGCCGGCTCGGCTTCGCCCACCGGGGCCTGGAGGACGGCGAGGAGGTCGACCTGGGCGGACTCACGCTCAGCGCGCTGGCCACCCCCGGGCACGCGCCCGAGCATGTCAGCTACCTGCTGTCGGACGGCGGACGGCTGGTTGCGCTCTTCAGCGGCGGGGCGCTGCTGGTGGGCACGGTGGCCCGCCCCGACCTGGCCGGTCCGGAGCTGACCGAGCCGCTGGCCCGGGCCGCCTACCGGTCGCTGCGGCAACGGCTCCTGTCGTTGCCCGACGAGCTCGGCGTGTACCCGACCCATGGCGCCGGCTCGTTCTGCTCGGCCCCGGTCGGCGGTGAGCGGACGACCACCATCGGAGCCGAGCGCCGCCACAACCAGCTGCTGGCCGCCCCGGACGAGGACGCCTTCGTCACCGAGCTCCTGGGCAGCCTGGGCAGCTACCCGCCCTACTTCTTGCGGCTGCGCGAGCGCAACCGGATCGGTCCCGCGTTGCTCGGCGGCGACTGGCGGGTCCTGCCCCTGCTCTCGACCGGCCGGGTCCGCGCGCACCTGGCCGACGGCGGGGTGCTTCTGGACACCCGTCCGGTCACCGCGTTCGCGGCCGGCCACATCCCCGGGGCGCTGTCGATCGCGCTGCGCCCGGCGTTCGCCAGCTGGCTGGGCTGGCTGGTCGACGACGCCCAGCCGCTGGTGTTCGTGCTGGACGACGACCAGGACCGGGGCGAGCTCGTCCGCCAGTGCCGCACCATCGGCTACGACCATCTCCGGGGTGAGCTGGCCGGCGGGATGGCCGCCTGGCGGGCGGCCGGCCTCCCCGAGGCCCAGCTTCCCCTGGTCGAGGCGGAGCGGGTCGACGATCACCTCGGCGCGGTGCTGGACGTCCGCCAGGCCAGCGAGGTCGCCGACGGCCACCTCCCCGGAGCGGTCACCGTCGAGCTGGGCGGCCTCGCCGGCGATCGGCTCCCGGCGATGCTGCCGGAGGGCCCGGTCACGGTGATGTGCTCCCACGGCGAGCGGGCGATGACCGCCGCCAGCCTGCTGGAGCGGGCGGGACGCCAGGATCTGCGGGTGGCGCTCGGCGGTCCCGAGGACTGGCAGCAGGCGACCGGCCGAGCCCTGGCCCGCTCATGACCCAGCCGCCACCGGTCCGCCCAGGGGGGCTGCGGCTGGGGTTGCGGGCCAATCTGGCCCAGTTCTGCCTCCTGGTCGGGGTCAACGCTCTGGTCGGTGGCATGGTCGGCCAGGAGCGCAGCCTGCTGACGCTGCTCGCCACCCAGGTCTTCGGGCTGGCCGCGGTCTCGGCCGCCCTCACCTACATCGTCGCCTTCGGCCTCAGCAAGGCGGCCACCAACCTGCTGGCCGGCACCCTGGCCGACCGCTACGGCCGCAAGCCCGTCCTGGTCGCCGGCTGGCTGGTCGGGCTGCCGGTGCCGCTGCTGATCATCTGGGCCCCCTCCTGGGCCTGGATCGTCGTCGCCAACGTGCTGCTCGGCCTCAACCAGGGCTTGTGCTGGTCGACCACCGTGATCATGAAGATCGACCTGGCCGGCCCGCGCCGGCGCGGGCTGGCCATGGGCCTCAACGAGGCCGCCGGCTATCTCGCGGTGGCCCTCACCGCCTACCTCACCGGCCTCGTCGCCGCCCGGGCCGGGCTGCGCCCCGAGCCGTTCTACCTCGGCCTGGCCTACGCCGGCCTCGGCCTCGGGCTGTCGGCGCTGCTGGTCCGCGAGACCCGCGGGCATGCCCAACTCGAAGCCCAGCTCACCGACACCGAGCGCCCCACCGGTCCCCCGGCGCCGGGAAGCGGGCCATCGGCGGCGGGCGGCGAGCGGCCCTCCACCCGCGAGATCATCGTCCACACCAGCCTCCGTGAGCCGGCCCTGTCCGCCTGCAGCCAGGCCGGGCTGGTCAACAACCTCAACGACGGGCTCGCCTGGGGACTGCTGCCCCTGCTGTTCGCCCGCGGCGGCCTCCCGGTCGGCCAGATCGGCCTGCTGGCGGCGCTGTATCCGGCCGTGTGGGGGCTCGGTCAGCTCGTCACCGGCCCCCTCTCGGACCGGCTGGGCCGCAAGCCGCTCATCACCGGCGGCATGCTGCTCCAGGCCCTGGCGTTGGCCGGCACGGCGCTGTCCGGCAGCTTCCCACCCTGGGCGGCCTGCGCGATCCTGCTCGGGGTCGGCACCGCCATGGTCTATCCGACCCTGCTGGCCGCCATCGGCGATGTGGCCCATCCCAACTGGCGGGCCACCGCCGTCGGCGTCTACCGGTTGTGGCGTGACACCGGCTTCGCCGTCGGTGCCGTGCTCGCCGGCCTGGTCGCCGACCTCGCCGGCCTGGAGGCCGCCGTGTGGGTGGTCGCCGCCCTCACCGCCGCCTCCGGCCTGGTCGTCGCCGGGCGCATGTACGAGACCCACCCGGCGACGGCGAGGACATGACCGCGCCGCAGGGCGGCGGGCCGCTGCGGTTCGCGAGCTTCCTGGCTCCCAACATGCTGCCGGTCTACTGGTTCCTGGCCGCGCGGATCGGCGAGCGGCTGGGGCGCCCGGTCGAGCTGGTCGTCGGGTCCTCCTTCGACCAGTTCGAAGCCGGCGACGCCGATCTGGGGGTGATCTGCGGGCTGCCCTATGTCTGGCTGGCCGACCGCCACCCCGCACCCGTCGAGCCGCTGGCCGCCCCGGTGCTGGACGGCGACCGCTACGGCGGCCGCCCGGTCTACTTCTCGGACGTGATCGTCCGGCGCGACAGCCCGATCACCCGCCTGGAGGAGCTGCGGGGCCGCTCCTGGGCCTACAACGAGCCGGCCTCCCACTCCGGCCACACCGTCACCCTCTACACCCTGGTCCGCATGGGCGCCCGACCCGGCTTCCTCGGCCCGGTGCTCCAGGCCGGCTACCACCAGCGGGCCATCCGCCTGGTCGCGGCCGGCACGGTGGACGCCGCCGCCATCGACTCCCAGGTCCTGGCCATCGAGCTCCGCGACCACCCGCGGCTCGCCGACGGCCTGCGGGTCATCGGCGCCTTCGGGCCGTCGACCATCCAGCCGGTGGTGGCCGCCAGCCGCCTCCCTGACCGGCTCAAGGACCAGGTCCGGGAGCTGCTGGTCGACCTGGGCGACGACCCGAGCGCGCGGGCGGCGCTCGACCACGGGTTCATCCGGCGCTTCGCCCCGGTCGATGACGCCGCCTACGACGACATCCGTGGCATGCAAGCCACCATCGAGGCCGCCGGCTGGACCAGCCTCAGCCACACTGGTGGCGAAGCGGCTGACCGACAACGCCAAGGTCCGTCTCAAGGAGCCATCGTGCGCGACGTCCCCGAGGTGCTGTTCGTCTGCGTCCACAACGCCGGCCGCAGCCAGATGGCCGCCGCCCTGCTCGACCACCACGCCAAGGGTCGCGTCCAGGTCCGCTCGGCGGGCAGCGACCCAGCCGATCGGATCAACCCGGCCGTGGTCGCGGCCATGGGCGAATGGGGCATCGACCTGTCCCAGGAGCTCCCCAAGCCCCTCACCGACGAGTCCGTCAAGGCCGCCGACGTGGTCGTCACCATGGGCTGCGGGGATGCCTGCCCGATCTACCCGGGCAGGCGCTATGAGGACTGGGAGCTCCCGGACCCGGCCGGCCAGCCGGTCGAGGTGGTGCGCCGCATCCGCGACGACATCGACCTGCGCGTCCGGCGGCTCCTGGCCGACCTGCAATGATGCTGGCCCATGACCGACGCCGAGTGGCGCAGCCGGGTCCGGTGGGTGGTGGCGCATCCCCACCGCCCAGCGGTGCTGATGGTCGAGCGGGCAGGCCGGCTGGCCCTGCCGGAGACCGGGCTCGGGGACGAGGTGTGGACCGCCGACGCCACGGCCACCCTCCCGGCCCTGCGCGAGCTCGTCGGCGTGGACGCCGTCCTGCTCCGCTGCCTGCGCGAGCGGGAGGACCCGTCCCGCCGCGTCCGGCAGGCCATCCTGGTGGCGACGCCTCGCGAGATGGCGCCGCCACCGCCGGGAATGCGGTGGCTCGGTCGCGAGGACCTCGCCGGCGCGGCACTCCAGGACGATGAGCAGGCCGCGGCGGCGGCCGGGGTCCTCGACGAGCTGGCCGCCGGTCCCGGCCGGGTGCCCTGGGCGGTTCCCGGGTGGTTCCAGGACGCCGAGCGCTGGCTGCGCGACTCGCTGGATGCCCTCGGCCGGGCGGTGACCGGACCGGTGCAGCAACTTCGAGCCTGGGAGCTCTCCTGCATCCTGCGGGCGCCGACGGCCCACGGCGACGTCTACCTCAAGGCCGTCCCCGACTCCCCGCTGTTCGTCAACGAACCGGTCGTCACCGGCGCCCTGGCCGCGCTGTTCCCCGACCACGTGCCGGCGCCCCTGGCCGTCGACGCCGAGCGCCGCTGGCTGGCGCTCGCCGACTTCGGCGCCGAGCTGGAGTGGGACACTCCCGACGCGGTCCGCGAGGACGTTCTGCGCATCTTCGCCAGGCTGCAGGTCGAGGCGGCCTCCCAGGTCGACCGGCTGCTCGCGGCAGGCTGCCCCGACCGCCGCCTGCCCTGGCTCGCCGGCCAGGCGGAGCGCTGGCTGCCGGCGATCGAGGAGACCGGCCGGCTCCCCGGGATCGACGCCGCGACCTGGCTGACGAACGACGAGCTGGCCGAGCTGCGCGCCGCCGTCCCCCACCTGACGGCGATCTGCGCCGAGCTCGCCACCTACGCCATCCCACCCTCGCTCGTCCATGGCGACCTGCACCTGGGCAACGTCGCCCGGGGCCCCCGCGGCTACGTGTTCTTCGACTGGACCGACGCCAGCGTCGCCCACCCGTTCCTCGATCTGCTCACCTTCTTCCAGGAGGACGAGGCGGAGGTCGAGGGCCCGCTGCGCGACCGGCTCCGCGACGCCTACCTCTCCGAGTGGACCGCGTTCGAGCCCCCCGAGCGGCTGCGCCGCGCCTGGCGGCTCGCCGAGCCGCTCGGCGCCCTGGACCAGGCCATCAGCTACCGCTCCATCGTCGCCGACCTCCAACCGGTCGAGCGCCACACCGCGCAGTCCCCCGCCTACTGGCTCCGCAAGGTGCTCGCCGGGCTGCGCCAGGTCGGTCGGGTCCACCGCTGAGACGCGCCCCGTGTCGCCAGGCACAGGACTACCGTGATGGTGCGGGACAGCTTCGCAGCGAAGGGAGCAGAGCATGGACGTCCAGGAAGCCATCGCCCAGGCGAGAGACACACTCACCGTCAAGCGGGTGTTCGGTGAGGCCTACGAGAAGAACGGCGTGACCATCATCCCGGCCGCCCGGGTCCAGGGCGGCGCCGGAGGGGGCAGCGGCGAGGACCCGCAGGGCCAGGGCAGGGGATCGGGCAGCGGGTTCGGCGTGACCGCCCGCCCGGTCGGGGCATTCGTCCTCCGCGGGGACCAGCTGAGCTGGCAGCCGGCGGTGGACATCAACCGGATCGTCCTCGGCGGCCAGGCGGTCGCCATCGTCGCCCTCCTCGTCGTCCGAGCCATCATCAAGGCTCGGGCCAGGGCCAAGCAGTAGGTCACCCGACGACGAGGCCGTCTTCGACGGAAGCTTCGAGCTCCCGCCGATCACCAGGCGGCGCTGAGCTCAGGGATAGCCGCTGCCGGTCGCCTTCTTCTCGGTCGCCTTGTCCTTGACCAGCTCGCCGTTCGCCGAGAGGACGAACCACACGTCCCCCACGCCCTGGCCGTTGACGTCGCCGGGCTTGGCGTCGCCGGCGAAGTGGTACAGCGGCTTGCCGCCGTAGGTCACCTGGTTGTCGCCGTTGGCCTGCATGCTGGCCGACAGCAGCGAGGCCTGCGCGCCCGTCCCGGCGGTGGCGGTGCCGGTGAGGGCCGGCCAGTTGTCGGCGCACTGCCCGCTGCAGGCCGACTGGTCCCCCTGGTCCTTGGTGAAGGCGTACAGCGTCCGCCCGTCGCCGTCCACCAGGATGTCGCCGAGCGTGCCGCTGGCCACGGCGACGGTCGTCCCGCCGGCCGCCTGGGCGGCCGTGGTCGCCGGCTCCGCCGGCGCCGCGGCCCCGGACCCCTCGTCGCCGCTCTCTCCACAGGCCGCCAGCACGAGGGCGAGCGCCACCAGTAGTGCCGCGCCGGCCAATGCCTTCCTCATGAACGAGGCCTCCTCGCCGTAGGCATCCCACCTCGGGTCGCGAAGCGCGGACCCGGTTGGAGAACCTCCGGCCCCGACCGATGGTTCCCGGAACGTGCCGCTCAGCCGATCCGCGGGTCGACGTGGACCTTGGGCCCGGGGCCGGCGCCCTCGGGCCGCTCCCCGGCCAGCACCGCGCCCACCTGCTCGAGCCCGACGGTGCCGGCGACCAGCGGGCGCGGGTCGACGGCTCCGCCGGCGTAGGCCTCGATGGTGGCGTCCAGCCCGGGCGAGGCGGACAGGATCCCGACCGCGGTGACGTCCTTGAGGGCCAGCGCGCGGGTGTCGATCAGGCTGTGGCTGCCGGCCAGGCCCACGTAGACGACCCGGCCGGCCGGCTCGACCAGCTCCAGCGCCTTGGCCGGGAGGTGCGCGGCGTTGGAGGCGTCGATGACCGCGTCGAAGGGCAGGTCGGGCAGGTCGTCGTCGGTCCAGGCGTGCTCGAACCCGAGGGCGCGGGCGAACGCCAGCGACCGCTCCGAGCGACCCAGCAGGTGCACCTCGGCGCCGGCCGCCCGGGCGAACATGGCCACCAGCAGCCCGATCGTCCCCGGCCCCAGGACCAGCGCCCGGTCCCCCGGTCCCAGGTCGGCCGCCTGGGCCGAGCGCAGGGCGTTGCCGCCGGGCTCGACCAGCGCCCCCAGGACGGCGTCGACCGAGTCGGGCAGCGCATGCAGCGAGCCGACCGGCACCGCCAGCCGCTCGGCCAGCGCCCCGGGACGGCCACCCCGGACCCCGACCTCCTGCCGGTGCTCGCAGACATGCTGGTGCCCCTTGCGGCAGCGGCGGCACACCCCGTCCCCGAGCATGGTGTCGCCCATCACCCGCCGGCCCACCCAGGCCGGGTCGACGCCCTCGCCCACGGCGGACACCACCCCGGCCCACTCGTGGCCGAGGCGCATCGGGAACCAGGCGTGCCCCTGGTGGAGGTAGGCCATCTCGCCGGTGAAGAACTCGACGTCGGTGCCGCAGACCCCGACCCGCTCGACGTCGACGACCGCCTCACCCGGGGCCGCCTGAGGGGCCGGGACCTCCTGCACCGAGCACTCCCCCGGCGCGGTGAGCACGAGCGCCCGCATGATGCCGGGTTTCTAACAGACCATGAGCTTTTCAGACAGCCGCTAGAACTGGGCGGCGGCGACATCGGCGTGCCCTGCCTGGCCCAGGTCTTGTTCAGCCGTCCCTGGAGGAACCCAAAGTAGAGGGCCGCGGCCGGGGAGCCCCAGACGAGCAGCGGGGCGACGAGCGCGCCCAGGAGGAAGAGGAGCGCCGCGGCGCCGGACAGGACCGCGCGCCGAAGACCGCGGCGCCGGGAACGGGCCGCCGGAACGGATGCGCGGTACGCCCGCCTGACCCGCCGGTGGGTCCGGTACACCATCACCGAGAAGGCAACCCACGACAGGCCCAGCAGGAAGCCCACCTGCCACGCCAGCCAGGCGGGCGCGTAGGCGATGACGACGAGCAGCAGCACGCCGAGGTGGGAGACGCTGGTCCCCATGACGTATGCCATGGCGGACAGCGCCGGGAAGTGGCCGAGCCGGCTGGAGCCGTGGGCATAGCCGAGGTCCCGCAGCTCCCGGTTGACCCGGTGCCATCCGATGACGCCCAGCTGGGGAACAAGGCTGAAGTTCACCACGAACAGGGTCAGGAGTCCCGAGAGCCCGAGGGCGGCTCGGGAGCTGTAGCGACGATCCAGCGCCCCGAGCATGCTGTGGATGTGCAGGACGACGAAGTAGCGCAGGAACCAGCGCGGCCGGGGAAGGGCGTACAACCTACTGGCGATTCCCGGCCGCCGGTATGTCGAAGGAACCACCGGTGCGAATCGAGTCCGCAGGCTAGAGCCGTCTGATGGTCGCCAACCAGGCCGGTGCGCCGTCGTGGTGGTATCTGGTCTGAACCCAGTCCGGTTCGATGGCGACGACCTTCCATCCGGTGCTGGGGTTGAACGCCGCTCGCAGCTCTTCCTGACTGATGGGGTGCGGGCCGGTATCGGGACCATCATCCCTGAAGCACAACACATACAGGGTTCCATCGTGGTCGGTCACCGACGCGAGACTCGCCACATATCCTGGTCGCTCGTCGGCGTCGAAGGTGTGGAACAGCCCGCAGTCCAGCACCGTCGCAAACCTGCGCCCCAAACCCTCCAGCTGGAGCGCGTCAGCCACCGCGAACGCAGCCTCGATCCCACGGTCGTCGGCCTTGGCTCGGGCGATCGCCAGCGCCGTCTCCGCCACGTCAACGCCCAGCACCGCCAAGCCCAGCGAGGCGAGATGCAGCGCGTTCTCGCCGGTCCCGCAGCCCGCATCGAGCACCGCTCCGGCGAACCCGCCCTCGGACGCCAACCGCGCGACTGCCGGCTGGGGCCGGCCAACATCCCAAGGCGCAGGGCCGTCGTGGTACGACGCATCCCAGGGCAGTCCCGTCAGCCGCTCGTGACTGGTAGGGCGCCGACCACCGAACGGATCGTCAGCGGGGGCTCCTGATCGCTCCGACAACCTCGTCCCCTCCCTGCAACTGGTCCTGCCACCTCATCGTGACACGCCAATCCACAGATCTTGGACCGGTCATGACTGCTGTGCGTGGCACGGCTGGTTCCGGCTTGACGGCACCGGGCGCCCCAGTGACGCTGACCTGGTGGTGATGTGCCGCCTCGGCATGGTGTTCGACCACGAGGCCGAGATCGAGGACATGGGAATGGTCTTCCAGGCCGTGGTCTATGCGATCACGAGCGAGCAATGGCGCAGCGGCGCCGGCGGGGTGATCGTGAGGGGCGGGTGCGGTGGGGCCTGAGCCGGCGTCGGGAACGCTGATCTTCCTGTTCACCGATGTCGAGGGCAGTACCCGGCTGTGGGAGCGGCTCCCGGAGGCCATGAAGGCCGCCCTCGAGCGCCACGACCGGATCCTGCAGGCCGCCGTGGCCGCCTCGGGCGGCCGGGTGGTCAAGACGACCGGCGACGGGATCATGGCCGTCTTCTCCTCGGCGGCGGCCGCCGTGCGTGCCTGTCTCACCGCACAGCAGGACCTGGCGGCCGAGCCGTGGGGATCGACCGAGCCGCTGCGGGTGCGGATGGGGCTGCACGCCGGTGAGGCCGCGACCCGCTCCAGCGACTACTTCGGCCCGGCGGTCAACCGCACCGCGCGGATCATGGCGGTCGGCCATGGCAGCCAGGTGCTGCTGTCGTCGGCGGCGGCCACCCTGGCCACCGACCGGCTTCCCGAGGGCGCCGGACTGCGCGACCTCGGCGCCCACCGCCTCAAGGACCTGGGCCGTCCCGAGCGGCTGTTCCAGCTGGTCCACCCCGACCTCGCCGACGCCTTCCCGCCGCTGGCGACCCTGGACCGCCGCCCCAACAACCTGCCGACCCAGACCTCCACCTTCGTCGGCCGCGACGCCGAGCTGGAGGAGATCGGCCGGCGCCTCGGTGACGAGGCGATGCGGTTGCTCACCCTGACCGGGCCGGGGGGGACGGGCAAGACCCGCCTGGCCCTCCGGGCGGCCGCCGACCAGATCGACCGATTCGAAGATGGGGTGTTCTTCGTCGATCTCTCCGCCGTCCGCGCGACCGAGGACGTGCCAGCGACCATCGCCCGGACCGTCGGCCTGAGCGAGACCACCGGGCAGCCGCTGCTGGAGGAGCTCAAGGGGCGGCTGCGCCGACAGCACACCCTGCTCGTGCTGGACAACTTCGAGCAGGTGACGACGGCGGGGCCGATGGCGGTGGAGCTGTTGGAGGACTGCCAGGGCCTCAGGCTGCTGGTGACCAGCCGGGAGGCGTTGCGCGTGCGTCCCGAGCATCTGTTCCCGGTCCCGCCGCTCTCGCTGCCCAGGGCCGCTCCCGACCGCCGATCGGCCGCCGAGCTGGCCGGCTGCGAGGCCGTCCAGCTCTTTGTCGAGCGCGCCCAGGCCGTCAGGGCCGACTTCCGCCTGACCGAGGAGAACGCCGACGCCGTGGCCGAGATCTGCCGGCGCCTGGACGGCCTGCCGCTGGCCATCGAGCTGGCCACGGCCCGCCTCAACCTGTTCTCGGCCGAGGCGCTGCGCGACCGGCTGGGGAGCCGGTTGCGGCTGCTCCGCGGTGGCCCCCGTGACCTGCCGGCTCGCCAGCGGACGCTCCGGGCGACGATCGAATGGAGCTACCAGCTGCTGGAGCACGGCGAGCAGCGGCTGTTCGAGCTGCTCTCGGTGTTCTCCGGCGCAGGGTTCGAGGCCGTGGAGGTGGTGGCCGCCGAGCTCGACCGGCTGACCGGGACGCACCTCGACGTCCTGGACGGCCTGGCCTCCCTGGTCGACAAGAGCCTGGTCCGGCAGGCCGACGCGGGAGCGGGAGAGCCGCGGGTGGTGATGCTGGAGACCATCGGCGAGTACGCGGCCGAACGCCTCGACGATCTGCCCGAGTTTGCCGCTGCCGCCCGTCGGGCCCACGCCACCTACTTCGCCGACCTCGCCCGGCGGCAATGGGAGCACCTGACCGGCCGGCGCCGGGAGCAGGCGCTGGCGGCGATGACCGCCGACCTCGAGAACCTGCGCCTGGCCTGGGACCACTGGGTCGAGGCGGGTGACCTCGACCAGCTCAACAAGCTCGTCGACAGCCTCTGGCTGCTGTACGACGCGCGTGGCTGGTACCACGACACTCTCCGGCTCACCACCGACCTGCTGGAGGTCCTCTCGTCCGCTCCCTCCACCCCGGATCGGGTGCGCCAGGAGGTGACGTTGCGGACCAGCCTGGCCAGGGCGCTGATGGCCACCAAGGGCTACACGCCCGAGGTCGAGGGGGTCTACGCCCGCACCCTCGAGCTGTTCGAGGGGCGGCAGGTGCCGCAGCTGTTCCCGGTGCTGCGGAACCTGGCCAGCTTCTACAACTTCCGCGGCGAGTTCGACAAGGGAGCCCGGATGGCCGAGGCCATCCTGCGCCTCGCCAGCGAGCAGCAGGACACCGGCATGCTGGTCGACGGGCACCTGTTGATGGGCGCCAACCTCGCGTTCCTGGATGACCTGCACGGGGGCCTGGAGCATCTCGACGAGGCCATCGCCTATTTCCGGTCCGAGCCGTACCCGGCGGGCCGGTACCGGCTCGGCAACCATCCGGGCGTGGTCTGTCTCACCACCTCGGCGTTGACCTTGTGGATGCTCGGCCACCCCGACCGGGGGCGGCAACGCGCCGACGAGGCCATTGCCGTGGCCACCGGCCTGGAGCACCCGCTGTCGCTTGCCTACGGGCTGTTCCACGCCGGCTACCTGCATCTCTGGCGGCGCGAGGCCGACCTGGTCCGCGACCGGGCCGAGCGCCTGCTGCACCTGGTCGACGAGCATGACTTCCCCATCTGGCGGGCGCTCGGGACCTGCCTGCTCGGGGCCGCCAACACCGCCGTGGGACAGGTCGAGGAGGGCCTGGCCAAGGTCCGCCAGGGGGTCGACCTCTACCAGGGACTGAAGACGCCGCCGGTGTTCTGGCCGATGCTGCGCGCCCTCGAGGCGGGCGCCTACGCCCAGGCCGGCCGGGTCGAGGACGGGCTGATCATGGTCGATGAGGCCCTGGAGATCTCCGGCCGCGGCTCCGGGACGACCGTGCTCCCGGAGTTCCAGCTGCTCAAGGGCGACCTGCTCCTCTCCCTGGGCCAGGGCACCGGCGCCGATCCCGAGCCCTGGTTCCAACGGGCCTTCGACCTCGCCCAGCGTCTGGATGCCCGGATGTCGCAGCTGCGAGCCGCGGCCCGGCTCTGCCGGCTCCGGTCGGACCGGGACGCTGGGACAGCAGCCGCCCAGCTGCGCGCCGTCTACGACACCTTCACCGAGGGCTTCGCCACGGCCGATCTGACCGAGGCACGGGCCCTACTCGAAACCAGTCCGTAGACGGCGAACGGCGGACGTCGCGTCCTTACCGCCTGGTCGCCCTGCGCATCGCCCAGGGCATCGGCGTGGGCGGCGAATGGGGCGGGACCGTGCTCATGTCGGTCGAGCACGCCATCTGGCTGGCCATCGTCCTAGGCGTCAACGTCGGCCACGACCTGATGTACGGCCCCCAGGCGGCGTTCTTCTCGGAGCTGTTCGGGACCAGGGTCCGCTACAGCGGCGCGTCGCTCGGCTACCAGCTGGCCTCGGTGATCGCCGTCGGCTTCGCTCCGCTGATCGCGGCCGCGTTGCTGAAGGCGTGGAGCTGGCCGGCCGTGGCCCTCTACATGGCCGTCATGGCGGCGGTCACGGTGGTTGCCACCCTGCTCGCCACCGAGACCTACCAGAGCGACATCAACGCCGACGACCCGCGCGAGCAGGAGCTGGTCGGCGCGGGCGCCACCCTCGAGCTTCTACCTGAGCGCCCTGCCGAGGGCGGCGCTCAGTCGGGGCGTGCCGACCGCTACGGGGCGGGCCGCGCTGGCGGGTCGGGGCGGAACACCTGGCGTTCGAACGCGTCGGCGGCCCGCAGGATGGTGGCTTCGTCGGCGTGGCGGCCGATCAGCATCATGCCGACAGGTAGCCCCTCCGACATGGCACAGGGGACGTTCATGGCCGGGTGGCCGGTGACGTCGAACGGAGCCGTGTTCGGGATCATCTCCAGAGCCCTGGCCACGTAGACGTCCATCGGACAGCCGGGCTCCGGGAGCTGCGTCGCCTTCAGCGGCAGGGTCGGCATGACCAGCAGGTCGTGGCCGGCCAAGACCTCGTCGTAGGCCGCGGTGGCGGTGCGGGCCAGGTTCTGGGCCTTGGCGTAGTAGCGGCCGCGGTGGGCCTCGGCCATCCACTGGCCGGC